>Ga0213858_10000645_pt1 | contig 16618 bp, 25 predicted proteins | sample PICome_FD_160122 | JGI IMG/M metagenome (GOLD analysis project Ga0213858, IMG submission 160122) | Coastal seawater microbial communities near Pivers Island, North Carolina, United States - PICO245 | ecosystem: Environmental > Aquatic > Marine > Coastal | place: USA: North Carolina | collected... | reverse complement strand
AGTGCTGCTGCCAGAGGTGGTGCTTCTCTTGCCAAGAAAGCTGCCGTTAAGGGTGCCGCTGCCGCAGGTGAGGTTGCTGGTGCTGCCAAAGGTGGTTATGAAGCAGGACGCATCAAAGCGAAGAGACAAGCAATGTCTCAGACCAAGCCCCAATCGAAACCTGCATCGTCTAGTTCCTCTAGTGATGACGGAACCAAGGGTAAATTGGATGGTCTTCTGAAAGATGTTCGTGGTGGTAGCAGCAAGCCTGCTTCTTCTTCCAGTTCTTCTTCCAGTTCTTCTGGTGGATCCTCTGGTGGTGGTTCTTCCTCTGGTGGTGGTTCTACTGCTTCCAGTGGCACTGCAACCCGCAAGAGAGGTCTCCTGAGAAGAGTTGGTAGTGCCATCAAGTCTGGACTGAAGAAGGCAGTCGGAAAGACCGCTAGAGGCATCTCTAACGTCTCTGGTGCTGCTGCTAGCAGACTTGGTGAAGATACCGAGTTTGATATTGTTCTGGACTACCTGCTGGAGTATGATGTATGCACCTTAGATGATGCTGAGGAAGTGATGATGGAACTCACTGATGAGGAAATCACCAACATCCTTGATGAGAATCGTGCTGCTGCCCGTGCTGCTGGTGGATATAAGGATGATTCCAAGAAACAGACTGATCCTTCTAAGGATGGATTTACTGGCATCTCTGGTAGCATCAAAGAAATTATGAGACAGAACAAAGAGATCGAAGCGAAAAATAAGAAAAAGTAAAATAGAGAGAGGGCTTGACACCCTCTCTTTTTTTATGTAGAATATCTTTGCTAAGGTTCGGATAAATATTATCTGAACCTTTTTTAATACTTGGATGTGTGACTATGAAAATCCCTGGATATATCACGGCACCCCTTTTGACGGGAGCGGTATTGGGCGCCACATTGGGATTGTTTACTGTATTACCAATAGGTCCAACGGCAAAAAGTACATCGGAAGAAAATACTTCTGGCAAAAACGAAAGCCTAGAACTAAGAATCAAGGGTCTGGGACAAGGAGGAGGAGAGTTACATCTGAAAGTAACTGGAAAAAATACTACGGCAGTTGTCCAGAGCTTTCTGAGGATGTTAAACAGTATGGGAGGTTATCGTTTGACCGACAAATCCTCTCTCTCCACACAAGCGTTGGAAAATGTAATTACGAAGAGACACGACAACTCTTTCTAAATAACGTACTGACCGAGAGCTTGACAGACGGCACTCCTGCCTTCTATAATAGTAATATCTTGGGACGTTATTATCGTAAAGACTATTTTCAATATGATGAAACTACTGACAAATCTGACACTGATGTGGGGTGCTAGTGCTGCACTCGCAGCATTTGCATCGACGGTCAATAATGAAAAGACCGTGGTGCCACCTCCCCCAGTGGAGTTGCCAGTTATCCCCGTATCTTGGAAGTGTCCTAACTGTAACGACAACGAGAAGTATGTCCTTAAACAACTCCAAGAACAAACAAAAATCTCAGACCTCAATGCCATTGCAACAATCCTGGGAAATATTAAACAAGAAAGCAACTTCCATTCCAACATATGCGAGGGAGGTGCTAGAGTTCCTTATGATCGTTGCTATAGCGGTGGTTACGGACTCATTCAGTGGACCACTGAAGACCGTTATCTGGGGTTAGGAAACTTCGGTAAAAAATACGGTTGTGATCCCAGCACTCTGGAATGCCAGACTCGTTATATGATTAACGAAAATCAATTTCAAAAAGTGCTGCCAGAATTTGAAGGTCGTGGTCAAACTGTAGATCAATATATGGTTGGTGCCTATTACTGGTTGGGATGGGGTATCAAAGGTAATCGTCAATACTATGCATACGATTACACTAAGAAATTAGTTCTCAGTTGATTTCTAAATCGGGGTATTGTATAATACCCTTATGACTCAATAGCTCAGCTGGATAGAGCAACTGCCTTCTAAGCAGTCGGTCGTAGGTTCGAATCCTACTTGAGTCGTTGTCTATTATAAAGAATGAAAATTAATCTGTGGTACTGTCAAGAACTAGAACTGTGGAGGTGGACCTTGATTGATGACAGGCGACCTATTTCTAAAATGGAGTCTGGTCAGAGTGAAAAGTTAGATACGGCAATGAAAGACGTTGCTATCACCGTAGAGTATATGATTCAAGAGGGTGGAGAATTGACACCATAAGAATAATATCTTATAATAGGATGTGAGAAGTGCCACTTTAGCTCAGCTGGATAGAGCAACGGTTTTGTAAACCGTAGGTCGTCGGTTCGAGTCCGACATGTGGCTTGATTAATTTATTTGTTATGAAACTTTTTGACAATGTGTTATCTGATGAACTCCTTCAAGAGATCAGAGCAGAAATACACAAAGCAGTTCCTGAACACAAGTGGACATCAAGTTTTGCTTGGCCTCATGATTTAACATTTGGTATTGTAGGCACTTCCTTACAGTGTTTGATTGAGGATGAAGTTAAAGAAAAGATCTTAGATCAAATTCGACATCTTCTTCCAGTGTGTGAAAAATATCATATGCAATATTATCTTTGGTTACCTACCTCTGGTATCTCTGTTCATGATGATTATGGTAAAGTATTTGGAGCAACCATATATTTAAATGAACAGTGGTACTCTGATCAAGGTGGCATCTTTATCTACAAAAAGTCTGCCACAGAAAATGATCCTGAGTGGACCGCTTTATTACCAAAGCATAACACTATGATATTGAATGATATTAAGGAGCAACACATGGTCACTCCTGTTTCTGCAGATTCACCTGACGTAAGAACCACCATTCAAATATGGGGTCTCTAAATAAATCGTATGATCTTTTATCATGAACTACAAACCTTATTCTCCTGAGTGGCATAGGTATCGTTATCTTAAGGAATGTATAGATAAATATCTAGATGATGGTATTGATCCAACATTCATCATTGAAGACATCCGTGATGTACTTCACATGCGTTCAGAAGCAGCGCATGAAGAATTCACCAGGATCAACCAACTAGAGCACTATCTATCGGAAAAATAAGTATGCTATCTACTCAATACAGACTAAGACTAGAGTCCATCTGTAAGAAGATTGCAAACAAAGAGGAAGTAAATCTAGAGGACATGATTTGGGCAGAGAAACTGTCCAAGGCAAATACCACCGCTAGGGAATGGTTGCGAAAGGCAAGACGCCAAGCAGCAAACCCTGACATGCAGGAGGGTAGTATGGATGATTTTATGAATAGGATGGGACTAGGTGACCCCGACCCATCCAATCATAGAACGGGGTTTGATAGTGCTGATGATATAAAAGATTGGTTCCAAAGGGACAAACCTGATGATTGGAGACAACGTGACTGAAAAGATTACTCCTGAAACATATATCAAAATGAATGAGGAGTTTGAGAGGGAAGGAACTCCTATTAGACTTATTATTCCCACGCAAGAAGAGATTGATAATCCTACTGGTGTCAAACTTCCTACAACATTTGAACCACAACCACCAATGGATTTCAGCAATCCTTGGCCTCATGGACAATCGATTAGTTAGCATATATAATACGAGAAGAGATGATTTATCATGAAAATTTTTCTTGATACGGCAGATGTATACGCAATCAAAGATTACTTTGAGACAGGTTTGATTGATGGTGTAACCACAAACCCAACCCTTATTATGAAGAGTCACCGTGATCCAGATACGGTGTATCAGCAAATCAAAGACATCGGTGTGCTTGATATTAGTATGGAAGTCATGGGAAACATGACTGAGATGCTGGAAGAAGGTCGTCGTCTGAGTGAAAAATTTGGTGATGTTGCCACCATCAAACTGCCCATGACTAAAGCTGGTTTGCAAGTTTGCAAAGCACTCACTAAGGATGGTATCAAAACAAATGTCACGCTCATCTTCTCTGCTGCTCAGGCAGTTCTTGCTGCTAAGGCTGGTGCTACTTATGTCAGCCCGTTCGTGGGAAGACTCGATGACCAATCCATCTCAGGACTAGAGGTAGTCCGTTCTATCTCTGAACTCTATCGTATCCATGGAGTAAAGACACATGTACTTTCTGCTTCTATTCGTAGTGTTCAACGTGCTGTTCGTTCTTGGTATAATGGTGCTGACATCGTAACAATGCCACCTAAGATTTTTGAGGATATGTATAAGCATATTCTTACTGATAAGGGTTTAGATATTTTTGATAAAGATTGGGCAGAAGTTAGAAAACCCAAGTTTGATCCTAATACTATGTGGACTGGTGCTTAATAAATTATTCTACGGACCTTTCTTTGGTCAATACAGAGTTCCAAAATACAAAGAGTTAATTTCCAAACTTAATGACAGGGTAGATTCTTCTCCCAATCGTTCTGTTGGTTGGAATGACCTTTGTAGTGTAGATGTTACAATGCTTAATGACATCACATGGATCGAACCATACATCAAACCATGTTTAAAAAGATTTTCTGACGATATCGGTGTCAAAATTAATTATCAAACAGATGCTGGTGGATGGATTTCATGCTATAATAAAGGAGGTTTCCAAGAAGCGCATCAACATTACCAAGATGTTTCTGCTGTGTTCATCATGAATTCTGGAGAAAACTTCGCACAGTTTTATTTTCTAGACAGACATAGTTCTGATTATCCTGATGCTTGGAGAAGTAAAGTCTTTCCTAAACAAGAATGTGGCAGCAGCACTACTGCACAAGATTCCTATAGACCTAAACTTTCTACAGGTGATCTGATTCTGTTCCCATCACATTTATATCATGGTGTATCGGTACACAAGTCTGATATAGTGAGAAAGACTTTTGCATTCAACATGTATATTCATTCTACTGAATGATTTTTGCGGGGTTAGTTCAGCGGTAGAACGCTATCCTTCCAAGTTAGATGTCGTCGGTTCGATTCCGATACCCCGCTCTGGGGAGATTAGCTCAGCGGTAGAGCGCTTCGTTTACACCGAAGATGTCACAGGTTCGAATCCTGTATCTCCCATACTCTTAAAGAGGTTAAATGAAAAACAATGCTTATCGTAAGATGTAAAGAATGTGGAAAGGAGTTGACTTCCACTAGTAAGGTGCAGTTCTGTGGCTGTCCCAATCAGATGAACGTGGTTGATGATAAGATTGGTGCTGTTGACTTGGATAAAGTTGTGCTAGTCAAACCAGTAGATAATGTTAAATATAATGGAATACTTACGTCGGCTGATTTAGAATATCAGGAGAACCGACGCAAAAGAAAGGTTCGTAAACTTGACTTTGAGGAACGATGATCAACCTACACCAGAAGTTCAATCATTACTTAAACACTAATAGGAAAATTGATCTTTGTGATGTGAACGAACGTCTGATTAGTTATGGTTGGTTGGACGATGGTAAGAACCTCACTGGATATTATGTGTTGACCGAGAACTATGAGTTGGTCTACGATCTCAACGATAGATTCCAACATAAAGTCCCTAGAAAATCACATGCCTCAAGGAAGAATTGACACTCTAAATATTGACCATGGGGGTTGACCACGACTTCCTTTTCATAGTATAATACTAGGGTAAACCAAACACGACGATGGCACTGACTGAAAAATTCAAGAAAGATCTTAGCACTTTGCGTGCTGCTTCTAATGGAGAATTTCTTCTTGATGTAAAGAATCCGAAACTTTACAAGAAACTCTTTCGCTATTACAAAAACGAAGGAGCAGTTTTCTCTGGTGATCCTCTTGATGATTATGAAATGCTGATGGAACTTATCTATAGCGATCTTGAAACCGTTGAGGTTACACAATGAACGATCTAGATCCAAAGTCTGTCGCAACAACTAAGACTACTGTAATCCACGAGAGGTTTCCTTATCGTTATGTGCAAAAGGGTTACATTCAACTGAATGGTAAACCTGACTTCCGTTTGCAAAAAGTAAACGAGTATACTAAGAAGTATTCTGACATCTATCTGTTTGATAATGGTGAGCAGCTGCTTCTTGCTATTGAAGACTTTGACTATGCTAAGTGGTTGGATCCTGATGGAGCTCCATGCTACGTCAAAGATGTCAGCAAGAACTACTACAGTCTCGGTAAGACTTAAAACTAGCCCTGGTCGGGATACCCCCCTTACATCATGGAACCAGATCCTTACATTGAGTTTTTAGAAAACTGGATACCAGGCATTGGTGAATGCACTGAACTCCATGATGATTTGCATGTGCATTTCAATCTTGGGTTCAGTGTAAATGATGAAGCAAAGTTGCTTGGATTTCAGTTAGGACATCACCCTGCTAGCAATGTTTTCCATGTAATGATCTTTATTGTGATGAGTCTTACGATCTATCCGAAAGATTATAGGAACTCGTTCAAAGACATTAAAGATTTCTACCGTGCGTACTTACTTGGAAAAGATTTTCAGATGGTGTCCTACTGGTTCGTGCCAAGGGACATAATGGTTTCTTGTTTCCAACCAAAGAACAAGTGGCGAGCCTGCATTGACTTGGGAGGTTGACTGCAACCTCCTTTTTTTGTATAATAAAACAACCAGCAATATAAAATGAGAGCATTAATCACTGGTATCACTGGGCAAGATGGTTCTTATCTTGCAGAACTTCTTCTTGAGAAGGGATATGAAGTTCACGGTATTGTACGCCGTGCTTCATTGATTAATACCGATAGGATTGATCACATCTATGATGATCCAAATTTACATCTTCATTATGGTGATCTAACTGACTCTGCAAATATCATTGCACTTCTTAGTAAAATTAAACCCACTGAGATTTACAATCTTGGTGCTATGAGTCACGTCAAGGTATCTTTCGAGATGCCTGAGTATACTGGTGAGGTTGACGCTTTGGGTACGTTGCGTATCCTTGAGGCAGTCAGACTACTGGATCTTCCCTGTCGAGTTTATCAAGCGTCTACATCTGAACTATATGGTCTGGTCCAAGAAGTCCCTCAAAGAGAAACTACTCCTTTCTATCCACGATCTCCTTATGGAGTTGCTAAACTATACGGATATTGGATTGTCAAAAATTACAGAGAAGCATATGGATTACATGCAAGTTCTGGAATTCTATTCAATCACGAATCCCCAAGACGAGGAGAAACCTTCGTCACAAGAAAAATCACAAGGGGTTTGTCAAGAATTTCAGTTGGGGTCCAAGACGTATTATCTCTCGGCAATCTCGATGCTAGAAGGGATTGGGGACACGCAAAAGACTATGTAAAAGCAATGTGGTTGATGCTGCAGCAACCAGAACCAGACGATTATGTTATCGCCACTGGTGAAATGTATTCTGTCCGATATTTTGTCGAACTTGCTGCTGATTATTTTGGCATGAATATTGTATGGGAGGGTGAAGGTCTTGATGAAGTTGGTATCGATAAATGGAGCGGTAAACCAGTCATCAAAGTAGACCCTAAATACTTTCGACCAACTGAGGTTGAGCAACTTTGTGGTGATTCCACAAAAGCAAGAGAGATCTTAGGATGGGAACCAGAGATTGATTTTCAAGGTCTGGTTGAAGACATGGTTATTAATGGTCAATAAGAAACATGACACACCGTATTACTAAATGTCGCATCTGCGGCAATGAAAATCTTTCTGTTATCCTAGACTTAGGAGAACAAACACTGTCTGGTATTTTTCCAGACAAACCAGAACTGGAACACAAGTCACCCTTGAGATTGCTCAAGTGTGATGAGAAACATACTGATGTTGGTACTTTCTCTTGTGGACATATTCAGATGGAGTATACATTTACTCCAGAAATCATGTATGGTGAGGACTACGGGTATCGTTCTGGTCTAAACAAATCAATGGTGGCTCACCTCAAAGGTAGAGTAGATGAAATCATCAAGCGATTTGAGGATCAACCAAAGGTCAGTCTTGAAGAAGGTGATATCGTTGTTGATATCGCAGGTAATGATGGAACCACTTTAGGTTTTTATCCAAGCAATCTTCGTAGGATTAACATTGATCCTACCTCTGAGAAGTTTAAGGATTATCAACCTGAGGGTGTTGAGCATCTGGCTGCATTCTTTAGTGGTACTTCATATCAGGAAGCTGTAGGAGACCCACCAACACAAGCAAAAGTTATCACCGCATTCTCTGTCTTCTATGATGTGGAGGATCCTAGAGAGTTCTTGAGGGATGTCAAGTCAAATCTTGATCCAGAGGGACTTGTGGTATTTGAACAAAGTTACATGCCAGCGATGTTCAAGGCACTCTCTTATGATACTGTCTGTCATGAACACCTTTCATACTATGCCCTGAGACAGTTTCAATATATGTTCAAGGATGTTGGACTTAAATTTGTTGATATCTCTTTCAACAAGTGTAATGGTGGAAGTTTTGTTGTAACTGCAGCTCACGAAGAGTCTGTCTGGTGGAAAGAGGATAGTGAGAAGGTCAAAAAGATTCAAGATGAGGAATTCTTGGGTCAGTATCACACACTCCCCGTTTGGGAGAAGTGGACTGAGATGATCGAAGAGACAAGAAATAAGTTGAAGAAAAGAATTAAAGGAAAGAAAGTTGCTGCTCTTGGAGCTAGCACTAAAGGTAATGTTCTGCTACAATACTGTGGTTTAGGACCCGAAGATATTGAAGTTGTTGGTGACGTAAACCCTGACAAAAAGGGATGCTATACACCTGGAACTTGGATTCCCATCACTGATGAGGATACTGTTCTTGCTGGTGATTATGATTACTACCTTGTCCTTCCTTGGCACTTCAAAGATTTCTTTGTTAATAATGAGAAATTCAAAGGTAAAACTCTCCTATTCCCGCTTCCTAAAGTTCATGCAGTAACTGTAAAATGAAAACTGATGATGTAATCTTTGTTGCTGGTGGTCGTGGTCTTGTAGGATCTGCAATCATTCGCAGACTTGAGAAAGCAGGATATACAAACATCCTTGCTCCCACCAGCAAAGAACTTGATTTGAGAGATCAATCTGATGTTCAGTCTTACTTTGCACTGAACAAGATTGATTATGTTTTTGATGCTGCTGCTAGAGTCGGTGGCATCTATGCTAACGACACATACTCAGGTGAGTTCATCTATGAGAACTTGATGATTCAAACAAATCTGATTGATGCCGCACATAAGAATGGTGTCAAGAAGTTTCTGTTCTTGGGTAGTGTCTGCATCTATCCTAAGTTTGCTCCAGTTCCAGTCAAAGAAGAATCTCTTCTGACTGGTTTCCTCGAACCTACTAATGATGCTTACGCTGTAGCAAAGATTTCTGGTATCAAGATGCTTCAGGCATATCATAAGCAATATGGTTTTGAGTCTGTCTCTCTGATGCCATCTAATCTTTATGGTCCTGGAGATAACTTCCATCCTGACAATGGTCATGTCATCCCTGCGATGATGACCAAGTTTGCCAGAGGTGATGATACAGTCACTCTGTGGGGTGATGGCACCCCTACTCGTGAGTTTCTCTATGTTGATGATCTAGCAGACGCATGTTTCTTTGCCATGATTACCTGTGGTGGAGCAGAGATTTATAATATTGGATCTGGTATTGATGTTTCAATCGCAGATCTTTCCGTTGAGGTTGCTGAGGTTACTAATTACACTGGTAAAATTGTTTGGGATACTGACCGTCCTAACGGTACACCAAAGAGACCTCTTGACTGCTCCAAGTTCTATCATCTTGGATGGAAACCAAAGACATCGCTTAAAGATGGTTTGAAAAAAACATATGATTGGTATAAGTTTCGTAAGTCATTACAACAAGATATCGTAATTACTGAAACAGGTGAGGCATTACAAACAAAATGATTGGTATTAATTTACTTGGCAAGATGAAAGAACGTCTTGCCAACCAGATGTTTCAATATGCTGCCGTAAAAGGTATTGCAAAGAATAGAGGATTTCAATACTGTGTTCCTCCATCAAACTATCATGGTGTCGAGGATCAATGGGATGAACATCAGCTCTTCAATACCTTTGAGTTGAAGAATTTGAATCCTCTTCAGATTCAATACCTTGATGACAATCGTTGTCGTTATATCCGTCCAGAATATTTTCACTTTGATTCTGATTTATTCAATGGATGTCCTGATAACGTATCTCTTCTTGGATATTTTCAAAGCGAAAAGTATTTTCTCAATGTGAGAGAGGAACTTTTGGAAGACTTTACTTTTAAAGGTGGACTGCAGGAGGATTGTAAAAAATTCATTGAGGATTATGATGAGCCGATTGCTTTGCACATTCGTAGGACTGACTACTCTAAGTATAGTCATCACCCTATGCTATCTCTTACATACTATGCTGAAGCATTAGAACACTTTGATAGCGATAGAACTGTGTTTATTTTCTCTGATGATCCAGAGTGGTGTGTAGATCAGAAGTTGTTTGAAGATGATAGATTTATGATCTCTGGAAACGATCATCTTACTGATATGTGTATGATGACATTGTGTTCTGATTTTATTATTGCAAACTCTTCGTTCTCATGGTGGGGTGCTTGGTTGTCTACTAACGAAAACAAGAAAGTTATTGCACCTAAGAAGTGGTTTGGTCCACCACTGTCAGAAGAACATGATACAAAGGACCTATACTGTGAAGGATGGACTGTAATCTAATGTCAGTTGCTATTATTTTTATTGGTACAGACAAGTACCTCAACTTTTTGCCATCTTACTATGAGAGGGTAACCGAGAATCTTTTTCCTGGTGTAGAGAAAACCATCTTTGCTTTCACTGATGGTGATCTAGAGGGTGAAGTTCCAGAAGACATCATTCCTATCCAGATCGAACATAAGGATTGGCCAAGGATTACTCTTGAGAGATTCCACACTATTCTTGGTGCTAAAGAACAACTGGAAAAGTTTGAACACATTCTCTTCCTTGATGCAGACATGTATGTCAATGAGGAGATCGCTTTCGATGAAATCTTTGATGATAAAGATTTTGTTGGTGTTCATCACCCATGCCATTGTTTGAAGGCACCTCCACATAATGAACCACCTGGTTCATTTGAGACAAATAGAAAGTCAACAGCGTACCTTGAGAATGCTTATGACTTTGGAGTCTATTGGCAAGGATGTCTCTGGGGAGGCAAGACTCAACCAGTTATTGAGATGATGCAGACAATCTGTGCTAGAATAGACGAAGACGATGAGAATGGTATCGTTGCAGTATGGCATGACGAAACTCATCTGAATAAGTTTTTATGTGAAAACTTTGACCGAGTGCATACACTTGATCCAAGTTATGCATATCCAGAATGCTATCCAAACTATCCTTACAACCGCAAAATTATTCACTTAGCCAAAGATAACTCCAAATATCATGTCTGATCCTAATGCCTGGCAAATGCCAACATATTACTCTCGTAATATGCACTTTCGACTTGCCGAACCTTTTCCTGATTCATTGAATATCACACACAATTATTCTCAATGTTATCAAGATCTCTTTGTTCTTTCTATCCTCAAAGGAAAACGTAAAGGAACCTATGTAGAGATTGGTTCTGGTGATCCGTACGTCTCTAATAACACTGCTTTACTTGAGCAGTTTGATTGGACTGGTATTTCTCTTGAGATTCAAGAGAGTCTTGTTGATAAGTTCAATGCTGGTCGTAAGAATCTGGTGGCATGTGGTGATGCTACTGAGGTTGATTATGATGATCTGTTCACCGAAGTTGGATTTACTAATACTGACTTCGATTACCTTCAGGTAGATTGTGAACCATCTGAGGTAACCTTTGCCGCTCTGAAAAAGATTCCTCATGACAAATATCGGTTTGCTGTTATCACCTTTGAGCACGATAGCTATAATGATGGTCCTGCTGTCCGTGATGAGTCTAGAGAGTTTTTGAGTGGTCTTGGATACAAACTTGTAGGATCTAATATCTCTGTTGATACTGGTCATCCATACGAGGATTGGTGGGTGCATCCAGAACTGGTTGATATGGAGGTGGTTAATAAGTTTATTAACGATGATGAGACAACCAAAATGGGTGAAAAGTTTGTGTTTGGTGATTATCGATGAAGTTTGTTCTCTGGGGTTATCCTCTTCACTCAGACACATATTCTTATGTGCATGAAGGGTTTAAGAAAACTCTTGAGTTAGATGGTCATGAAGTCTTCTGGTTCCACGATGGTGATTATCCAGAGGACTTTGACTATGACAACTGTGTTTTCTTTACTGAGGGATACGCTGATAAAAATATTCCTCTGAGAAAAACCAGCACTTACTATGTGCATGTCTGCGTAAATCCAGATAAGTATCTTGGTAATGTCAAGAAGTTAATTGATATGCGTTATCATCAAGACAAGATGGATAATGATAACTATGAGTTTGATCATGACATCAATGATTTTGAAGTGCTAGATACTGGTGTATGCATTGATAGAGATGAATCTAAAGAAAGGGGATATGATATCTCTTATGTTGCGTGGGCAACTGACTTGCTCCCCCATGAGTTTAATGAAGACTGGGTGAATATTGAGCGGGAAAATGTCTATTATTTCATTGGTAGTATCTCACCCACGGGAAGATTTGCTAATAAGCATCTTATTGATAGATTTGCAGAACTCTGTTCAACCAGAGGGGTCAAAACAGCTTGGTCTAACCCGTGGACCAATCCTCTGGATGGGGATGTTATGAGGCAACTGATGCAGAAGTCTTTTCTGTCACCAGATCTTCGTAATGCAACGCACGCTGCTTGGGGAACAAAGACCTGTCGCATCTTCAAGAGCATCAGTTATGGTCAGTTGGGTCTAACTAACTCACCTAAACTGGCAGAGTTTGCTGGTCCTCTGGTCATCTTCCGAGAGAACATTGATGAGTTGTTTGAAGAAGGGTTGCGTCTGCGAGAAGATAAAGATAGAATTATTCAGCAGATGAGATATGTGAAAGAACATCATACATATGCTAATAGGATCAATGGTCTTTTGAAATTACTATGAGTAAGGTCACATTTGGATACATTGTTGGTGGTGATGATAAGCATTACATCAACCTCATGAGGTCGTTGAAGGCTCTAGAAGAGAGAGTCAAGCAACCTTATGAGGTTGTTATCATTGACAATGATGATAGGTTCTATAGTGATGAATCAAATATCAAGATTGTAAAGGAGGATGCCAAACATCTTTCTGGTGGTGGTAGGAACTGGTTGCAACCACACATCTGGGCAAAGCGATATGAATTGTACAAGTATGTAGAGACAGACTATTGTTTCTATATGGATGTTGATACTGTTCTTATCAATGATAGAGTAGATGAACTGATTGAAGAATCAGAAGATAACTTTATGCTGACTCAACACTGGTGGGTTCCTACCCTGGATGAGTACATGAAGAATGTAAACGCTGATTTGCGTAAAGTTTCCAAGTATCTTCCACCAGCTGGAGTAGACTACTTCTATGGTGCATCGGGGTGCTTCCTCTTCAAGAAGGATACTCACGATCACTTCTTTGAAAAGTTTCATGAAATCTATACAGATGTTCATGGTGATGGATCCACACCGTTAAATGTGACAGATGAACTACTCCTTTGTTTATCTCTTAATAGTTTTGATGATTGGAAGTTCACTAATGGCGCTTTCAATCATACTGCTGCTCACACCCTGATGCCTCTCAAGAAAGAGAATGGTATCTGGATGGGTAAGAATCCATATGAAAAGGAATTCAAACCTGTGTTTGTCTTTCACAGTTCGTATGAGAATGTTCATACGCTTGTTCAATACAGTCCCAAATATATTGATGGAATTAAAGATGTGATGTATTGGGAGGAGTATCATCCATGAGAATTGCACAGGTTGGTCCTGGTATCATGCCCATCCCACCAAATGGATGGGGTGCAGTAGAGATGTTGATCTGGGATTACTATCAGATTCTCACACAGCAAGGTCATGATGTAGAGATTATTAATACCCCACACAGAACAGAACTCCTAGATGAAATCTGGGCTGGTGATTTTGATGCTGTTCATATTCACTACGATGTGTTTCATGACATCTTCCATCAAATTGATCACCCATGCCTGATTGTTTCTAGCCACTATCCGTTCATCAATACACCACCAATGTGGAGTAGGGATAATTATCATCCAGTGATGAGAACTTTCTGCGAGAATGAAAAATTTAATATCTTTGCTTCGTCGAGGAAAGATATTAAGACCTTTACAACATGTGGTGCCGACCCCAGTCGTGTATTCATGAGTCGTCTAGGTGTAAGACCAGAACCTTATGCTTTCCATCATGAACCACGATACGATAAGACTCTTTGCTTCTCTCAGATTACTGATAGGAAGCGACAGTATCTTATCCAAGACTATGAAGACGTGGACTTCATGGGTCGTCTTGAACTAGGTCAGTTTAGAAATCAACAGAATTATTTTGGAGAGGTTCCTCGTGAGTTCTTGAACCATGAGATTACCAAGTATTCCAACTTTACTCTTCTTAGTTCCGTTGAAAACACTACACCTTTGGTTGTAAAAGAGGCACTGATTTGTGGACTGGGTGTAGTTGTATCAGAATCTGTTGCTGTTGATCTTGATGATAAACCATTCATCAAAGTCATTCCAGAGAGACTGATAAATAACGACAAGTACATTAGGAATGCTCTCAAAGATAATCGAGAGGTATCTAGAAAGTACAGAAAACAAATTCGCATGTACGGAATTCAGAAATTTGGTCTAGAAAATATTCTTGCGAATGAATATATCCCATTAATTGAAAAACTTTTAGAATGAAGATTGCAATCATTGGACCAAACACACCCATCCCACCAAAGGGATGGGGTGCTGTAGAGACTCTTATCTGGGACATGAAGATGTCCCTGGAGGAGTTGGGACATGATGTTCTCATTGTCAACATTGGTGACCCCCAGGAGATCATCAGACGTGTGAATGAATACAGTCCCGATTTCGTTCACATCAACTATGATGATTGGGTCTTCTTGTATCCATACATTCAATATCCATGCGCTGTCACAACGCACTTTGCTTATATTGAAAGACCCGATATGATGAATGGGTATAGTCAGATCTTTAATGCCTTTGGAACTATCAAACCAAATGTGTTTGGATTGTCTGACAGCATCAACAAAGTGTACAATATTATGTCTGGGATTCCCAAGGATAAATTGTACTTGAATAGGAATGGTGTAAATACAAACCTGTTTGCATTCAAAGAAGAACCTAAGTATGCTGACCGTAGCATCTATCTTGCGAAGGTGGATTATAGAAAGAGACAACATCTTTTCCAAAGCATCAGGTCACTTTACTTTGCAGGTAACATCGCTGATAGTAGATTCAATCAGAATTATAATTACCTTGGTGAGTGGACAAAGGACTTCTTGTATGCTAACCTTACCGAGTATGGGAACCTAGTTCTCTTATCTGATGGTGAGGCACATAGTCTTGTCATCATGGAAGCTCTTGCTGCTGGTTTGGGTGTAGTGGTCAGTGAATTTGCTACTGCTAACCTAGATTTGTCCAAGGAGTTTATTACTGTTATTCCAGAGAAGAAGATCTCTGATATTGCTTTTGTGGAAGAACAGATTATTAAGAACAGAGAGTATTCTGTACAGCATCGAGAAGAGATTCGAGAGTATGCTAAACAATTTGACTGGACAGAAACAGTCAAGAATGTCTTTATCCCTAACGTTGAAGAAGTGATTGCAAATGGACAAAAATAAAGCAGCGTATAAACTCCAGAATCTTCCACCACTTTATTACATTAACTTAGACGGTAAACCAGATCGTCGTAAGTTTATGGAGGATCAATTCTCTTATTGGGAGATTGATAACTATGAACGTATCTCTGCCTATGATGGTAGGGATGATGATCTTAGTGACATTCTCAAGGGTAGATACCCAGACAATATGATGTCTGGTGAAGTGGGTTGTGTTACCTCTCACCTTAAGGCAATCAAGCATTGGTATGAAACCAGTGACAGTCCCTATGCTATGATCATGGAGGATGATTGTGTCCTTGATACTGTGAGGTATTGGGGATTCACCTGGGGTGAGTTCATGGCACATCTCCCATATGATTGGGATATGATTCAACTCGCTATCATCAATCCTGGTGCTGTGCATATCCAACTGCACCAAAGATTCTGTAATGACTTCTCTACTGCCTGCTACATCATCACCAGGCACCATGCAGAGAGGTTGTTTAGATACCATATCCGTGGGGACAAATACAAATTGGATAATGGTGTCAAACCACGAGCAGTCGCTGATGACCTGCTCTACAATTCTGGAGTGACTTACTCCATTCCATTGTTCTTGTATCAAATTGATCTTGGGTCGGATATCCACACAGATCATGTTGACGTATTTCACAAATCAAGTTATAATGGTATTCAGCAATTCTGGCAGAACGTGCCAGACGAAATTGCTGACAACTGGGACAGAATGTTCCAGTACAATCCCTTTTTACGGTTACCCCCCGAAGTGGCGGGTAAATAAAGTATAAATACTTAACCTTTTGTTTATTTTGTAACAAAAGGATACAAACGGACTCATGTCGAGAGTCTTTTCATCCGTGGGTAAAAACTCCACGAGACAAAATAGAGGTAAACTAATGACCAAATCTGTATTCGCTGCAGCAGCTGCTGCTATTGCTTTTGCTCCTGCTGCTGCCCTTGCAGGTCCCTACGTTAACGTAGAATCCAATGCTTCCTGG
>Ga0213858_10000644_pt1 | contig 16620 bp, 12 predicted proteins | sample PICome_FD_160122 | JGI IMG/M metagenome (GOLD analysis project Ga0213858, IMG submission 160122) | Coastal seawater microbial communities near Pivers Island, North Carolina, United States - PICO245 | ecosystem: Environmental > Aquatic > Marine > Coastal | place: USA: North Carolina | collected... | reverse complement strand
CGTCTGCTGCCGGACCTCAGCCGAGAGCACGCCCGCAGAATACAGCAACAGTTCCAGCGTCAGTTCGATCCCAAACAGCAGCATGACCAGTTCGCTCAGGGATGCCTCCAGCCGAAAACGAAACCCAGTGGCATCCTGCGCCTGCAGCCACAGAAAACTGGCCAGCACGACGCCTCCGCCAAAAAACTTCGCCAGCGAAAAACGAATACCGCCGGCAAAGAAATGAAACTCCCGCCATGCCATCGCCATTTTCCACGTACGGCCGGGCGACAGTCTCCATGGTCCAAAGCTGGAGTTGGGGTCATCGTCGCCCTGATGGGTGGTCCATGCATTCAGCCGCCAGGTGCTGATCGCGAAACACAATCCCCCAATCAGCACGCTCAGACAGAATTGTGCAGACAACACCGATGTGTTGGACCAGTCAAACAGGATCCGATCCAACTGCTGAAGCGGGCTGATCAGCAGCAGGATTTCCGGGATTCGGTCAGCCATGGACACCAGCCATGAAGGTCGACTGGTTACCGGGAAGGCTGCAACCGTCGCCGGCAGCAGTTCCGGCAACAGAAAATAGAAAACGGCCAGTACGCCGGAAGCGGCAGCAGCCCGGCCTGATGTCTTGCAGCGAGCACTGCACAGCAGAGCCACATTGCAGACTACGAACATCCAGGCCGCCAGACCCAGCCAGGCAGCGATGACCTGCTGCCACAAAATGCCTCCCAAAGTGACCGCCAGCAGGGAAAAGGGAATCTGAGCGACCAGCAGCATCAAAGAACTGACAAAACGTGACGTCGACTTCCCCAGAGTGATCGTGAGCGGCGTCATTCCAGCCATCTGCAGCAGGGCCATCGTGCCTGCATCTTTCTCTTCGGTCACGGCAGTGGAGAAATAACTGATTCCAGAAACGGTGATGACCAGCACATTCAGGAAATACATCGTCTGAAAAAACGACAGGCCAACCTGAGTCACCACGATCGAGTTGGAATAAGCCACCCCCAGCCCGAACAACATCATCAGAGTAAATACAGCTCGAGCAGCATGGGGCCAGAATGACTTCCCGTCCATTCGCAGCGACCAGCGAAATAATGTGGTGGCCCCGGAGTACATCAACGCACACCTTCCGTTGTCATCTCCATAAACGCCTCGTTCAGATGCCGTTTCTCCCGACCAAAACTGACGATCGGAAGATCCAGTGGCAACAATTCCGCCAATAACTGGTTCGCCGTCACCCCTGCACCCGTTGTCAGCTGAAACTGATACCCATCTGTGAATTCCACTTCTGCAGCGTCCTGCACAGTGGAAATCTGCAGCAGCTGTTCCGCAAGGTGATCTTTCCTGCTGCTGAGCTGCAACTTCCACACAATCTGCTCACCACGCTGCTGTTCCAGTACACGCATCGGACCGCTGAAACGAATCTCTCCGCGGTCAATAATCGTCACGGCATCACACATCTCAGCCAGTTCACTCAGAATGTGGGAGCTGATGAAGATGGTCTTTCCCAGCCGTCGCAGTTCGCGAAGAATCCCCATCAACTCGATCCGGGCCCGTGGATCGAGTCCGCTGGCCGGTTCGTCCAGCAACAACAACTCAGGGTCGTGGACCAATACGCGAGCGAGGCTGACCCGCTGCTGCATCCCGCGTGAAAGACCGCCAATTGCACTGTCACGACGGCCGGCCATATCCGTGAGATCAAGCAAATCCGAAATGACCTGATCTCGCTGCCTGACCTCCAAACCATAAGCCGCAGCAAAGAAATCCAGATACTCCGCCACCGTCATTTGACGGTACATGCTGAAGTGATCGGGCATATACCCAATGCGCTGACGTGTTCCCGCTGGATCCGCCTGAATATTTTGACCGAAAACGGTGATTTCCCCGCGCGCCGGTTTGAGCAACGTGCAAATTGAACGCAGTGTGGTCGTCTTTCCCGCCCCATTCGGTCCCACAAAACCATGAATCGAACCGGGCAAAACGCAAAAGGAAACCTTGTTCAATGCCTGGTTTCCGCGGAACGCATGCGAAAGCTCTGTCACCAGCACGGCCGGAACTGTCGACTGATTAACCTGTACCATGAATGCTCTCTGCAGCAGGTGCCTCTGCCTGATGAACACGGAAAACCGCCGAATTGGTGCCCATCGATCCCTTCAGGCTTTTTGCTTCACGCAGATCCCGGCAGCTAAAGGTGTTCAGGGTTGCCCGTACGTTCGGGTCGGAGTTCCAGTGAGCACGACCGCTGTAAAGCGAAACGCTGCGTGTCACGGTTCACCAACTGATACCGCAGGATAGCATTTCCTGCGGCAAATATGGAGTTGCCGGCTGGATTGATTTGCGGGGCAGCCAAACAAGATAAGAACTTTTTGCGGGGATTTCGACGGCTGCCCAGCGTGGTCACGCACTCTTTATTCGACGCTGCGTCTCCCTGCGGTATCTTGTTTCTGCCGCGATCAACTCCATCTCGCACAGTTGCAGCAGATGGCCGGAAAGCCCTGTTGGAAGCGAGAGCCAACGGAGTGGCTCGAACGACTCGGTGGCCTGCTCAATTACGACCACAGACACGCTGCCTGATGCTGTCTTTCACGAGTCTGCGGTGGACCTTCTCAGAGGAAGGGACACGCTCACGGTAGAACGTGGCCAATCTCGGCGACCACTCGTTATCCCGGCGATACACTGGTCAATCAAATATGATGTCAACTTCTGCTGATCACACCTGTTTTATCAAAGCCCTTTTAGGTCGGTTAAGGTTTTGAGCCCAGGGGTTTTAACCCGGTGGAATTGCGCACTCCTCGGTGAACTCGCCCAGTGAACAGCCGCCCCCCAAAAAAAATGCAGCGATTCCTGGCAGCCTGTTACCGGCACACTTTGCTTCCAAACCGGCAGCGGCGACACTTTCAGTGACCTGCTTACAGACAGCTGAACACGATCAGTTCCCTGCATGGTCGACAAGATCAGCAGGCACATTCCCAGAGTTTCCAAACACGGTGCTCGCCATCCCCGAATTGTCGATGGCTGCCGGTGCAACGTGACAGCAGACCTTTTTTCACAGACAGCCCCAACCATGAGACCAGCCGGAACACTGACCCAATTGTTGCTGACCATCCTGCTTCTGATGGGAGTGAACACCGCAGTGCAGGCGCAGAATCAGCCCAATATTCTGTTCGTCTTTGCCGATGACTGGGGACGCTACGCCAGTGCCTACGGAAAACTCGAACCAGGCACAGTGAATGATCTCGTGAAGACTCCGGTCTTCGATCAACTGGCGGCCGAAGGTGCCCTGATGACGCGAGCCTTTGTCAATGCTCCCTCATGCACTCCCTGTCGCAGCTCGCTGCTCAGTGGACAGCATTTCTGGCGTACGGGACGCGGGGCAATCCTGCAGGGAGCCGTTTGGGATTCCCAGATTCCCACCTTTCCACTGCTGCTGGAACAGGCTGGTTATCAGGTTGGCTTTACTGCCAAGGTCTGGAGTCCGGGGACACCGGCAAATGCTCCGATCGGAGCGGGCCGGAACGCTGTTCCATCTGCAGGCGGTCGCTTCAACCAGTTCTCACAGAATCTGGATCGTGCCAACAATCCGGATCAGGCGAAGCAGGAACTGATCAACGAAGTCGGCACGAACTTCCGTAAGTTTCTGGACTCGCGAAGTGCGGACAAGCCGTTCCTCTACTGGTGGGGGCCGACGAATACCCATCGTCGCTGGATTCGGGGCTCCGGTCTGAAGTACTGGCAAATCAATCCTGATGATCTGACGGGGCATATGTCAGCACACTGGCCGGACGTCCCCGAGGTTCGGGAAGACATGGCAGACTATCTGGGAGAAGTCCAGGCCGTCGATGCAGGTCTGGGAGCCCTGCTGCAGGTCCTTGACGATGAAAAACTTCGCGAGAACACCCTGATTATCGTCTCGGGCGACCACGGCGTGCCCGGGATGCCATCCGGAAAATGCAATCTCTATGACCTGGGTACAGCGGTCCCCCTTGTGATCTCATGGCCGAGTGCAATACCGGGCGGACGAGTGATCAGCGATTTCGTTTCGCTTCCTGATCTGGCCCCAACCGTTCTGGAATTTGCCGGAGCTCCGGTGCCCTCCGTGATGACCGGTCGCAGTCTGTTGTCCATCCTCAAGTCAGACCGTGCCGGACAAGTCGACCCCGGACGCGATGCGGTGCTGATTGGCAGGGAACGACATGTCGCGGCGGCCCGTACCGAACAGCGTCCTTATCCACAGCGGGCGTTGCGTACAAAGGACTTCCTGTACATTCATAATTTCACACCGGACCGCTGGCCAATGGGAGTTGCGCCCGGTTTCGGACTCCCCGACGCGGCAATGCCTGGCGTGGAAGAACTGAGGCGAAACACGTTCGCAGCTTTCGGCGATCTTGATGCCAGTCCAACAAAGGCGTGGATTGTCAGTCACGGACTGCAAAGCCAGGAATACCGAAAGTACTTCGACATCGCATTCGCACAACGACCTCAGGAAGAGCTTTACGATCTGATGCAGGATCCGGAACAGCTGCACAACGTCGCCGCTCACCCGGATTACCAGCAACAGCGGGAACAACTCAGGCAGCGTTTGATGGACTCGCTGCGGGAGACCGGAGATCCGCGCGTAACCGAAACCCCCGTGCCTTACGAGCATCCCCCGTTCACGGATATGTTCCGCCGGGGCGGCGATGCCGGCAACAGAAAACGGTGATTCCCGAAACAGCACTGGCCAAAGAAACTCGCATTGTTGCGAACCTCGGCAGGAAAAGGTGTGTCCCCCATCCTGTCTCATGCAATCCACATCTCTCGTTACGGGAACGCTCACCATGAATGCCAGCCAGCTTGCCACGATCGGTTTCCCGGAGTGGGTCATTCCGGGGACTCTGCTGGCTGTTCGGCAGATGTGTTTGACGGAGGAGTTCCCCCGCAGCCAACTCAAAAAGACGCTGCAGGATCTCCTGAAGAACCCCGAGCGATTTCTGAAACACGAACAACTCAGTGCGGTCGCCATCGAACTCCACGCGGAGAATGACACGCAGCAGTTGCAGCCATCCCAAATTCGCTGGCAGTCGTGGGCTCGCGATGCAGATGAACAGACAATCGCGCAGATGGAGAACGCCTGTCGAATCCCGGCGGCGCGACAGGCAGCGCTGATGCCTGACGCACATCTGGGCTACGGGCTCCCCATCGGTGGCGTCCTCGCCACAGAAGATGTGGTGATTCCTTACGCAGTCGGGGTCGATATTGCCTGCCGAATGAAACTCTCGGTGCTGGATCTTCCGCCAGAGACATTGAACACCCGCTATCACGTCTATCGTGATGCGTTGATGGCGGGAACAGTTTTCGGTATCGGCTGCACTCAGCAGACACTGCAACAGCACGCAGTGCTGGATGAGGACTGGTCAGTTTCACATGTCACGAACGAAAACCGCGACCGCGCGTGGAAACAGCTGGGAACTTCCGGGTCAGGAAATCACTTTGTCGAATTCGGTACACTCCGGATTTCGGAACCTCAGTCGGATTTGCCACTTGATCCTGGCAACTATGTCGCACTGCTCAGCCACAGCGGCAGTCGCGGGACGGGGGCTGCCGTTTGCCAGACATATTCCAAAATCGCTCAACGGTTACTGCCTCGCAGCGCGGCTCAATTTGGCCGTCTGGCATGGCTGCCGCTGCAGTCCGAAGCGGGACAGGAATACTGGGCGGCAATGAACCTGATGGGGAAATATGCCGCCGCAAATCACGATGTGATCCACCGCAGGATCTCGCAATTGCTGGGGGCCGAAATCACCGCCGGAGTTGAGAACCACCACAACTTCGCCTGGCGGGAACACCATGATGGGCGAGACCTGATTGTTCATCGTAAGGGTGCCACTCCAGCCGCGCGAGGAGAACTGGGGGTCATTCCGGGGTCGATGGCAGATCCGGCCTGGATTGTTCGCGGACGCGGAAATCCACAAAGCCTGAGATCAGCATCACATGGTGCCGGGCGAGTCATGTCGCGGCGGCAGGGAAAACAGCTGTGGGACTTCGACAAAGTTCGTCAGGAGCTGCTCGATCAGGGAATTCATGTTCTTGCTGCTGGAGCAGACGAAGTCCCGGGAGTGTACCGCAACATTGCCAACGTCATGGCAGCCCAGCAGGATCTTGTTGATTCCATCGCGCGTTTTGACCCGAAGATCGTGAGGATGTGTGGAGACGGAAGTCAGGCCGAAGATTAGCCCCGGGAAATCGGGGCAGTCGCGTTCGCCTGCCCGCTGGTCCGACAGCAGAGGCCGGATACGATTTGAACGACTGCAGCAGATCCGGGATGCAGCCTGCACCGCCTGCCCGTGACATTCAGCCAGTCAGGAATGAGCTCAGCACGATGGTAAACAGGCCCAGCAGCAGCACCCCTGAGACAATGCTGCCGGCGAGCGCTACGCCTCGAGCCCCAGCGGAGGCAACATAACCAATCAGGCTGAGTACCAGACCGACGACATTACACATCGCACCACTGGCACCAACAAAGATCAGTCGTGTCAGCGCTGAGGCATTTGCGCGGATCCCTTCAAATTCCACACGATCCTGCGGCAACTGCACCAGCATCTGCCGCAGGACGAAGTAGATGATGATCGCCAGCACAGTAAACCCCAGGCCCGCCCACACGACCAGATTAACTGCCAGTGGCTGTTCTGTAGACTGGATCTCGTTGTGGCGATCGGTCGACATGGGATTCCTGCATTAACGGCTGTGGTACGTTGAGAGCGTAACAAAAAACAGGTTGGAACCGGCGGCCGCAACTGGTCTGTCCATCGAAATTCTTTCGACTGGATTCGAGACCTCAGGAATCCCCACAGACCGATTTCGGATTGGCTGCTGGTTCCCAGCGAATCTGATAAACTCCCCACAGCGCAGCCGGCAGTCAGTTTTGCCGGAAGGCTGCGGAATCCAGCAGCGAATCGGGAGAAGTCGTCATGAAGAATGTTGCTGTCCTGGGAGCAGGTGCGATGGGCACCGCCTGCGCGTGGCTGCTCGCAGAATCCGACCAGTGCAGGGTCCGTCTGTGGGCGAAGATGAATCCGTCGGCAGAGGAATTGAATCGCACGCGATGCAACGAACGCCTGCTTCCCGGTGTGGTCCTGCAGCCATCCATCCTCATCAGCGATGATGCTGAGGCAGTACTCAGAGATGCCGACGTCGTGCTCGTCGCAGTGCCGATGCGCGGACTGCGAGATGCAATGTCGTGCGTTGCCGACAAGATTCCGTCCACGGCCATCCTTGTCAGCATTATCAAGGGCATCGAAAACGCGACACTGAAACGTCCCACTGAAGTACTTCACGAATTTGCACCATCCTGTCAGCTGGTCGCAATCGGTGGTCCCTGTCACGCCGAAGAGATCACTCGGCAGAAACCAGCTTCGATCGTTGCCGCCTCAGACCATCCGGAAGCGGCCGAAACCGTTCAACAGTTAATGTCCCGTGACTTTCTGAGGATGTACGTCAGTGAGGACCTTGTCGGTGTCGAACTCGGGGGTGCTTTGAAGAACGTCATTGCGATTGCGGCTGGGATCTGTGATGGCCTCGAATTCGGAGACAATGCCCGCGCGGCCGTTATGACACGCGGACTCAACGAAATGGTTCGCTTTGGCCAGGCACTGGGCGCAAACCCGGCAACGTTCTACGGGCTCGCCGGAATCGGTGACCTGATTACAACCTGCTGCAGCCAACACAGCCGAAATCGTTTTGTGGGTGACCAGCTGGGACAGGGTAAGACGCTGGAAGAAATCGAAGCTTCAATGCATGCGGTCGCAGAGGGCGTGCTGACTTCCCGCAGCGTTTTCAAACTGGCCGCCGAACGCGGTCTGGAAATGCCAATTGCGGAACAGATTCACAGCGTCCTGTTCGAAGGCAAGCACCCCAAAGAAGCGACCATTGATCTGATGAATCGCCCATTGAAGTCCGAGTCCATCCTGACTCAACCGGCGGAATCCTGATTACACCGAAGGGGATTCGCCACTGCGGACACCCCCACCAGTCAACTGATCTTTGCTCATCCTGCCAGTCGGATTTCGCAGTTCTATGCCAACACAACTCACAAGCGGTTCGATTCGTGTCGAGGTCGCTCACGATCCTTTATCACCCGCCGGCGCCGGGCAATTGGAAGACAGTCTCAGCAATCTGATCTCGGCGGCTCTTGCAGCACCGATTGGACTCCCGGAATTACACCGATGTATCATCCCGGGAGATCGCGTGGTTCTGGTTGTTGACCCACAAACGCCAGCCCTGCCGGAACTGCTGGCATCGCTGCATGAAGAACTGCTCCGTGTGCCGGAGCCCGGTCTTTCTCTGGGCTTGTTGCTGCCTCCGGATCCGCAGGACAACCACTGGGCCTCTGTACGAGATGAGCTTCCGCTGCACCTGCGCGAGTCCGCGTCATTTGTTTGCCACGATCCCGGTGATCTCGCCGGCAACAGTTACATCGCCAGCACTGAAGACGGCCAGCGAATCTATCTGGATAACGAGATCGCCGAAGCGGATCTGCTGATCACAGTCGGTACCATCTGCTTCGATCAGTACCTGGGGACCCGCGGCACCACCAGCGGAATTTTTCCGGCGATGGCCGACAAAGACACACTCGAACGAACGGGACTGCTGGAGACACGCCCCGCGATCGGAAAAAAAAGAACCGCCAGACGCGCCCTGGTCGACGAAGTTGGCTGGCTTGTGGGAGCACAGTTCAGCCTGCAGATCGTCCCGGCTCCCTCCGGACCAGGTACCGTGCTTGCCGGTGCACCAAAGGATGTCATGGATGCAGCAGAGCCTCTGCTCAATCAATGGTGGCAAATCCAACTGCAGGAGCAACCGGAAGTCATCGTCACTTCAATTCCTGCAGGCCGCTGGGGCTGGGCGGCAATGTGTCAGAGCATTGCTGCTTTTAATGACGTCCTGGAATCTGACAGCAGAATCATTGTGGTGGCCGATCTTGACGAACCCACAGGTCCAGCCGCCCAGGCGCTCAGATCATGCGACGACTCGCTGGAACTCGCTCGACGACTGCGTAAAGAAACAGTTGTCGACGGAGTTGAAATTGGGCAGCTGATTGACGCAACAAACGAACATCGCGTCTATCTCGTGAGTTCCCTCAACGCTGAACTGGTGGAGGATCTCGGAATGCTTCCCGTTGCAGACCAGCAGGAACTGAATCGCCTGCTGAAAACCGTGACGGAATATGTTGTGATCCCTGACGCCTGCTACGCTCGGTTTTCAGTCGGCTAAAGCAAAGGTTGTCTGCCCCATCTGTCCCCGCCCAATCCTGCACTGTACTTGCGTGATACGGCGGCGTTCTGCCAACAGCACATCCCCTGCGGAAATGGTGTCTCAGCGAATCAACACCCATCCTCCGCGCAAACAAAAAGGACTGCCAATTGGCAGTCCTTACAGTGAGTTTGCAGCGAAGATCAGCCGCATCCTGCCATCAGCAGGACATCTTGAAGCACCGTCTTTCCGGGACATCCCTGCCAGCCTGCGTTCGGCCAGCATGCCGCCCTGTCACCGCCAGGCGCGTTTTAAAACGCCACAATCGCAGTCTGCTCAGGCAGAGCCGGATCAACGAAGACAGGCCTCAGGCGTCGTCGTCGGCGGTCTTCTTTTTCTTCTTCTTACCGATCACGGCTTTGCGAACGCGCGTCTTCGGCAGACCAAACGGGCTGCGACCTTCGTCAAAACGATCTTCTTCTCGCAGTTGTGCGATCCGCTCTGCACGCTTCAAAACGTTACGTGCGCGACTACTTCCCTGACGGACCTTGAGAGACTTATCGAGAGACACGTGACTACTCCACTCGCACTCGGCGAACAACAAAGGACATTTGTAGGCTGAAAAACGCCCGCCCGGGATGCATCTAATCTGCAAACCTTTGCGAGCAAAGGACTTATAACCAAAGCGGCAGGGCACACTGGCGAAATCACCATGCACTACTCGCGGTCGATCACGCGTGTGTTGCAGCTGAAAAATCGACCTTCAGCCACTGCGGATGCAGAGAATAGTAGAAAAACCACTGATTCTCAACAGTCTGATTGTTCGTTTTCGGAGTCGGCAAGCGTTCGGGAACATGATTTTCTCCCCGGAACCGGACTGTTCCACAAAGATGGCCAACGTGAACTGGCTTGAAACCGGGAATTGACGACGTTTTTGCGGAATATGACAGCGTTCGGTAGGATGGAGCAGCGGAAATCTGACCGGAATCCGCGGATCCCGTTTTTAGGAGTGATAGATTCTCTGAACCTGCTCGTCTGCTTCAGAGCAGCAATTCCCCCGGCAGTTGTGCAGCCGAAAATCACTCATGGCAGTTGCAAGTGATACTGGCCTTGCTGCAGTGTTCCGTTTCCTATGAATGGTTGAATCGTCAGATGCTGCGTCAACCTGCAACTCTCGTCAGCGTGGCCTGCTTGTGGGTGTCTGTCACATCCGTGGCCACCGTACAAGCACAGACGGATCAATCCGCCGGCGAAGGTTCGCGATCTGCGACAGCAACCATTGGGCAGCGATCGCTGGCGGACGTTGCCGCCGATGAAGAAGTTGCTCAGCAGTTGCTGCAGCTGGATTCTCCCGAGTTTGCGAAACGACAGCAGGCAACACGAACACTGCTGCAACTTTCTGCGGAAGCGGCCTCGGTCATTCAGTCAATCAGATTGCAACTCAGCGATGACGCTCGGCTACGACTGGAGACGATCGAGAAGCGACTGCACCAGCGCTGGTTTGCAACCCTGCTGCAGCAGTTGGAAGCAGACGAACTGCAGGATCCAGCCGACCATTTCCCGGACTGGCTCCGCTATCGCAGTATGGTCTCGGAATCACCCAGCGATGTCACAGTTTTTCTGGAGCTTCTGAAAGCCGAACCGGAACTGTTTGCATGCCGTCTTTACGCGCCGCAAAAACTCTCCGGCCTGCTGGAGATCCGTGCTCGCAATTTTGAAACACTCTGCCACGGCAGAGTGTCGGAGGAGTTCCCTGCAGCCACCGCAGCAGCACTGATGCTGATCGGCAGTGACGAACGCGTTCGACTGGTGCGGGGTACGTCCCATGATATTTCGCGTTGTTTCGACGACCCTCGCTTTTCGTCGCTGATCCGTACAGGAGATTTCTCGCAGCAGCTCACGGCACTCTCTGAGGCGTGGATGCTGCGAGCGAGAATCGCTCCCGATCGTCCACTGATCTTTGCGATCCGGCATCGTCTTCCGGCAGGACGTGAACTGGCGTTGCGTGTCCTCGCGGAACGTCGTCGAGGCCCTCGCGTCTTTTACGCAGCGATGGCTGTGGCTGCACTGGGAAGCCGGGAGGATTTGCCGGTGCTTGAATCTCTGCTGCAGGACATGACTGTCATCTGGCCCCCCGCCGCAGCAGTTCGACTGGACGACTCGTCCGGCAGCTATCGTATTGAAGTGCGAGATGCGATTTTGCTGGCAGCTGCCCACCTTCGCAGTATCGCTCCAGCCGATCTTGGCATGGCTGTCCGAAGGTCGGCGGAAACTCTTTATCGCCTCGACACTGCCGGATTCTCCCTGGAAGAAAATCGACAACGGGCACTGCAGGAATACCGCGAGTTGACTACGGAGCCTCAGTAGTGCAGGCCCCCAACAACTGCTTCAGTGACTCAAGCACGGTCGCACATAATTCCCGACGCAACGCTGTGTGGTGCAGGACCAGCATTTGTGCCGACAGTTTGCGGGACCGTTCCAGTGTTCCGGCCGCTCGATATCGAGACTTTGCGGACACGGTGTGCAGCGCGTCAAAGCACTTCCCCAGCGGCAGTCCGTATTCCTGAGCGAGCATCAGCAGCCGTTCACGCTGAGACTCCTGAAGGGGCATCGGAAGCAGTACGGGCAATTTGTAGAAAACCGCGGTTGATCTCCCGGCATCATCGACAGACTGTTGCCAAAATCTGTCACTGATCATGAAGTGGAACGGCAGGTTGTCCGCAGTCTCCCGCAGTAAAGTCTGAACCGCAGCCCCCCGTTCCCTGTTGGCATGATGCAGCAAATCAAGTTGTGGTATCACCAGGGCCGCCTGAATCTCTGAAAGCGGGACCGTTTCGTTTCCTCGCCAGGTGTGCAGGCGAATTCTCTGAGCAATGGTCTCGGACGAAGTCAGAACAGCGCCGCCGCGCCCGGAGGTCAGCAGCTTGCTTCCCCCAAAACTCAGCACAGTCACATCTTCCAACGGAACAGCCGCGTCAGATCCGCGGGACAGTCCGGGACTTTGGCAGGAGTCATCGATGAGCATGAGACCATGCTCATCCGCCAGCTTCCGCAGTTGCTGAACAGGTGCCGTGAATCCATGCAGGTGAGAAAATACGATTGCTCGTGTCTTTGGTGTGATGGCCCCGGCAACGGCCTCCACATCCATCACCGGCTGATCCGGCAGGACATCCACCAGCACCGGCCGGGCATCCAACTGCAGAGTGCAGGCCATGGCCGCGCGAAAATCATAGGCAGCCATAATCACCTCGTGGCCGGGCCGCACCCCAACACCGCGAAGCGCAAGTTCGATCCCCGTTGTACCGCTGCAACAGAGCACACAGTGGGTGCGGTCATACTCGACACACAACATCTCCGCCAGCCGATCAAGGCTGGGACCGTGATAGTGATGCCATGTGTTCTTTGAAATGACCTCCTGCAACACAGCCTGCAGAGCTTCAGCAGAAAGCGGTGTACTTCGACAGTCGAGTTTGCTGTGGTGGGACATTTCAGCCTTTTCACCTTCCATCAGGTGCCCGAACCAGATTCCGCTGGCGGAACAGAAACCTGAATCTGATCTCCGTCGACACGAACTTCGTAACAGGCAGTACGGATCGAACTGCCCGAATTGTCCAGCCAGGTCCCGTCTCGGAGACTGAATCGCCAGGCATGCCAGGGACAGGCAACTGCGTCATCTTCGACATGTCCGTCTGCCAGTGCCGCCCCCATGTGAGGGCAGAAATCGTTGATCGCTCGATATGTCCCATTGCTTAGAAACACACCGACCATGGTCCCATTGACCGAATACGAGCGGCCCTCACCTTCAGGAATATCACCAACTTTCGCAACCGTCTGAAACTCTGCCATCTGAACTGGTTCTTCCACTCTGCGCTGCCGCGGGAATCAGGCGGCAGTCGGAATTCTGAGACATATCTGAAATACTGGAGTGATTCCTCGGGATATCCTCGCTGCTTTGTCAGCACATCGCCCTGAGGCAAATTATCTCCCTGCCGGATGATAGTGTCGCACACACCGATCAACGATACCAGGAGTGCATTCCATCGCTCACTCGCACGGTATTCCCTGGCGACTCTGCCGCAGATAATTCATTTTTGTCCGGGGAAATTCTCCGATGAAGTCCCTGTTGCCCCTGATCAGCTTCGCCGGTTTCTGATGAAACAGGGGAAAAATCCTGTCAACGGAGGCACTTCCTGTCCTCGCGGGATATTCTCCACCCAGGCCCAGCAACTGTGTTCGAGGTGCCTCGGGAATCTGTACCATGTTTCGCATACTTGCTTTCTTCCACGGTCGCCGTCTGGACAGGGAGTTTCTTCTTCCCGGCGAGACTTCGTTGCGACTGGGACGTGAAGAGACAGCTGAAATCTGCACCGGCTGGGACCCCCAAATCTCACGCGAACATGCCGTGCTGCGAACGTTCCCCGCTGGCATTCGGCTCACTGCCAACTCAGCGGCTGCAAACCCCATCTTTGTCAACGGAGAGGTGACTACAGATACGGTGATTAGACCGGGGCAAAGCTTTGTGGTTGGTGGCACTCGATTCGAAGTTCAAATGACTGCCGACGGAAATTCTGACCAGCCCAGCGACGTTCGTGTCCGCCAGTTGATGATTGATCGGCAGCACCTGAGTCAGGTTCAGTTCAGTGACGCACCAAAGAAGATTGAAGTGCTGACCAGTCTGCCGGCAGTCATCCGGCAATCCGGGGTTGAAAGGGATCTGCATTTGCGGCTGTGTAGTCTGCTGCTTGCCGGAATTCCCGCCGCAGATGGGGCGGCGGTGGTGGAACTGGATGAGGATGGCAACGCCCGTGTGCTGCAGCAGGAACAGCGTTTTTCCCGCGGAACACCGATGCATCCCAGCCACCGTTTGGCTCAGACGGCATTGCTGCAGCAACGCACCGTGCTGCATATTTCCGACCATGAAGAGTCCAGCACCGAATTTACTCAGGTGGCCGGTTTTGCCTGGGGTTTTTGTACCCCTTTTTCAGATGGTTCTGACAATCGCGGGCTGTATCTGACAGGGCGCGGGGAGGTAAATCCGGGGGAATCATCAGAGCAGCAACTTCATGCGGACATCCGTTTCAGTGAACTGATCGCCGATATCATTTCCGCACTCGAAGGCCAGCGTCGGCTGGAACGACAGCAGTCCGGCCTGCGACAGTTCTTTTCCCCACCGGTTCTCGAAACACTGGGGAAGGATTTTGACACATCACTGCTTTCTCCGCGAGAGTGCGATGTTACGGTGCTGTTCTGTGATCTGCGTGGATTCAGTCATCGCGCGGAAATTGAAGCAGACAATCTGACAGGTCTGCTGGAACGCGTCAGCATGGCACTGGAAGTCATGACGGATCAGATCCTTCGATTTGGCGGTGTCACCGGTGACTTTCAGGGAGATGCGGCCCTTGGGTTCTGGGGCTGGCCTATTGCTTCGGAAGAAGCCCCGCTGGATGCCTGTCGTGCCGCACTTGCCATTCATCGCGAATTCCGCCGCTTTCAGTCAAGCGACAATCATCCGCTGAAGGACTTCGACACCAGTGTCGGAGTCGCACACGGGCGGGCTGTTGCCGGGAAAATCGGCACACGAGATCAGGTGAAAGTCACGGTCTTCGGCCCCGTAGTGAATCTGGCCAGCCGATTAGAGGCCATGACCCGAGATCTCAGGGTCTCACTGCTGATTGACGACAACCTCGAAAAGCTGATCCGTGACCGATTGCCGGTCAGTGAGGGTCGAATACGCCAACTGCTGCCGGTGCTTCCCTACGGAATGGATCGGTCACTGATCGTCAGTGAGCTCATTCCTCCGATCAACGAATATCCTCTGCTGCAGGATCAGCATCTTCGCGACTTTGAAACCGGACTGCAGTATTTCCAGCAGGGTGACTGGGAGGCAGCATGGCGTTATCTGCACAGTATGCCTGCCGATGACCGCGCTCAGGATTTCCTCTCCATGCTGATCACAAAACACGATCGCCGGCCGCCGCCGGACTGGGATGGTATCGTTCGCATGAAGAAGAAGTCATGATGATGAATTCCTCCGGCGCTCCCGCCGACACGGCTCGAGATCTGCTGCTGCGACTGCGCGATTCCCCGGATTTGTTCGCGGCAATCGCGGCCTGCACACCGGCAGAGCGTGCCAACCAGAAAACACTCCGCAGCCGCTTCGACGATGAACTGGTCAGAGCAGCACTGGCTCTCGACGACGCCCGCGTTCGCGCTAAAGGGAGACTTCCCAGCGCCGGCCAGCTTTGGTTGACTGCAACTGGACTTGAACAAAGCACCGCACCTGAGGTCGCCCGCCACAAGGCTGCTCGGTTTGCGGCATGCAACTCAGTTTCTGATCTTTGCAGCGGCATCGGAATTGACGCCGCTGCCCTCTCTGCCGTGACCAGTGTCGAGGCCTTCGATCTGGACCCGGCAATGGCGCTGCGCTGCCAGTGGAATGTGGAATTGCTCGGTCATTCGGATCGTCTGAAAACCACTGCTGCTGACGTGACGTCACACTGCTGGTCAGGAAAGTTTGTGCATGCAGACCCCGACCGCCGCGTCGGCCGCGACAGACCTGCCAGGCGCCTTGAAGCCTACCAGCCGGATCTCAACTGGATGCAGCAGCTCGCCACGAACGCCGCCGGAGGTGCCATCAAAATTGGGCCGGCAAGCAACTTCCAGCAGAAGTTCCCCGGCTGTGAAATCGAGCTGGTCAGTCTCGCCGGCGAGTGCCGGGAAGCGACCGTCTGGTTTGGGGAACTTGCGGGAGAATCCTCCTTCCGTGCGACATGTCTTGATACCGGTGAGTCAGTGGCCGGAGACCCATTGTCGGCATGGGCTGATCAGGCAACAGACCTCGGACACTGGCTGATTGATCCGGACCCTGCGATCGTGCGTTCCGGCCTGCTTGATCTGCTCGCAGAAACGCATCAACTGCAGCGTCTGGACCCGGAGGAAGAATACCTGACTGCGGACCGAGTTCCTGAAACAGGATTCGTGACCGGGTTTCAGGTTGAAGCCATCCTCCCGGGAAATCCCCGCGAACTTTCCAGGTACTTTCGCAGTCGGCCTGCCTCTGAATATGAGATCCGTTGTCGCCGCATCCCGCTGAACGCAGACGCCCTGCGGAAAAAATTACCCGCTGGAACCCACCCACCGGCAGTGGTCGTCGCCTGCAGAATCAATGGTCGGTCCCGCTTTGTGATTGCCCGGCGAGGCCTGGCCGCAAACACTGCGGTTCAGGAAGACTGAACAGCCAGCGCTGTTTCCGGTGCATCAACAGCCAATTCCACCTCGTCTGTGACGACACCAAAGACTCGTCCGTGCACGAAGTAGAAGACCGGGACCAGCACAAGCACCAGTACCGTCGTCGACACCAGTCCGAAACAAATACTGGTTGCCATTGGAATCACCAGCTGTGCC
>Ga0213858_10000642_pt1 | contig 16627 bp, 15 predicted proteins | sample PICome_FD_160122 | JGI IMG/M metagenome (GOLD analysis project Ga0213858, IMG submission 160122) | Coastal seawater microbial communities near Pivers Island, North Carolina, United States - PICO245 | ecosystem: Environmental > Aquatic > Marine > Coastal | place: USA: North Carolina | collected... | reverse complement strand
CTGCTGCCTTCGGCATGGCCGGCGAAGAAGTGGATGGCATGGATGTGTTGGCGGTTCGCGCCGCTACCCAACGGGCCCTGGAGCGGGCCCGGGCCGGGGAAGGCCCCACCCTGCTGGAATGCCTCACCTACCGCTTCCGCGGCCACTCCCTCGCCGACCCCGATGAGCTGCGGGCGGAAGCGGAGAAACAGTTCTGGGCCCAGCGAGACCCTCTCAAGGCCCTGGAGCGGGACCTCGTGGCTGCCGGTTTGGTGACCGGCGACGACCTGCGGGCGATCGAAAAAGAGATCGATGCCGAAGTGCAGGACTGCGTCGACTTCGCTCTCGCCGCGCCCGAGCCCGACGGGGCCGAGCTCACCCGGTACATCTGGGCGGAGGACTGAACCTCAGAGGCTCGGCATCCTGCGGGTGAGATTGCGCAGTTTGCGCAGAGCCTTGAGCTCCACCTGACGCACCCGCTCCCGTGACACCTCCATCAAACGACCGCTCGCCGCCAGGGTGTGGCGCTCGTTGCCATTGAGGCCGAAGCGCAGACCCAGCACATACTGCTCCTGTTCGCTGAGGTGGCTGAGCCAGCGACCGAGCTGTTCGTGATGGATGCTCTGCTCCACCTTGTCGAGGGGCTCGTCGTACGACGAGTCAGCGATCAGATCCCCCAGAAAACTGCGCCCCTCCTCTCCATTGACAGGAGCATCGAGGCTGCTGGTGGTGAGCGCCTGTCGTAACAAGGCGTCGAGCTCATCCAGGGGCATGTCCATCGCCTCGGCGATCTCTACCCGGCTGGGCATGGCACCGAGCTTGTGGGCGAGATCGAGGCTGACCTTGCGAATCGTGGTGAGGCGTTCGCTCAGATGCACCGGCAGGCGAATCGTGCGCGACTGACAGGCAATCGCCCGGGTCATGCTCTGGCGGATCCACCAGAAGGCGTAGGTGGAAAACTTGTAGCCGCGGGTGGGATCGAATTTTTCAACCGCACGTTCCAAACCAAGGGATCCCTCCTGAATGAGATCCAGCAACTCCAATCCCTTGCCCTGATATTTCTTCGCAACACTCACAACAAGGCGAAGGTTGGCTTTCATCATCCGCTCCTTGGCACGTTTGCCAACGCGAATCATGCGGCGATCGTGGGAACTGAAACCGACATGATCCGGCGCCAGAGTGCCGTCTTCGGTGAGACGCATCATTTCCTGAACCTGATTGCCGAGCTCGATTTCCTCAGCGGGGGTGAGCAGAGGAATCCTGCCAATCGTCGCCAGATACCAACTGATCGGGTCGCTACTCCGACGACGCTGAGATTCAGCAAGACCGGCTGCCAGGGATGCCATGGATGTCTGCCGCACAATTCGTGGAAAAACTGTCTTATGAAAAATCGGAATGGCGATGTGTTTTCAGCAACCCTTCAGATTCATGAAAGGAAAACGACACAGAAGCGCCTGAACGACTCCCCAAACCTCACGAAAATTGCGGATTCCGCATGAAATCACCGGCGAACCGCTCTCGTCCGGCTTGCCGTTGTTGCCTTCGGCACAGCCTGGCCAAGGCCTGGGCCACATCTCCAGCGGTACTCGACGCCCTGCAACGGCGCGCCGCCTCCGCATGCAGCGCCACCGCTGCCGCCAACGCTTCCGCCCCCCAGGTCATGGCCGGTCGCTGCGCCGCCCAGCCAGCCGCGAATCCAGCCAACACATCTCCCAGACCGGTGCGGGCGACATGGGGATCGGTGTGCAGCAACTGCCTGGCGCTGCCATCCGGCGCGGCGATCACGCTGTGCGCACCTTTGAGCACCAGCACGGCACCGCTGCAACTGGCGGCCTCCCGGGCTGCCGCGACAGAAGACGACAGCGCAAGGGTGGGGAAAAGACGCCGGAATTCCGCAGGATGGGGCGTGAGCCAGGTGGGTCCCTGTCGCTGGGTCAACCATCGCCAGCCCCCGGGCGATGCAGCGAGCTGATTCAGGCCATCGGCATCGAGCACGAGAACGCCGGAGAAGGCCAGCAGGGGAGCCGCGGCCCGATCCCAGTCAGCAGAACCAGGGCCCAGCCCGGGCCCGAGCAACACCGCGTCAAAACGACTCAGGTCGAGGGCTGCGACGGCCTCGGGCCAGAGCCGCCCAGCCTCAGCGGCAGGGCCTGCAGCTCCAGCCAGCACCACTTCCGGCAACACTTGCCACAGCGTCTGCGCCACCGCCTCTGGCACCACGGCCTGAATGCTGCCAACACCGCTGGCCAGCGCTCCCCTGAGCGCCAGAAGCGTCGCGCCGCGATAGCGATCACTGCCAGCGATCACCAGCACCCGACCCCGTTGGTATTTCATCGCCGAACAAGGCGGTTGGGGCCAGGCGAGATCTTGGAGATCTTCCGGTGTCACCCCGAGCAGCAGGGGGGTGGACGGATCAGGCATCAGGCGATCGGGCCATCCTGCATCGATGCGGTGAAGCTCGCCCACATGCTCCAGGGCCGCATCCTGCACCAACCCCTCCTTGATCAAGGCCACCGTGAGGGTGGCCCGCGCCACCGCCGCCTCACCCTTGAGGGCGTGGCCGTGATCACCATCCAGACCGGCGGGGAGATCCAGGCTCACGAGCTGGTGGGGTCGCTGCTGCTGCCGCCGGCGCAGCAGGGAAGCCAGCGCCTGCGGCAGAGGCCGACTCTGGCCAAGACCGAAGAGGGCCTCGATCCAGAGAGCGGGATCGGCGGGATCGGGAACCGACTCCAGGACGGGGATTCCCAGCCAGCGTGCATGGTCCAGGTGTTGCTGTGTGAGAGACGCCCGAATCGGCAACGGCAACCAGAGCCGCACCGCCACACCGGCCTGCGCCAGTTCGCGGGCCACCACCAAGCCATCACCGCCGTTATGACCGGGCCCCACCAGCACCAGCACGCCTGCGTTCAGCCACGTGGGGCGCTCGAGCAGCCAGGCGGCCATCGCCAACCCCACCTTTTCCATCAAAGACGGCACCGGCAGACCACTGGCCAGCCAGTCCTGCTCTAAAGCCGCCATCAGCTCGCACCTCACCAGCCAGTGGGCAACATCGGGACGGGGCCAGGTCACGAACGGGCAGACGGAACCTCACTATGGAGAGATCCAGTGCCGTCGCCCATGGGTTCAGCTCCGGTCACCGAGGCAGGGCATCAGGCCCTCGCCAAGCTGCGCTGCTGGCCCGGCGAGCATCGGGTGGCTGTGGGCCTATCCGGCGGCGTCGACAGCTCCCTGACGGCGGCTCTGCTCGTGGAGGCGGGCTGGCAGGTGGAAGGGCTCACCCTCTGGCTGATGAGTGGCAAGGGAGCCTGCTGCGCCGAAGGACTGGTGGATGCGGCCGGGATCTGCGACCAACTGGGCATTCCCCACCACGTGGTGGATTTCCGTGCCCATTTCAAGGAGCAGATCGTCGATTTCCTCGTGCAGGGGTATGGCGAGGGCATCACGCCGCTGCCCTGCTCCCGCTGCAACCGGGAGGTGAAATTCGGCCCGATGCTGCGCTGGGCACTCGACGAGAGGGGCATTGAGCGCATCGCCACGGGCCATTACGCCCGCATCCGTCATGGCGCCCAGAGCGACAACGGACGCCACCAATTGCTGCGCGGCTGCGACAGCCATAAAGACCAGAGCTATTTCCTCTACGACCTGCCCCAGGAGGCGCTCGGCCGACTGGTGTTTCCGTTGGGGGAGCTCACCAAGAGCGACACCCGCCTCGAAGCGGCACGTCTCGGCCTCCGCACCGCAGAGAAAACGGAGAGCCAGGACCTCTGCCTGGCGGATCACCACGGCTCGATGCGGGCCTTTCTCGACACCTACCTGGCGCCACGTCAGGGAGAGATCGTGCTGCGCGATGGCACCGTGGTGGGTGAGCACGATGGGATCGAACATTTCACCATCGGCCAGCGCAAGGGCCTCGGGGTGGCCTGGAGTGAACCCTTGCACGTGGTTCAACTGGATGGCGCCCTGAATCGCGTTGTGGTGGCTCCCCGCCGTGATGCGGCCCGCGCCGGCGCGGTGGTGGACGCCGTGAACTGGGTGTCGATCCCCGAGCCGGAGCATCCGCTCGATGTGGAGGTGCAGGTGCGCTACCGCAGCGGTGCCGTTGCGGCACGCCTGACCCCCTTGCCAGCCCATGAAGCCGATGCGGCGGCGGGTCGCCCCCACCGCTGTCGGCTCGACTTTGCGGAGCCACAGTTTTCGATCACCCCGGGTCAGGCGGCGGTGTTCTACGCGGGGGAACGGCTGCTGGGCGGGGGCCTGATCCAGCCAGACGCTGCCGCAGCACCAGCAGCGCCGCCAGCAGGGTGAGCCAAACCAGAGGCGCCTCGCGCCAGCGCACGTAGCCACTGAATCCATCGGCGGGAACCAGGGGCGCGATCGCCACCGCCGCCGCTCCGGAAGGCAGCAACCAGCTGACCTCTCCTGTGGCCGCCACTGTTGCGGTGGGTCCGGTGTTGGCAGCGCTGACCAGGGGTCGGGCGGTTTCGACGCTGCGCAGTTGGGCCAGGGCCAGGAACTGGCGTTGCAGCAACACTGGATAGGGGTCCAGGTTGGCGATCGTGAGCAGCCATTGGGCACCATCGGCCACGGCCCTGGCCAGGGACGCACCATTGCTGATCTCGTAGCAGATCGCCACCGCCGCCGGTGGCCCGTTCCAGCGCCAGAGGCGCTCAGGCGCCCCGGGCTCCAGGCCCCCCACCGCCGACAAGCCCGGACCGGCGCCAAGCCAGGACGGCACCCACTCCCCAAGTGGCACAAGGCGATGCTTATCGATCGCATCGCTCGGCTGACGTTCACCGGCAGGGATCAGCAACAGGGCACTGCGTTGCCGGCCGCGGTGCCAACGGAAGCCCCCCGTGAGCAGGGGCAGGGGGGCTGGCTCCTGCAGGCGTCCCTGCAGGGGCAAGGTGCCCTCGGGCACCACCAACCAGTCCGCCTGCGCCCGCGCCGCCTCCAGCAGCGCCGCGTCCAGCCTGGCCGGCAGACGGAGCTGCTGCTCGGCAAGGAATTTCTCCCGGGTGGGAATCGCCGGCTGCCACAGGGCGACGCGCCAGGGGGCGGCTGGGTGAGGGGCGCTCAGCGCCGATTCAGCCGTGGGCAGCCAGCGGTGCCCCCATCCACCCAGCCCATGGGCCAGCACCAGCAGCACCAGCCCCACAAGCAAGGTGGATCGCTGCCCCCTGGCCTGCAGCTGCACCAGTCGCACCAGACGCCAGAGCCACCACCCCAGCAGCAGCAGCAGCGCCGCCAGGCCGCCGGCTCCGAGCCAACGCGCCAGACCCGCCAGCCAGGGATCGGCTGGCAGCAGCGAGCCGCCCACGCCAATCCAGAACAGGGGCGTTCGCGCCAGAGCGACCTCCGCCAGCCCCCAGCAACCGGCAAGCAGAACAGCGGCCGACCAGCGCCTGCGTCCAGTGAGCGTCGCCAGCCAGGCCCAGAGCCCCACCAGCACCCCGGCCGCGAGACCGCACAACAACCAGATCAGCGTCGCTACCGGCAGGCTGAGGGGGGCGGGCACACCGATCCAGGTGAGCGGATGGAGCGCGAGCAGCCAGCGATGGCTGACCAGGATGGCCACCACGCCCCAGAGCGCCGCTGCGAATGGCTGCCGCAGCACCGACCAGAGCAGGGCCAGGGCCGGCGTCATCCAGAGCGGCCCCCCGAGCCACCAGCCGCCATGGAGGCTGAGGGCCAGGCCCGCCAGCACACCACCGCTGGCCGCCTGGAGGACAGCCATGGATCGGTCATCGCCCATGGTCAACGGGGAGGGAGATCGCCATCCTGAAGTCAACCCGGCCAAGGATCTGCCATGGAGAGCGCCAACCCCCTTCAGCAACTGCTGCTGCGTGGCCTTGGCACCACCACGCTGGTGGCGGATCGTCTCCGTTATGTCACCCAGGAGTGGGTGAGCAGCGGCCGGCTGGATCCCTCCCATGCCTCCGCCCTGGTGGATGATGTGCTCAAGGCACTTCGGGGTGAGACGCCTGAGCTCGAGCAGCAGATGGGCCGCAACCTCGAGCGCAACCGCGACAATCTGCTTCAGGATCTCGGCCTGGCCAGCCAGAAGGAAATGGATGAACTGCGCGGCCGCATCGATCGCCTGGAACAGCAGCTGCGCCAACGCGATCGTCAGGAGTGAACCTGCCACAATCAGTCTCACGTTCACTTTGAGCCGTCGTGCGCGACATCCTGATCAGCTCCGCCATCTGTGTGGCCTGCCTGATGGTGGCCCTGATCAGTCAGATCGTGGCGCCCTCCACCGTGGTTGCCGCCGGACCCGGTGCGTCAAGCACCAGCCTCACAGCCCCGGCCATCGCCACCAGCAGCGCCTCTGTGTCGGCGCCGATGGAACTCGATCCAGACGACCCCAACCCCGCCCTTTTTGCCATGGCCGCTGACTCGACCCAGTCTGCCGACATCGCTCAGGCTGATGCTTCCGCCCTTGGCGGCCCGATGGATGTGGAGAAATCCCGACTTACGGCCAGCGGCCTGCGCATCACCGATGTGGTGGTGGGAAGCGGAGCCGAGGCGAGCCCAGGCGACACCGTGGTTGTGCACTACCGCGGCACCCTCGAAGACGGTTCGCAGTTTGATGCCAGCTACGACCGCGGCACCCCTTTCAGTTTCCCTCTCGGCGCCGGTCGGGTGATCAAAGGCTGGGATGAAGGCGTGCAGGGCATGCAGGTGGGTGGCAAGCGCAAGCTCGTGATCCCCCCTGATCTCGGCTACGGCAGCCGCGGTGCCGGTGGTGTGATTCCTCCCAACGCCACCCTGATCTTCGATGTGGAGCTGCTGGAGGTGAAGGGCCGTTAGGATCCCGCCGCCGGATGAGCTTCCCATGGCCCATACCCTTCCCGCCCTGCCTTACGCCCTCGATGCCCTCGAGCCGCACATCTCCAGCTCGACGCTGGAGTTCCATTACGGCAAACACCACAACGCCTATGTCACCAACCTGAACAAGGCGATTGAAGGCACCGATCTTGACGGCAAGAGCCTGGAGGAGGTCATCTCCGCCGTTGCCGGTGATGCCAGCAAAGCCGGTGTGTTCAACAATGCCGCCCAGGTGTGGAACCACAGCTTCTACTGGCAGTGCATGAAGCCCGGTGGCGGTGGCCAGCCCAGTGGCGACCTGCTTGAGAAGATCAATGCCGACTTCGGCAGCTACGACGCTTTTGTGGAGCAGTTCAAGGCCGCTGGTGCCACGCAGTTCGGCAGCGGCTGGGCCTGGCTGGTGCTCGACAACGGCAGCCTGAAGATCACGAAAACCGCTAATGCCGACCTGCCCCTGGCCCATGGTCAGAAGGCCCTGCTCACCATGGATGTGTGGGAGCACGCTTACTACCTCGACTACCAGAATCGCCGCCCCGATTACATCAGCACCTACCTCGACAAGTTGGTGAACTGGGATTTCGTGGCCGCCAATCTCGCCGCCGCATGAGAGAGCAAGAGCTGAGCTTGTCTCAGCCCTGAAGCAGCGTGCGCAGGCCGGCTTCCACGTCGGCCTGTCGCATCAACGCCTCTCCCACCAACACAGCAGCCGCTCCTGCACTCTGAACCCGATCGAGATCGGAGCGCTCAAACAACCCCGATTCACTCACGAGGAGCACATTCTGCTCCTGGAGTCGATCAGCAAACTCTGTCGTCAGCTTTTCCGTTGTGGCCAGGTTGGTCTCAAACGTGGTGAGGTCGCGATTGTTGATGCCGATCAAGGGAAATCCACCGAGCTGAAGCACTCGCTCCATTTCCTTCGCGTCGTGAACTTCCACCAGCACGGTGAGCCCCAGAGCTGCGGCCACCTTGCGCAGATAACGAAGATCCTGATCACTGAGGATGGCTGCGATCAATAAGGCTGCATCGGCTCCGGCGGCCCTGGCCTGATACAGCTGATAGGGGCTGAGGATGAAATCCTTGCAGAGGAGGGGAAGCTCAACGCTGTCGCGCACCTCCACCAACACGTCAAAGCCACCCTGAAAGAAGGTTTTGTCGGTGAGCACCGACAGACAGCTGGCCCCACCAGCGGCATAGGCACGGGCGATGGCCACGGGATCGAAATCCTCACGAATCACCCCTTTGCTGGGGCTGGCTTTTTTGACCTCGGCGATCACCGCCGGGGCCACAGGTGCTGCCCGCAGGGCTGCAAGGAAATCCTTGGCTGGAGGCAGCTGGGCGACCTTGCTCTTGAGCTGCTCCAGAGGCATGCGCTCCCTGGCTGTGGTGATCTCTCGATCCTTCTCCCAAACGATCTTCTCAAGAATGTGACGGGGCTCACCCTCCTCATGGGAGATGGCGAATTCCAGGTGGGCCACCTGAATGCGGGGATTGGGAGGACGGCGACGGATCTCCATGACTCAGGCCCCCACCGCTGTTGCAGCCTGCTTGTAAGCCACTTCCACCAGTTCACTGAGGGTGGGATGGGTGTGCACCTCCTGGGCCAACTGCGTCACGCTCTGGCGCCTGGCCACCGCATTAGCGATCTCCTGAATCAGATCGGCGGCATGCAGGCCATAGAGGTGGGCACCCAGCACTTCTCCGCTCATCTTGTTGAAAAGCAGCTTCATCAGACCATCACTTTCCAATTCCGCCAGGGCCTTCGTATTGGCTTTGAAGTAGGAGCGCACCACACCGAGCTCAAAGCCCTGATCGGCAGCCAGCTGCTTCGCGTCGGCTTCGCTCAGCCCCACGGAACTGATCTCAGGGTGGGTGAAGGTGGCCGCAGGGATGCTGCGGTAATCAATGGTGCGGCTGTGGCCGAGGATGTTGTCGACGGCCACGGTGCCCTGGGCGGCCGCCGTGTGCGCCAGCATCAACTTGCCGGTCACATCACCCACAGCCCAGAGGTGGGGCAGGGGCTGGCCATGCACCAGAACGTGCATGCTGTCGTCGATCGGCACGAAGCCCCGCTGGGTTTCGACACCGACCGATTCAAGATTGAGATCCTTGCTGCTGGGCACACGCCCGGTGGCCACCAGCACCGCATCCACCTCCAGCGTCTCCACCGGCTCGCGGGTCTCCATGTCGACCAACTCGATCTGAACGGGGGATCCGGGGCGGATCGCTTTGGCCAGCACACCCGAGCGGGCCTCGATGTCGCGCCCATCAATCAGTTTGCGGGCTGCGATTTTGGCGATGTCGGGGTCAAACGTCGGCATCACCCGATCCAGGGCTTCGATCATCGTGACCTCACAGCCAAGGGCGGTGTACACATCGGCGAATTCCAGGCCGATGTAGCCACTGCCGATGATCGCGATCCAGCGCGGCAGCCATTCCAGATTCACCGCCTCATCGCTGGTGAAGACACTGCGCCCATCGGTGTCGATCCCCGGTGGCACGAACGGATCGGACCCGGTGGCCAGGATCACATCGCGGGCCGTCAACACCCGATCCACACCGCTCACCTCCCGCACCCCCACACGCTGGCTTCCCTCCCGACGGCCCTTGCCGCGGATGATCGTGACGCCGGCCCGCTCCAGGGTCTTGGTGAGATTGGCTCTGATCGTGGCGACCAGAGCATTGGCATGGTCGGCGATCTTCTGGCGCTCGAAGCGCACCGGTGCCGCATGGATGCCAAAGCCGGCGAGATGGTCGGCATCGGCCAGCTCCCGCACCCGACCACTGGCCGCCAGCAGGGCCTTGGAAGGAACACAACCGCGATTGACGCAGGTGCCGCCCATGTCGCGGGATTCGATGATCGCCACCTTCAGGCCGTGCTCGGCAGCGTGCTTGGCGGCATCAAAACCGCCGTAACCCGCACCGATCACGATCACATCGAAGTCGAAAGTGGCGTCGCTCACCCGGTCAGCTGCGTGGAGCGGTCATTGTCGCCCGTCGGCGTTCCAACAGGAGCGGGACCGCAGCCGCGGCCACATTCAGGGATTCCACCCGGGGGCTGTGGGGGAGGGTGACACCATGGCTGCAGCAGGCGAGCAACTCCGGATGCAGCCCTGATCCCTCGTTTCCCAGCACCAGGGCCGTGGGTCGGGTCCAGTCGAGCTCCCAGTAGGGCAGCACCTCCACAGGTGCCGAGGCATCCGGCACCAGCGTGGCCACCACCTGGAGGCCATCACGGCGCAGACCCTGGAGGCGTTCTGCCAGAGCCCTCACCCCCTGCCGCTCCTCGGGCCCCAGGCGCTCCTGGGCCAGCGTGAGCACCGCACCGGAGGAGCTGCGCACCACCTTCGGACTGAGGGGATCGGCACCGGAGGCCAGCAGGACCAGCTCCACATCGGCCGCCAGAGCGGTGCGCAGCAAGGTGCCGAGATTGCCCGGGTCCTGCACACGATCGAGCGCGAGCACAAAACTGATGTGCCTGGGAGGTTCCGGCAGGGCCTTGAGGGGCAGCAGGCAGGCCACACCATCAGGGTGCACGGTCGACAACGCCGCCCGCAGCACCTCCTCAGTGACGTGATGCCAGCGCACCGGCCCCTCCCACGCACCCAGGGCATTGGGATGGGCCTCAAGCCAGGCGGGCGTCACGATCACCTCCAGGCCGGTCTGGGGCGATTGGCTGCGCAGCACCTCCTGCAGCAGGTGGGACCCTTCCAACAAGAGCAATCCCTCCTGCTCACGTCCGGACCTTTGGCCTAAGGCCCGCAACCTCCGCACCAGCGGGTTGCGTCTGCTGGTGATCAAGGCGTCAGAACGACTCGTGCTTCCGCACCTTCAGACCATCGTGAAGGTTGAGCTCCTGGCCCTCAAGATCAAGACCGCGAACAGCAGCGATCTCACCTTTGATGCCCTCCGCCGCAAGGTTTTCGATCAGCTTTTTAATCACCTGATCTTCAACGGCGCTCAGGTCGATCGAATTGGGAGTGAGAAATTCGAGAAACTTACCCACCTTGGAGGCCACGACCTCAGAAGAATTGGAGATCTTGAGGACAATCATGGGCGGGACGGCGTTTGCTTCCCAAAAAATAATGCGGATGGGGAGACTTGAACTCCCACGACATTGCTGCCACTAGTACCTGAAACTAGCGCGTCTACCAATTCCGCCACATCCGCTGGCGTGTCGCGCAGGCGACGTTCAAAAACATACGGCATCGCCCCGCCGGCCTCAACGCCTGCAGCCAGCCAGCGAAAACCAGTTTGAGGGCCGGCCTTCTAGACGGTCTCAAACGTCGTTGTCAAGATGTGACGAGAACTTTCAAGGATATCCAGCTATGCCGGCTGCGGCGTCCGTGTCTCAGGAGATTCTCAAGCCGCTACTGGAAATCGAAGGCGGGCATCGCCTGAGCGGGGAGCTGAGGGTGAGTGGCGCCAAAAATTCAGCCCTGGTGCTGATGACAGCAGCGCTGCTCTCCAGCGAGCCGCTCCGCCTCAACAATGTGCCGGAGCTCACCGACATCGACGGCATGTCGGAGATCCTGCGTGTCCTGGGTGTGCACGTGCAGCGCGACGGCTCCACGGTGGAGATCCACGCCGGCCAGCTGCAGCACGGCGAACCTCCCTATGACCTGGTGAACGGCCTCCGGGCCAGTTTTTTCGCCATCGGCCCCCTGCTGGGACGGCTGGGCCGTGCCAGGGTGCCGCTCCCGGGCGGGTGTCGCATCGGTGCCCGGCCCGTGGTGGAACACATCCGCGGTCTCAAGGCCCTCGGCGCTGTGGTCAACGTCGAGCACGGAGTGGTGTCTGCTGCCGTCCCAGGACGCAGCAAGCGCCTGCGGGGAGCCTCGATCGTGCTGGATTGCCCTAGCGTGGGCGCGACGGAAACCATCCTGATGGCGGCCGTTCTCGCCGATGGCACCAGCGTGATCGAAAATGCAGCGCAGGAGCCTGAGGTGCAGGATCTGGCCAACCTGCTCAACACCATGGGAGCGCGGATCACGGGCGCCGGCGGCCCCACCATCACCGTGGAAGGCGTCGAAGCCCTCCATGGCTGCACCTACTCCGTGATTCCAGATCGGATCGAAGCGGGAACGTTTTTGCTTGCAGCGGCCATCACCCGCTCCCGGCTGCGGGTGGCACCTGTGGTGCCGGAACATCTCAGTGCCGTGCTGCAGAAACTGCGCGACTGCGGCTGTGATCTCGAGATCGACAACGAAGGCATCACCATCACCCCGGGCGACATCCAGGGCGTTGATCTCACCACCCAGCCCTTTCCTGGCTTCCCAACCGATCTGCAGGCTCCCTTCATGGCTCTGCTGGCCACGGCCCGCGGCACCAGTGTGATCACCGAAAAGATCTACGAAAACCGCATGCAGCACGTGGCCGAGCTGCAACGGATGGGAGCCTCCATCCGCCTCCAGGGCAACACGGCCGTGGTGGAAGGGGTGCCCCAACTCAGCGCCGCCCCGGTGGCCGGCAGCGATCTTCGTGCCGCTGCCGCCATGGTGCTGGCTGCGCTGGCCGCACGTGGCAAAAGCCAGGTCTCAGGCCTCAACCATCTCGACCGGGGCTACGACGCGATCGAAGCCAAACTCGGTGCCAGCGGTGCCCGATTGCAACGGCAGGTCGGCTGATCCAGCCGTGCCGCGGCTGCTCGTCGCATAGCATCACATCCATGGGAGCGTGCCGGAATTGGTAGACGGACTCGACTCAAAATCGAGCGCCCTCGGGCATGTGGGTTCGAGTCCCACCGCTCCCACTGCTGTGATGGCAACCTACGGACGCTTTCCGCTCACTCTGGTGCGTGGCAGGGGGTGCTGGGTGAGCGACGAGCGCGGACGTCGCTACCTCGACGCCGTCGCCGGCATTGCCACTTGCACACTGGGCCACAGCGATCCGGCGCTGCGTCGGGCCCTCAGTGAGCAGCTGCGCAAGTTGCAGCACGTGTCCAATCTGTATCGGATCCAGGAGCAGGAAGACCTGGCGCGATGGCTCGTGGACCACAGCTGCGCCGACAGCGTGTTCTTCTGTAATTCCGGCGCCGAGGCCAATGAGGCGGCGATCAAGCTGGCCCGCAAGCACGGCCACACGGTGCGGGGGATCGAGGCTCCGGTGATCCTCACGGCGAAGGCCAGCTTTCATGGCCGCACGCTTGCCGCCGTGAGTGCCACGGGTCAGCCGAAGTACCACCAAGGGTTTGAACCGATGGTGGCCGGCTTTGACACCTTCCCCTACAACGATTTGGAAGGCTTCGAAACCACCTTGAAGCGCTGGGAAGCTGAGGGCCCCAGGGTGGCGGCTGTGCTGATCGAACCCCTGCAGGGTGAGGGGGGCGTGAACCCGGGTGATGGCGCCTTTTTCCAGGCCGTGCGGCAGCACTGCAGCCAACGCGGCATCCTGCTGATCCTCGACGAGGTGCAGACGGGGATGGGACGGACGGGCCAACTCTGGGGCTATGAGCATCTCGGCATCGAACCCGATGCCTTCACCCTCGCCAAGGGGCTGGGTGGTGGTCACGCCATCGGCGCCCTGCTGGTGCAGACCCATGCCGATCACTTCGCACCCGGCGACCACGCCAGCACCTTCGGCGGCAACCCCTTTGCCTGCCGGGCCGGACTCACCGTGGCGCGGGAACTGCAGCGCCGACGCCTTCTCCCCCATGTGAACGCCCGTGCCGACCAGCTGCGCCAAGGCCTCGAAGCCCTGATCCAGCGCTACCCGGATCGGCTCGAAGCCGTGCGGGGCTGGGGCCTGCTGCAGGGCCTGGTGTTACGCGACGACTGGGACGTGAGTGCCGTGGATGTGGTCCGGGCGGCCCTGGACCAGGGGCTGCTGCTGGTGGCGGCCGGTGCTCGGGTGGTGCGCATGGTGCCGCCCCTGGTGATCAATCGACGTGAGGTGACGCTGTTGCTTCGGCGGCTGGAGACCAGCCTCGCCTCCCTGCCTGCCCGCGTCACCCAGGCGTGACGCTGCAGGAGCTGCTGCCCCCCTTTGAGCAGGGCAGCATGGATCTGTCGCTGACCAGAATCCAACGCGCTCTTGCGGCCCTGGGGTCGCCCAGCCAGGGCATTCCCGCCGTTCAGGTGGTGGGCACCAACGGCAAAGGGTCGGTGGCCACCCTGATCGACAGTGGCCTCAGGGCCGCAGGCATCCGCTCCGGCCTCACCACCTCTCCGCACCTGATCGATTGGTGTGAGCGCATCCGTGTGGAGGGTCGGATGATCAGCTCCCAGGCGCTGGAGAACCACCTGATCGCGCTGCAACCGCTGGCGCAGCGCGAACGGCTGACGCCGTTCGAGCTGCTGATCAGCGCTGCGCTGATGCACTTCAAAGCGGAAGCCGTGGACTGGATGGTGCTCGAGGCGGGCCTCGGCGGTCGCCTCGATGCCACCACCGCGCACCCACACCGGCCGCTGGTGGCCGTGGCCTCGATCGGACTGGATCATTGCGAGCATCTCGGCGATACGCTCGCCGCGGTGGCCGCTGAGAAAGCGGCCGTGATCGAGGCCGGAACCACGGTGATCAGCGCCCAACAGGCCCCTGAGGTGGAGGCGGTGCTGGAGCAACGTGTGAATGCTGTGGGCGCTGCACTGCACTGGGTGCCACCGCTCCCGGACGACTGGAGGCTTGGCCTGAAGGGCGCCTGGCAACGGGAGAACGGCGCCGTGGCTCTGGCCGTGCTGGAGCGGATCGGCGCCATGGGCTGGCCGATCTCCCCCAGCAGCATTCGCAGCGGCTTCGCCGCCGCCCGCTGGCCCGGACGGATGCAGCCGATGCGCTGGCGAGGGCATCCCCTGCTACTGGACGGAGCCCACAACCCACCGGCGGCGGCCCGCCTCGCAGCAGAACGGCGGCACTGGCCTGGGGAGCGTGAGGGCATCGACTGGATCCTGGGCATCCAGGCCCACAAGCATGCCCAGCCGATGCTGCACAGTTTGTTGCAACCGTCGGATCGGGCCTGGATCGTGCCCGTGCCTGACCAACGCAGCTGGAGCGCCGAGGCGCTGCAGCGTCTCTGCCCAGACCTGGCCCACCAACTGCTCGAAACGAGCGGGCCCGATCCCGTGCTGAACGTCTTGGACAGGCTGGAGTGCAGGGGTTGGCCGCAGGTCCCGCCGGTGATTGCCGGGTCCCTCTATTTGCTCGGCGACCTGCTGCGACGCGACCTGCTGCATGCAGAGTGAAGTTCAGCCGCTTGCTGCCGCCATGGCCTCCCGTCTCCTCCAGCCCAGACGCTGGCTGATCGCCGGACTGCTGCTCGCCCTCCTGGCGCTGAACAGCGACCCCGCCCAGGCACTCGACACGAGCACGGGAACAGGACTGCAGGATCGGGCTCTGTTTCAGGAACGGGTGGACTACACCCTCACCAACCAGAGCGGCCACGACTTTCATGGTCAGGATCTGCGCAACACCTCCTTTGCCGGGGCGGTGGGTCGCGGCGCCGACTTCAGCGACGCCAACCTGCATGGTGCGATCTTCACCCAAGGTGCGTTCGCCGACGCTGATTTCCACGGCGCTGATCTCTCCGATGCCCTGATGGACCGAGCCGACTTCAGCGGAACCGACCTGCGCGGCACTCTGCTCAGCGGCGTGATCGCCTCAGGCAGCAGTTTTGCCGGCGCGCAGATCGAAGGGGCCGACTTCAGCGATGCCCTGCTCGATCGCGATGATGTGAGGCGTCTGTGTCGCGATGCGGAAGGGAGTCATCCGCACACGGGGGTCTCCACCCGCGAGAGCCTGGGGTGCTGATCCAGAAGCGGGCGCCCGGCTCAGGCTGACCAGCCTCTGAGTTTGCCGGGGTTGAGCAGCCCCATGGGGTCATGGTGCCGCTTGGCCGCCACCTGTTCACCGTCGATCACCCCCAGGCCGCCATCCTCCACGGTGAGCACATGAGGGTTGAAGATCACGGCGCCCAGATCGCGGCACTGAGCGATCAGTCGCTCAAGAGCGTCAGCCCCCTGCCAGCGCACCAGGGGCAGGGCTGCCAGACGGGCAGCACCGCCCTGACGGACCCCCTCGAGGTGCCACAACAGGTCATCCCCCCAGTCGGAACGCAGCTGGTTGAGCGTGGGCAGCTCAGGCTGGGGCAGCAGCATCTGCAGATAGGTCCAGCTCGGATCCAGGCTGCGGCAATGCAGGGTGGTGTGGTTCCAGCTGAGCTCCCGCAGACCGTTGCCGTGATGGTCTGCCTCCGTGCCGAGGTTGCGGCAGACAGCCCCTACCGCCGCTGCCAACCGCTCCACCGTGGACACGCCATCGGCAGCAACGAGCAACAGCAGCCGGTGGCAGCCGGCTGGAGCACCGCTCCAGCTCGGCAGTTGATCGACGATCGAACGCTCCAGCACCGTGCAGAGATGCAGCTCCAGTGCTGCCTGCTGGCAACGTTGCGCCAGATGCACCGCCACCTCCCACGCAGCGCAATCAATGCTCAGCTCATGCCAGGCCTGCCGCGGGGCCGTCGACAGACGCAGCGCCGTGATGATGCCGTTGGTGCCATAGGCATGATTGAGGGCTTCGGCATCCGCCGCATCGAGCTGCAGCAGGCGGGGCTCCGGTTCCAGCGTCACCACCTCCAACCCGAGCAGATGACCGGGATCGCGCAGAAACCCCCAGCGCACCGAGCCGATCCCCCCCGAGCCACCGGCGATGAAGCCACCGATCGTGGCCGTGCGCCAGGTGCTGGGCAGCAGCCGCAGCTGGTGATGGTGACCCGCGACCGCCTGATCGAGATCCCGCAGCAGGCAGCCACTCTCCACCTCCACCACCCCGGAGTGCGGATCGATCGAACGCACCGCCGCAAGGGCGCCCATCAGCATCACCACCCCAC
>Ga0213858_10000640_pt1 | contig 16664 bp, 26 predicted proteins | sample PICome_FD_160122 | JGI IMG/M metagenome (GOLD analysis project Ga0213858, IMG submission 160122) | Coastal seawater microbial communities near Pivers Island, North Carolina, United States - PICO245 | ecosystem: Environmental > Aquatic > Marine > Coastal | place: USA: North Carolina | collected... | reverse complement strand
AAGGCTTTTCAAAAAGGACTTACTAATGCTCAAAGACGGGTCGGGAAGTTCGGCAAGGGTATAAACAAAACCCTTGGCGGAATGAAGGGAGCTTTTCTGAGCATCGCAGGGATCGGAGCTTTCGGTTCTATTGCTAAAGGGGGAATTGACCTAGCTGACCAACTAAAGAAGACGGCTGACCGATTGGGTCTCACTACTGACGAACTACAAGCGTTTACAAATGCATCGAAGTTGTCGGGTATTAATGTCACTACCGCATCTCTTGGTCTCCAAAGATTCACTCGAAGACTAGCTGAAGCTCAGGCGGACACAGGTGAGCTAAAAGGAATCTTGGAAGAGTACGGAGTAGCGACAAAGGATTCAACAGGTCAAAACCGATCAGCTATGTCAGTCCTAAAAGAGTTGGCTGATATAATGTCCACAAACTCTAGCCAAGCCGAAAACCTTAGAATAGCGTTTAAGGCATTCGACTCGGAGGGTGCTGACTTGGTTCGTATCCTAGACCAAGGGGCTGAGGGCTTTGAGCAGTTAGCTGAGTCGGGCAATAGAATGTTCGGAACATTCAGCAAAAGCCAAATCGATCAGTTGTCGGAAACAAAAACGCAACTAGAAGCAATAGGCTCTCAGGCGACAATCGTAGCAGGCAAATTTCTTCAGCTATCAGGTATAGAAAATCTAATTAAAGGATTATCCGAAAGCATCACGGGGATTCCAGTTACAGAGGAGACGGATTTATTTGCTAAGATATTTGACCCAAAGAAACCCGAAGAATTTAAGGAGCAGATAATGTCTCGACTCATTGATCCCTTGCGTGGCGGCATCGAAGAATTGCAGTCAAAAGAGATATTCTCAAAGAAGGATTTAGAAGCCATCGCAACTGAGTTTTTAAAGATTCAGGGAGTGATCAGAGATGTTCCAGGCTTTGCATTTACAAGGCAAGAGAGCAAGGTGGTCAGAGAGGTTAGAGATCAGTTCAGATTCTTAAGTAAGAGAGCGGTATTGTCTAAACTAGAAGAAGCCATTCAAGGTAGAATCCGAGACAGACAAGCGGAGATTGATAAGAAGAAAAACAACATCAATGTCAAAGCTGAGATGCAAAAGGCTCACGAAGAGCAGATTCTAGAGTTGAAGGATTTACAACTCGAAGCCGAAAGAAACATTCTCAGAGCTAAGGCAACTGGTAGCAAGGAAGCCGTTGAGCAGGCAGAGAGGGAGAGTAAAACTTTAGATCAGACAATCGAGCTAATGGAAGACTTTGGGATACTCAGAGGAGATGCCATAAAGTTAGCCAAACAAATCATCAAAGGCGAAGAGAAGATAAATGAGAAGATAGATGAAGGCGAGAAGTTTCAAAACGAAAAGAACAAGCTACTAGCCGAGGAGCTTAAACTAGTCGGAATGTTGGCTACTGGAAGCGATAAGGAAATATCAGCTCAGGAGAAAAAGATAGCTAAGATGCAAAGAATCCTTGAGCTTCAGGAGAAGTTCAATGTCTCTAGAGAGAAAGCTATTCAACTAGCCGAGGGCGAGCTTGCGGGAGATATTAGAAGAAAGGCTCAGGCTACTGGGATCGGAGACCCTGAGAAAGTAAGCTCAAGAGATGTTGCCAAAATAGCTAACAAAATGGCGAAGGCTAAGGGTATGGATCAAACTCGCTTTGAGAGATTTAGGGATATTACGGGCGAAGATAAGTTCAGAAGATTAGATAATGGCAGAGTCACAGGAGAGTTCACCGAGCAACAGATGAGAGAAAGAATAGGAGAGGAAGCCGTAGGCGAGGAGTCAGAAGTAGCCGATCTGATAAAGGAATTAATCGAAGTATCAAAAGGAAAATTTGTAAACGAATAGAGAGTACCTTATGGCGACTGATGCAAAAGGAAATTTTATTTTAAGCTATGACCTCCCTGAAGATTTTTTAGAGAATGAAGATGCTGTTTTGGTTTTAGACAAACGCCATAACATTTATCTCCCTAGACAGGAATCTAGTTTAAACAATGCTTTAGTTTATGTTGAGAGATGCGTTGTCAGGAAAGATAAATATGTCGAACTAGCCCCGTTGAGCAAAAAAAGCGATTTAGATGCCTATCTCGTTAAAGAAACTAATTTCACAGACATAGGCGGAGGACTAAGGCAATTCGAGAGACATTATTTAACATTCCCATCAAGTTGGTTTGACTATCAGCCCGTCAGCTATCGAGCCGTTTGGTTCGGAGCTATCAATTATAGAAACCTAGTCGGACAGGGAGCTACTTGGGATATTACTAGAACAGCACTTGCGAAAGCGACTAGGCACTATTTTTTCAAAGACGATCTTCCAACAACTGCCGTTCCAGAGGGTGACAATGTGGGAAAAACTTTTGTCAATGATTTCAATTTCACTTACACTATTGCTCCCGAATCAACAATAGGAAGAAATTGGGATGGCTATACTACACCTCAAAATCCATCCGAAATAGCGATAGCACCTGATAAAATTTCTGTCTATTTGGGGGAAATTTACGAACTAACTAGATTTACAATGACAGTATGAGCGTTTCTAAAGATTTAACTAAACAATATGATGATTTCTCTGCTGAGTTACTGGATGAGAATTTCGGATTCTATGAACTGCAACCAAACGGAAATGCCTATGTTTATGTCGAGAAGTTTGTAATTAAAAAAGATAAATATGTTAGAACTAATATTGGGTCTATAAAAAGTAGTCGTCCAAATTGCAGGCTAATAAAAGAGGATTCATTCACCGACATAGGTGGTGGCTATTTTACTTTCCTTAGACATTACGCTAGGAGACCTGATCCTTGGTTCGATTTCCAACAAAAATCTGCCCTCCTTTATAATAACACAATAAACACGGAAAGGGGAATAAATTACGACTATTTCTTCGATAGACAACCATATGGATTTGACGCTACCTTTGGAGCATTTAGGAGAGATTTTACATTCAACGCAAAAGCGACTCGATATTATATTGATAGACCGCAACTTGAATCGTATGTTTCAACAAGTTTTGACCCCTTTGGTTTCGGTTGGGAATATAACCCCGTCTACCCTGACGGAATTGATGACAATCTTATTGTCCCTTTTGATGGATACGATTACCCTGCTAAATTGTTTGTTCATCAACCTAGAGCTAAAGTTTCCATTAATGACGACACCGAAGCAGTCATAGCTCCTGACATCATAAAGCATTGGGCGGGCGACTACTGGGAGGTCACTAGATTCACATCGAGCATCAATGTTAGACAACCTTCTAGAAGTGCCAATGTTCCGATTAATGCTTACTTTACCCTCGATGATAGTTTCACCGATGATGAAAAAGCTATTGTGACTAACGATGTTGATTCGGGACTCTTTAATCCAACATTTAGAACATTTGATGCGGCAACCAATCAAAATATCACCGATCCCGTTAATGTTTCGATCGATAGAATTACAAATTTCATTGCAAACATTGTTGGAGATAGCCGATTTGAAACAATAGGAGTAGAATTTACTTTACCTAGCACGGCTTCAAATAACATTCAAGTTGAGATTGGAGGGCTTACCGAGTTCGGAACAAATGATTCAACTGCATCAACTTTGATTGGGCAAAAAGGAAAAGATGATGGAGCTTTTAGATTTACATTTATATGGGATAAATTCAGATCGAGCATCACTATCAGGCTTTCATTGAGTAAATTCACGGGGTAACAATATGGCGAAAACGATACAAAAATTAAACAAAGGACAAGCTCCTTCTCTAATAAATGCAGATAAAGGCAATGAACTTATCTCTGCCATAAATGCTTTATTAGAATCAGGCACAACTCAAAAAGCAGAGTTGGCAGGAATTACCTTAAAGGTCACAGAAGGCGGAAGACTTGAGTTGGACATTAGTCAGGAAGCTCAAGAGATATTGAACCCCGATCCAACCGAAGAACCTGAGTCAGTAACACAACCAAGCGGAGGAGGCTTACCTCCAGGGTTCGCCCAAGAGCAGTTCACTACAATCGTTAATGGCATCGCCACAACTAAAACCTTTCTGACTAAATAAAATGCCCATAGCGTCTAAAACTTGGCAGACCCTAACTCCCAGACTTGAGAGGTTGTCTCCTGCGACTGTCGACTTTAGTGGCTTCCCTCAATTCAATGACGCTTGGTGGAACAACGGAGCAAAGATAGACGCTAATCAATTTGATTTCGTTGCTCCAATGTCAAAAGAGCAGATAACAAATGTTTACTACAATCTCTCTGCGGTTAATTTAAATGTCACTTATTCATCTGCGTTCGGTTCTCAAAAGCTAGAAAAAATCGAAGTCGATCCAAACATTGCTTACAAGATTTTTCCTGAGGGGTATTTTGATTTCGCCACAGGGGCTAAGGCTTATGACCCTTACGACAGAAACTTTGCCGTTCACGATGGAAGCAATGGTCAAATCTTGGGGAATATAACAACGGGAGGAACTGATCAAGGCGGAGGCATAAAAGCAGAGCTTTTCGGAAATTGGCAGATAATCAAAATTTACAACGGAACTCCCTTAGTTAATGAGAACAATTTGGTCGGCTATGGATTTTTTAAGTTCCTAGAGATTGTAAATGATGGATCGAACTCACTTTATAACGGAGACAAATTCACTCACAATGTCACTTTAAGTAGCGTTGCAAGCAGGAGAGATGGATGGGAGCTTTCGAGAACCGAAGTGAGCGGAGTTCCTTTTATGAAACAAGAGAGGAAAGTAAGTCTTCAAGGGTATGAGTTCAATCGGGAGGGGGAGGTTATCCGAACCGATCCACCTTCAGGAGACACTCAAGTCTCCTCCCTTGAGTTCTTCACTTATCCATAAATTTACAAAAAGACTTTTATAGAATGGGTTTACAAATTTACGGCAATATTGACGCAGGAAGCCTCCTGACAGGAAAAGTTCAATCTATCGACAATTTATCTGCTTCAGGTATAAAAAACCTAGTCGCAGGCGATGGTCTAGAGGTAGAGTTGTTTTTAACAAGTCAGACGGGCATCGTAAATATCCAAGACTATTCAGTCCGCCTAAGCATAGGAGACTTGAATGCTAGACCTACTGGCGGAACTTGGGACTTGGGGTCAACGACAGGATTGGCTTACAATTTAAGTGCGGGAGATTTGCAAACCGCTATTGCTTCAGAATCCTCAGCAAACACAACAACAGAGCTTTCTCCCTTTGTATTCAAAACAGTATTTACCGCAAACGGATCACAGACAATCCCGACAATCGATGCGACAAGTCTGACTCCAAACTCGACAGTCTCAATTGTTAAGCTAGTAGAAGGGGACGGATCAACTCAGGAGCAATGGCTGACTCGAATCTTCCGCAACCCAATAGCCTTCCAAGATACTTGGATAAATTTCACAAAGACGGGAGTCGGTAATGGTATAACAGGAATCTTGGGCCTGGGAACTCCTGAGATTTACGATCAATTTTCTGAGAGCGTCACCTCATTCTCTTCAACAATGGAAATGGAGATTACCGATACGAGCGGTAATGCAATCACAATTTTTCAAATCCCAGTCACAATAGGAGGAGAGGTCACAGGGGCAGGCATCACGGCAAGCCCAATCACTCCATCAACTTTCGTAACGGCAACGGATGTAAACACAACGATTGATTCTGTAACAACTCAGGCAAACTCTTTGTTCGTTTCAGTAGATAGAGGGAGTGATGCCACAGGAACTAGAAACTCAACAACTAAACCTTATCGTACTTTTGCAACTGCTTTAGGTGATGCAGTTGATGGCGATGCAATATTTTTCTTAGATGGAGACTTTTCTTCAGAAGGTGACCAAACTTTTACAACAAGACTAGATTTATATCTGCATCACGGAGTCGTTTTGCCTAATATTATAAAAAATGGTTCATCTGGTTTAAGGATAAAAGGATTAGGAGCTTTGCAACAATTAGGAGATGGAACAGCAAATCCATCAGTTGACACATCAGGAGGAACAAGTGTTCTAATAATGGAGAAACTCTATGCAGGAGGAGTTAAATTAAGTAGCACAGGTGGTGCAGGTAGATTCGATAAAGTTGATTTCTACTCCAAAACAGAGTTCGCAACAGGCGGAGGCTCTCCTCGTTATCAATTCAGCGATTGTATCCTTACGGGTCAATCAATATCCGAGGGGATTTTCTTCAACGACTCTTCCGCTTTAGTTTATTTAGATAATTGCATTATCGGTTCAGGACTTTACACAACTGGCAACGCAATCGAAATAACTAACACTACTAATTCTCCAGGCGGAGTTTTAGGAATATATTTAAAAGACTGCCTTATTCAGGCACACAATTCGCAAAGTGCTTTTGGAAGAACCAACGCAAGTCTTGGGGTTTCTTTAAACTTTGTTGGCGGTACGACAGGGGTTTCCTACTTTCCCAACCCTTCTGACTTTTCGATTCAAGGCAACTATATTTGCCAAACAAATATTAACTCTTTGCCATATCTTTTCCAACAGTAATGTCAGACCTAACTAAATTCAATTCTCAGCTACAAGTCACACAGACTGCAACCTTTGAAGGCTCTGTTTCTATATCGGGGAACACGACAATCACGGGAAATGTAAACATTGTTTCAACGGGGAGCGTTGTCACTTTAAACACCGCAGGAGTCTCCATCACAGGGACAACGACAATAACTGGAGCTTTAGGAGTCAACGGGTCTGCAACCTTCACAGGGACAGTAACGATAACCTCAGGGAGCTTGGCGGTTACAGGGTCTGTCACAATCACAGGAGCTTTGAAGGCAACAACTCTAGAGCTTGCAAACGGCTCGGACAAACTGACTGAAATTTTAACTCACTCTTCCGCCATCAATTTCGGAGCGGTCGCAGGCGGAGCAGTAGCGACAACAAATGTCAGCATTTCAGGAGTCAACCTAGCTGACTTTAATTCTGTCTTGATAGACACTCCCGACATTCTAGCTGATCCATTTATTGTAGATGCGACAGTCGTTGCGGATAACACAATTGGAATTAAATTACACAACACAAGTAACGGATCGGAGACGGCAATAACCGCAACATTCGACATCGTAGTCTTTCAATTTTCTTAACACTTAAATCTTTTTTATAATGGCAGTCACAAAAGTATCAGATCAAACACGCTCGGCAATATCCGCTCAAGTTGTTACGGCTTCAACTACTGTAACCTTTACAAACCTAACGAGAGCAATCTATGTCGGAACGGCAGGCAACCTAACAGTCAAATTCGATGGCACTACTACAATCACTTTGAACAATGTTTCAAATGGTTATCATCCTCTTCAGGTTGAAGTCATCAATCAAAGCACTACCGCAGGCGATGTCGTAGCGTTGTTTTAAAATGGCAAACATTCAGGGAGTCGGTCTCAGAGGAGTTGGCTTCGGCTTGGCTTCAGGAGTTTCAGTAGCTAGGACAAAGGGAATAGCCAGAGAAACTAACGCAACTCTCGCTTATTCGTTGAGGGATATTGGGGCTTTAGGTGGCTCTGTTATTCGAGTCCGCAGAGACAACGACAACTCGGAACAAGATTTCTCTGCAACAGAAGTTTCAAACGGAACTCTTGAGACATTCGTTGGAGCGGGCAATAATGGATTTGTCCGCACTTGGTACAATCAAGCACCAGGAGGAATTGATCTTGAACAACCCTCAACGGGGGTTCAGCCAAAAATCGTCAATAGTGGGACTTTGATTTCCAACGGGATTGAATTTGGCGGTAATAGTTTTCTTGCTTGCCAAACCCAAGGGTCTGTCTTCCCATTTCCTCAGCCGTTGACTGTTTTTATGGTTTCCAAATTGAATTCTGCTTCATCGCTTTTTGACGGATATTTTTCTGATTTAAACAATTTTTCTGCGAGTGTATTCTATGCAGACACTACATCAAGTGCCGCTTTGACTGCTGACGGGACGGGAACTAATATCTCCAAAGGTTCAAACAATTTTAATCAGGCTTACTACACAGTCCTTGCAAACGAAGCAAACTCTGAAATCAGAGAGAATGGGACAAGCGTTGCAACGGGAGACATCGGGGTTATCTCAGGAATCCCCGATCGTTTATGTATTGGGGCAATCACAACATCATTCTTCTTAAATGGTAGCATTGCAGAGCTTACTCTTTTTAAAAGCAATGCATCTAGTTTAGCTCCAAAGTTTGAATCAAGTATGGCGAGTTATTACGGAATTTAAATATGGCTAAAGAGTATCTAGTATTTACCACAGAGGAAGAGGGAGAACAAAGAGCTTTCGCAGAAGGACAAAGGCAAAACCTTTATTTTCACCGAGGTCTCCCTGATAGCGACAAAGGGAGTAAATATATTACTTACCCTCGAAAGACATCTAACGGAAAATTCGCTCTCGATGTTTCCGATTATGAACTCACAAGCTCCGAACAGTTAAAAGCAGTTTCGAGCGTAACCTTCCCATCATTCGGAAACAATGGCTAATGTCACAGGCATAGGAACGGGCTTCGGTCTTAAAAACTTTTCAAAGGAAGGTGTCTTAACCAAAGAGCCTGACAATAAATTGGACGCTCAAGGGAACACGAGTGATTCATCTATCTTTAATTATGCGGGACAAAACAAATATCCGATCGGTGCAATTTATAACGGAGTTGATGGATTCAGTTCAGCAGGAACTCAGTTGCCTTGGAATTGGACTTATTGTAGCGGACTCTTTTTGGAAACAACGGGTTACAGTAGCTTCCTAGGAAATATCTTTACAACCAATTACAAACCTTACGACAATCTAGACAGATTCGCAACGGGTTCAACTAATGTCGAACTAACGGGAATAAATTATTCAGGTGGCAAGGTGTTGAAATTGTATGGAGCAGGTGATTCGTTTATTGCATTCAATAGAGACCCTGACAGAACTTTTCCTGACTTACCTGTTATCGGAGCTACAACAAACGATGTTTTTCTTGGTAGCGGTGGGACTCTATGGGGAGACAATAGAACTTGGGTAAAGCACGAATATTGTCATTTTGTAACAATCCCATCGAATCACGACAAAATCGAATTCGGTGCATTTGCAAGATGCGATCCCGCAGACTTTTTAAGGCAATACAATATGGGTGCAATTTATATTGTGCAACAAAATAGCTCTGCTCCGATGACTGTTCAAGTTGATACTATCATCATAAAAAGAGATGATAATGGTTACACTCTTGCATCAGGAAGTCTTCCCATTGATCGGGCTATTTGGAATTTTAGCGGACTAAATATCAATTATAATTGGACGGATAGGTATTACCCTACTAGATGGAATGATTATCCTACTATCACTCACGAGTATCACTCAGCTAATGACTTAGCGAACTTTAAACGATTAAGCCGAACTGTTGACAGAGCTACTTTTTCAGGGGTCACTCAAAGAATTTGGATTTGTTGTGCATTCCTTGAAAACACAAGCTATCTGCCCGAAACTCCTCCTGATCCAAATCCGCTCTCAGGCTCTGTTGATTTTTACAGTCCTTTTGTAAAGAGCTATGAATCTTAACAACTTTAATATTTATAATGGAAGACATCATTCAAAGACTCTCAGTTGGAATCTTCGGAACTTGGACGAGCTTCTCCCTTCAAAACTTTGACGCAGTTGCGTCAATCGTTTGCTCAGGTCTTGTCAGCGTTCTTACTGTAATTTCAATTTACAAGCTCCTCAATAGCAAATAAATGTTCGGACTCATTACAATGCTTCTCTCGACTCTGGGAGCTACTGGGATGGGTTCTATGCTAAAGATATTAGGAGGCATCGTACAATCAGCCAATGACGCAAAGGAAGCAAAAGCGAAAAGAGAACTCATTAGAGATATGTCTTTGGCGAAAGCCGATGTTAAGTTTCAGCAGGCAGTCTTCGGAGAAGCTAATGAGGACACGAGTATTTTTACTAGGGCTACTCGTAGGCTCATCGCTTTTATGGGGATGCTCAACTTTGCCATCATCTCAATCCTCTGCACACTCTACCCAAACACTACCCTCATCACCTTCACTCCTCCTGAGAACAAGGAATCAATCAATGTTCTTTGGGGACTCCTTAAGTTCCCAAGCGGAGAGGAGGTCACTACTGCAATCACAACGGGACACATCAGCCTTGTCGCAATCACTACTTTGGGAGCAATCATTGGATTCTATTTCACTCCTGGAGGAAAGCGATAAGTGAAAGCAGATGATGCAAAGAAGAATCTAGAAGAGCTAAGAGACTCACTTAATGAGGTTCTCGGCAATGGAGTTCCTGAAGATAAAAAAGAGAAGTCTCTAGAGTTCAGAGACTCAGCTAAGGAGGACAAGGCATCGTTCTTTCAGAAGATGCTCGGTAAGGCGAAAGAGCTTCCCGTAGTGGACACCTTTTCTCAGCTAGGAGTCGCAGGAAGCGTGGCGGTTAGCTCTGCCGCAATAACTCAGACTGACCTCGCTAAGGATATGACAGAGGTCTTTATTGCCGAGGTTGCCAATGATGTTGTTGAGCAACGAATCGAGCCTCCTGCGTTTATGGATGACTTTGTCGATTTTTATCACCTCAACACTTGGGGCGAGATTGTTATCGCTGAGAAGTTTGTCGAGGCTCAGACCTACGCTTCCGAGGTCTCTCCACAGATTGTGAGTAAGATACAAACTGGCGAGATTGCGGTCTCCAAACAAGCATCCTCTTCCGCTTCCGATAGTAGCGAGCCTTCCTCTGATTCTCAAGAGCAAGAGAGTAGCAAACCGCAAAGCCAATCAGAAGCGGAACAAACAAAAGAAGTAGAACAAGAGAAGGAGTCATCTAAAGAAAATTCCGACAAAGGAGAAAAGCAATCAGAAGAAGGATCAAAAGATACTGATAAATCTGAGGATCAAAAATCATCTGACTCAGAGCAAAACAAAGATTCCAAGGATGTCAAAAATGAGGACACCGAGCAGAAAGAGGAAGCCGTAGAAGAAAAGGAAGTTGAAGATCATAAAGGAGAGTCTGAAGTTCAGGAATCTAACGAAGCAAGTTCCGAGCCGAAAGTTGACGAAAGCCCAAGGGTAGAGACTCCCTTTGAAGACCCTATTGACGAAATAAAACCGCATCAATCAACAACAGTCTCTCCCGTTTTGTAATGGAATTTTTTGAGTATATATTCGACAACTACCTTGGAGACCTAATGGGAATCTCCTTTGCCTATGTCGGCATCATTTCAATATTCCTTATGTTCTTTCCCTTTGGTAAAATTGTCGAGTTCCTGAAGACAGTTTTCTCAGTAATCATCTCAGTATTTAAAAGATAATGGTTGGCGACATTCTAACATTTGTAGAGCAGATCGGAGTTCCTATAACCTCTGCTTTAGCCGTAGGATGGTTTTTATTTATCATCCTCAAGTTTATACTCAAACAAGTATCGGATAGAATCTCAGGTCTCTCAGGCTCATTGATTAGCCTAGAGAACAAGGTCGATAATATGAACAACGACATCGTGAAAATAGACACGCATTTTTCCTGTGCTTTTAACTGTGAACCAAACCTTGACCGCATCGTTGCGAGCGAGGGCAAGGAGGATTGTAGAGACGACTAATGAGCGGTTACGAATTTCAGCATTGGGCGGATGTCATTACTAAGTTCGGCTTTTCAATCATTGCATTGATAGGTCTCGGATTCTTTGTTTGGCATATTTGGAAATGGGTTACTAATACTGTGAATCCTGCTCTCGATGATTGTGGCAGTTCTCTTGGAAAACTAAAGAAGCAAATCCAGGCCCTGGACAATGATATGATTCGCCTCAATATGAAACTAAAGATTTTGATTCAGGAGCGTCATATCATCGACAAAAATAAGGAGGACAAAAGTTGAGCCACACCGAAGAATCCAACGATCCAATCTTAATCGTTGAACCGATTTGGGACTATGAGTGGTATTACCTTGTCCCCATATTGGATCGAGAGCTATGGGATGGGATTGAATACGACTCTATCAAATACGATTGGGATGAACTAGATTACCGCTTCGGAGTCGATTACAACTCAACAGTCCCAGAGCCTGCCGATGCGGGATTCTTTATGGCGATTGTGGTCGCAGTCTTTGTCGGCATCTGTTGGTTCAAAACCAAAAAGTCCAAAATTTGACAAAGTTAAACGATAATTTTTTATCTTTAATATGGATAAAAAAATTATCGCTCTCTCAGGAGCTAAAACTGTTGGAAAAACTACCATAGCAAAAGCACTCCAAAGCTACGCTATTAACTCCGAAATAATGTCATTCGCTAGTCCGATTAAGGATATGTTGATAGCGATGGGAGTTCCCGAAGATTCCATTTTTGGAAGTAAAAAACAAACCATCATTCAGGAGCTAGGGTTCTCAGGTAGAGAGCTGATGCAATCTCTAGGAACTGAATGGGGCAGGAATATGATCAACCAAGACATTTGGGTTTATTCTCTGCATAAAAAGATTCTAGCTAGTGATTCGCAAACAATAATCATAGACGATTGCCGTTTTCCGAACGAAGCCGAATGGGTAAAATCCCAAAACGGAATCATCATTGAATTGATTCGAGACGGAATTGATTTCGATAAACTCCATTCGAGCGAGCTACCCTTGAATTTAAAGTATATAAATTTCCGCCTAGATATTACCGATCTCGAAGAAGGAATCGAGACTGTGATAGATATTTGCCGTTCTGAACAATTAGTCTTTTAATATATGGCATCTCCTGAAGAAGAAGCAATAGAGCAAGTTAAAGCGTCTCTTGGAGAGCATTTTCAGAACTACGCAATAGTCGTTCAATGGGACGATGGAGACATCCAATATGAGTTCAATAACGCTCTAGTCGGCAAAGCATTATTCAGGGAAAGCCTTGTAATGCTGAAGCGAGAAGAGGACTTTGAAGACGAAGATGTCGAGATAGTTTGGGACGATGATGACGAAAAGGACGATTGGGGAGCTACTGGAATGGAAGATTAAAAAGGTTTAATAATGTTAAACAAAGAGATTGACTCTACCTGAGTTAGTCTCTTTTTTTGCCTCAGGGGAAACCCTGAACTATTAACATTAATATCAAAAACTATGGATTCAATATATACTAAAAACTACATTCGTATCAGAGACAGGGTAAGCAGACTCCAGTTCTCTTATGATTTAGACAAGTCCTTGGGACTAGAGCGAGACTTAATGGATTTACTCCGAAGAGTCTTTATGGAAAATACTGACAGAAATCTTGACCTCCTAAAGGTCTCAAATCTCCTCCAAAGATACTACAATGATTCTCTGCATCTAGAAATCAAGATGGACTCCTCAGACTCTACGGCTGATGGGTCGACAAAGTTTTGGATAGACATTGAAGTCGACACCGAACAACACCACACAAATTGGAAAATTGATGTCAGCGATGGCTATTCAGATGTTTATTCGCCTAGAATGATTAAGACTCTATATGAGGACTGCAAAGCCTATGTTAAAAACGATGCTATCGACACTCTAGAATCTTTAGCTTCCTCAAAATTCAAGGTCGGTATAAATGACCCTAAAGTTGATGACGAAGAGTTCGACAGTTTTTTAGATGCAGTTCAATATCTGAGGGAGAATGTATAATGTCAGCGACTCATTTATATTCAGACACCGAGACCGAAATCGTAGAGGTCGAGAAAACTATCAGAGGCAGAGATTGTCTTTTTAGAGTGGAGGTAGTTTCTAACTACTCTACTTGGCGAGAAGTCGATGAAGATGGAAGAGGTTACACTCACACCGAATTCAACGGCTTTGAGTCGCAAATACAAGAGGACGAGGATTTCAAAAATCAACCGAAGCCGAGTCCTAATCAAATCGAACAAATAATTTCAGAAGCAGAAACCAAAATATGATCCCTTATAAATTAATCCTCGCAATCATTATGATTGAATCAGGTGGAGACCCTAAAGCCGTTGGCGACAATGGTCTCGCCTTTGGAATCTTACAGATTCATCAAGCCTATTGTATAGACGCTTCGCAGTATGCGAACAAACCTTGGAAGCACGAAGACGCTTTCGATCACTTAACCGCTATCGAAATGTTTAAAGCCTATATGGGTCGCTATGCGACTCCTGAGCGTCTCGGAAGAGATGTCACAGCTGAAGACATAGCTCGCATTCACAACGGAGGTCTCTACGGCTACAAGCGAAGTTCAACGGACTCTTATTGGGCAAAGGTCAAAGCCAAGCTCATTGAGTTCGGAGAGCATCAACTCGCAAACGGCAAAACGATTTTTGAGTATGAAGCTCAACCATTATCTGCAATATATTAGTGAAGCAGATTCCTCTAGTAAACTACTAGGGGGCTTTGATGACGCTATCGTAGGTCTAGACCAAGGGGGTAAGTTGGTCTATTCCTACAAGCGTCTCACTAATCTACTTATTGAGAAGGGATATTCGGAGGAGCAATCGATGCAAGTCATTGCTCTTTCTTTTGCCCTCAACCCTACCATCAACTTAATTTATTCAAACGAAATTTAAACTACTAGAACAATGAATGTACTTTCACTATTTGACGGAATGTCGTGTGGGCAAATTGCCCTCCAAAAACTTGGCATTAAATACGACAACTATTATGCCTCTGAGATTGATAAATTTGCTATGCAAATAGCTAAGAAGAATTTTCCTGACACCATTCACATTGGCGATGTGACTCAAGTTAGGTCTGGAGACTTGCCGAAAATTGATTTGCTAATCGGTGGCAGTCCTTGCCAAGGATTCAGCTTCGCAGGTAGAGGTCTTAATTTTGATGACCCAAGAAGCAAATTATTCTTTGAATTTGTCCGACTCAAAAAAGAACTGAATCCAAAGTATTTTCTTCTCGAAAATGTTAAGATGAAAAAAGATTCAATGGATGTGATTTCCGAGTTTATGGGGACTCAGCCGATTGAAATAAACTCGGCTCTAGTTTCAGCACAGAGCAGAAAGCGTCTCTATTGGACTAACATTCCTTTTAATCCCTTAATCCCTGATAAAGGGATTCTTCTCAAGGATATAATTCAACACGATCACAACGAGGCGGCGGTAAAGAAAACGGAGCGAAATGCTCGGCATCTAAGGGAGATAGATGAGAAAGCTCTCTGTTGTTCAGCGTCTATGTGGAAAGGGGCAGGAAATAACGGAATGACCCTTGTTAGGGATTTAGGATGCAAGCAAGTCGCAACTGCTTCTATCAATGATTCTCAATGCAACCAAAGAGTTTATTCAGTTGATGGCAAGTGTCCGACTCTGCGAACAATGCAAGGCGGTAATCAAGAGCCGAAAATCTTAGAGCTGATGGATGATGTCATTAAACCTACCGAAAAGCAGTTGGCTAAATTAAAGACATATAAATACAAAGATCACTCTAAAACAGGGACTATAATCTCAGCCCATCAAAAGGGTGGAGTTGCACCTGAATTTTTAAGAGCGGTAAGAAGGAAAAGTGATTTAACCAATGAGGGCAAATCGATCGAGGACTACACTTGGAGAAAGCTAACTCCTTTAGAATGCGAGCGTCTTCAGACTGTGCCTGATGGATATACTGAAGGAGTATCAAATACGCAACGCTACAAGATGCTCGGCAATGGTTGGACAGTAGATGTTATCGCTCATATCTTTGAAGGAATGATTTTATGAAACCAAATACACTAGAACCACAGAAACCGAAAAAGGAAATTAAATCCAATTTCATCGGTCTGAAAGTTGACGATTCTCTGTTATCACTTATAACGGAAGACGCTCAACTGAACGAGCGATCAATCTCGGCTCAAATCAGAAAGATTCTGAGCCATCACTATAACAATAAAACTAATAATTAAAATGGCTATATTGAAAGCACAAGTAGAGTCCTCTAATGGATTCGACACCGAGGAGCTTGCTCCTGAAGGCGACTATGTCGCAACCTGTATTGATATTCAAGATGAGTTCGGAGTAACTCGGAGAAAGTATCAATCTGAAGAAACCGAGGAAATCGATGTCACTCGATTCCTATTCGGATTCAAGGGGCAAGATGGCAAGCTCTACAAAGTACAAACTTGGGAAATGAAAATCTCAGGTTCTCCCAAATCCAAACTCTTTGGATTCCTTTCCTCTTGGTTGGGGAAAGCTCCTCAGATGGGTTGGGACTATTGTGAGCTAAAAGGTAAAGGAGCGGTCATCAAAGTCGGTCAGAAGACCTCTCAGCTAGGGAAGGTCTATTCGTTTATCGACAAGATTAATCCTCCTAAGAACTCGCTCAATGATTACACAAGCCAAGTAATTCCAATCGAGCAATTCGGAGCAAGCTCTCAGCCTGCTCCTGAGGTACAAGTTGCCTCCTCTCCATCAGCTTGGTCTCCTGAGGACGGAGACGAAAACTGTCCTTTCTAACTCATATAATAAGAGCGACTCTACCAAAGGGTCGCTCTTATTTTAACTTTTCTAAAACTAAAACTATGGCAACACTAGACAATCCAAATCAAATATCCGATTCGCATTGGTACAGTAGAGACGCTCAACCTGCTTATAAAATCAAAATGAAAAACGGCAAGGAGCGATCAACCAACTTATCCGATGCTCGAAAATACAACCTAATCCCAAGCGTAACAACCATCTTCAACATAATGGCGAAGAGGGGCCTGGAGACTTGGAAAATCAATAAAGCAATCGAGGCGACTAGAGCTAATCCCCAAGGCGAGGACGAAAGCGACAAGCACTATTTTAAGCGTGTTACAGAGCTTTCAAAGTCCGAGGTAAAGGAGGCG
>Ga0213858_10000639_pt1 | contig 16669 bp, 36 predicted proteins | sample PICome_FD_160122 | JGI IMG/M metagenome (GOLD analysis project Ga0213858, IMG submission 160122) | Coastal seawater microbial communities near Pivers Island, North Carolina, United States - PICO245 | ecosystem: Environmental > Aquatic > Marine > Coastal | place: USA: North Carolina | collected... | reverse complement strand
GTTATAGAGCATGAGTACAGCTCTATTAACATTGGCCGCGTTTCTAGAAAAGAAGACGGCATTTCAACTACCGGCAAACTCATCCTTTCATATATCTATTACGGGCTGGTTGAAACGTCTGGGCGTGATCCACAGCATTTCGGTCGAATATCAGTTATTGAAAACAGAGCGCAGTTAGCTTCTGATGGCGTTGATCCTATTGCTACTGGCAATCCTATCTATTCAGCGTCAACGCCGGCAACGGCAAGTGATAGTAACTTGATGGTTCATTATTTAGATCAAGACCATCGAATACCGTTATTCAATGCCTCTAACCTTATCAAGACATTTACTCCAGTTGTCGCTGATGCAAGCTCTGGCGGTAACACTGCAACCGGCACGTTTGAAGGCTCTTACTACAGAGAAGGGCCAAGCGTCTACATATCTATCCGTTTGGTGGATATCGTGACAACAGGCATGACATCTGGCAACGATATATTCATCCGTGGATTGCCCTTCACTACAGCGAACCTCAGTTCTGGTGTTTATCCGTTTACTGGCGCGGTAAGGGCTAACACTGTAACCATGTCGGGATTTTTGAGTGCTGTGATTAATGACAATACGGATTACATCAAGATCTTTGATTCATCGACGGGCGCAGTATCCGATGCCGTAACGGTTGCCGATCTTACTTCTGGTGCGTCTGATCTATTCATTAGCATTCAGTATCTAACTGATGATTAAACCAAAAGGTATTAGCAAATTATTAAAGGCGATTTTCAATTATGACTATTAACCATTTAGGCGGCATTTTTGGCCGCAATCCAACATTTAACGATGTGACGATTGAAGGCACCCTGACCTTTGATGGTGATATCGACATATCTAGCGATCTGAAAGTTGATGGTGATCTTGTGGTCACCGGCAACGTAGGTATCGGTACGAGTTCGCCAGACGCTAAATTAGATATTAACGGCAATGCTCAGATAGTAGCCGCTACAGGTTCAGGCACGTTGAACCTAGTAAGCTCTGAGAATGTTCTTAATGCTGGGCAAAAGATTGCTTTCTTTGGTGCCAACCGAAACACAACTGACGAAGAACACGCTTACATTAAGTCTTTAATGACAAGTAACAATGGCGGTGCGGGCAATGTTCAACTTGGTCATTTAAGTTTTGGAACCTCTGGGAACGAACGTGTACGCATAGATTCAGACGGCAACGTCGGTATCGGTACGGATTCGCCTTCGTCAAATCTACACGTTAGAGAAGGCTCTACAAGCAACCTACCAACAATCAATGTGGCTACTAAAGGGATTCTGGAGTCTACATCCTCTGCAACAGCTTTCTGCGGACTATCTATCATAGCCGGGGCAACAAGCGGTGCGTCTGTCTTAAACTTTGGTGATAGCGACGATGAGGATGTAGGTAGGATCCTGTACTCTCATGCCGATAATTCGTTAAGGATGAATACTTCCGCTTCCGAAGCCATGCGCATCACCTCTGGCGGCCACCTGCTAGTTGGTAAGACCGATCAAGACTCTACTAACACTGTAGGTTTTGAGGCTAAAAATACTGGAGAAATTGGTGTAACAACAGATGGAACGGCGGCTGGTTATTTTAACCGCAAGACCTCTGACGGCACCATTGCAGAGTTCCGCAAGGACAACGGAACAGTCGGTACTATCTCAGCGGCATCTACAAATGTTATCTACGGTAACGACACACGCGGAATCAAGATTGAAGACGCTTTGATTATTCCTCGTGACGTTGACGACACCACTGCTGATTCCCAGATGGACTTAGGCTCTTCTACGTCTCGCTTCAAAGACCTCTATCTGTCAGGCGGTGCGTACCTCGGCGGTACTGCGGCGGCGAACAAGCTAGACGACTACGAAGAAGGGACGTTTACTCCTGTAGTGGCAGACGCTTCTACTGGCGGCAATACAGCTACAGGCACCTTTACTGGACGTTATACCAAAATTGGTAACTTGGTTTGTGTTCAGATAGTTTTAACAAACATAAACACAACTGGCTTAACAGCAGGTAATCAGTTATTTGTAAGAGATTTACCGTTTACGTCTGTAGGCGGCAACTTTACAAACTCTGCTCCATACACAAACAATGTGACCTTTAGCGGCTACTTAACTAGCATCTTTGGCGCGTCGAGAACGTTCCTTTATTTCCAAGACAACAACTCTGGATCTGGTAACACAAACTTAATTGTTTCAGAAATTAACAGTGGAGTTTCTGACATAGCACTTACGACTTTTTACGAAGCCGCATAACCCTAAATAGCCTCAGTGGACTCTGGGGCTGGACTAACTAAGGAGACAACAATGTCACTAACTAAAGAAGTAACAGCAGACAAGATCGAAGTAGTAGCTACAGAAGACGGCTCTGTCGTTCAAGTACGCACTGCAACTAGAGTAATGGAAGATGGTGTTGAGATTTCATCAAGCTATCACCGTCATGTAATTAACTCTGGCGACGACTGGTCATCAGAGCCTTCTAACGTACAAGCTATCTGCAACGCAGTATTTGGAGCATAGCAATGGCTACATGGACAATCGTAAATTTGAAACACGAAATAGTGGACGGCGGAGTTATCGTTGCTCACTGGCGTGTTACGGAATCTGAAGCTGTCGGAGAGGACACTTACTCTGCCACCTCCTATGGCACTGCTGACTTTACGTATGATGCTGCAGACCCTTCATTCATCCCCTACGACGATTTAACCGAGTCTGATGTCTTAGGCTGGGTTTGGACTGAAGTAGATCAAGCGGCGATTGAGGCTGGTTTGTCGGCTAATATAGAATCGCAGAAGAACCCTACCACTGCTAATGGCTTGCCTTGGTAACTATTAATTATTTTGGAGACTGAAAATGTCAGGCGAAGTAACAAAGAGCATCACAGCTCAAAACACATTCAGCGATGAGATCAAGGTACAGGGCTATTTTAACTTGTCTGTCTCTGGAATTGCTGGCGGCACTGTCGTCACAGTTCAGAAGCAATCAGGTGTTGATGGCACTACATTTACTGATGTTGATACCTTTTCATCAGACATCGAGACTTTTGGCTTTGAGGCAGAGCGGCAGATCTATCGCGTAGGCGTTAAAACTGGCGACTTTGGCTCAGGCACTTGCAAGGTCCGACTTGGTTGCAAGTGGATTGATTATCTCTCGTCGTGAAGACACCAGCGTGGCAACGTAAGGCAGGGAAGAATCCCAAGGGCGGCTTGAACGAAGCAGGTAGACGTTCAGCTAAGGCCCAAGGGATGAACCTCAAGCGCCCAGTAAAGAGCGGTGACAACCCACGACGGGCATCGTTTCTCGCTCGCATGGGCAACATGCCGGGGCCAGAACGCAAGAACGGTGAGCCTACACGTTTGCTGTTATCATTACGGGCATGGGGTGCCAGTTCAAAGGCAGATGCTAGGAAGAAAGCGGCGGCAATTTCCAAGAGAAACAAGGCGAGGAAGGCATGAGAAAGCCAAAGAAAGGTTTGTACTACAACATTATGAAGAAGCGCGAGCGTATCGCGGCTGGGTCTGGTGAACGTATGCGGAAGCCCGGTACCAAAGGTGCGCCCACTGCCAAAGCATTTAAAGATGCGGCTAAGACAGCTAGGAAATAAATCATGGACGATCAAGCGGTACGTCTCAACAGGATTGAAGCCAAGCTGGATAAGCTCACCGAGGTAATGACCATGGTGGCTCGCGTCGATGAAAAGCTAACGGCTGGAAGCAAGAGGATTGACCGGCTTGAGTATCGACTCGATGAATACGAAGGCGACTTGGATAACATCAAGGGCATCGTTGGTTATAACGCGCAGTCAGTAAAGATTGCAGAGCGCTTTATCTGGATTCTGATTTCTTCACTTATTGGCCTAGCGACTTACTATGTTAGATAGGCTGATCGGCCCGATCTCTAGCCTGTTAGATAAGGTCATCCCGGATGCTGATGAGCGCAACCGTCTCGCCCATGAGATCGCAACCCTAGCGGAAAGGCAGTCACATGAAATCGCTAAAGCACAAATTGAAGTCAATGAAAGAGAGGCTGACCACCAGTCTCTTTTTGTCTCTGGCTGGCGACCTGCTGTTGGCTGGATATGTTGCATTGGTCTGGGCTGTAATTATCTGTTTATTCCTATGGCTAACTTTGTACTCGTCATCAGTGATTCTAGTGTCACTGTTCCAGCTCTGGACCTTAGTGAAATGATGCCTGTTCTTCTCGGCATGTTGGGCCTTGGTGGTCTAAGAAGCTGGGAAAAAACCCGAGGGGTAGCCCGGTCGTGAGGTATCTGCTGGTAGGTTTATTACTTACTGGCTGTACGACAACACAAGACGAGCGTATCTGCATCGACTACAAAATAATCTCTTACGAATCAGACAAGTGTGTTCCGCTATACGGTGATATCATTTGCCATGAAGTAATTAAGAAAGATGTGATTTGCACGAGGTACGTCAATGCCATTAGCGAAAGGCAAGAGCCAGAAAGTAATTAAGCGCAACATCAAAACCCTGCTATCAGAAGGTAGGCCACAGAAGCAGGCAGTTGCCATTGCTCTATCGAAGGCGCGTAAATCTAAGTGAACTACTTTTCTGATGACGAGCTACGCTGTCAGTGTGGTTGCGATGAGCTAGTCTTTAATGAAGATTTCCGCGACACACTTAATCAAATACGGGTTGCCTTTGGTCGCCCTATGTTTATTAGTAGCGGGTATCGTTGTCCTAACCATCCCATAGAAGCCCGAAAGCCAATGCCCGGCACTCACAGTCTAGGTGTTGCCGTGGATGTTGCTGTGTCCTACGGGGACGCATACGAGCTTATAGCCATAGCCATGGCGCATGGCATCAAACGAATCGGCGTCAACCAAAAAGGCAATGGCCGCTTTATCCATCTTGATGTGTCTGAATCACACCCCTCACCGACTGTTTGGTCTTACTAACATAAAGTGTTTGCATTCCCCTAAAACATAACGTAATATGTTTGGTGTTCCATGTGGAACGTCAAGGGAGAAAGCAATGGATAAACTAAAACTAAGCACTGGTATGGAAGCCTATGAGTGGTTGAACGGCGACCTAGATGCAATCGACGATCTGCCCAATGACATGAAAGCAGATCTACTCGTTGACTTCGACAAGTGGTCACACGAGCTAACCTCAGAAGCTATGGCTCAGTACGATGCCAATAGCGCGGAGTGGATCTTCTTGCTGTTCAGCGAGAACCGCCCAGAAGACGATCGCTTTATTACTAAGATGCGTGAAGCATATTGGTACAACGCGAAAGTCTGTATCCAAGAAGCGATGGCGGCAGAAGCCGACATTGATTTTAACCCATACCTATAAGGAGTCTGGCATGTTCAACGAACAGCGCGAGGAAGTTATGTACGCGGAATGGGAAGTCTACAAGCGTACAGCGGCAAGGGATTTCCGTAACGGCTTTGAGTCCGGTTACTACGGGAACTACGTTGATATTCATCAGCGTATGAGTGAAGCATGGTCGCATGGTCATGCTTGTGGAAGGGAGCTTATCTATAAGGAATATGCTTTGAGTGCGGCTCCAGAGCAGGGTTACGAAGATGTGACCTATGAAGAAATGGCAAAGGGAGCTTGATATGACAGGCAAAGTAAAAATCCACGGTAAAGAATATAAGACCGTGGCACTTCGAGTCGCAGAGTTTAGGGCGGCACATCCAGACTACACCATCCAAACGGAGCTGATCGAGGCTAATGACGTGCTAGTCATTATGAAGGCTACGATCTTGGCCGGAAGCATTGTGATCGCTACTGGCTACGCTGAAGAGGTTAGGTCGGCAAGCAAGATCAATTCAACATCAGCGCTTGAGAATGCAGAGTCGTCAGCTGTAGGCCGCGCCCTCGCCTTCTTTGGTCTTGGTGGTACAGAGATCGCATCGGCTGATGAGGTGGCTAACGCTATCCAACAGCAGAACGATACGGCCCCGATAATCGCGCATAACGAAGCGTTACAGCGTAACTATGCATCGGTGTATTTCATTAAAGAACATCTAGCATTGCAGGGCTGGGATGTTGTAGCAGAGGCATGGGGCGAGATCAGCGACGACGATAAGAAAGCGTTGTGGCTGGCACCAAGCAAGGGCGGGATCTTTACCACAGCAGAGCGTAAAGACCTGAAGTCAGATGAGTTCAATCAAGCACGCAAATTAATACTGGGAGAAGCGGCATGAGCAAGTATGAAATCAAACCCAATACCGGCAGTGTATTTCGCAACAAGGAAAAGAAGTCAGATACCCACGCTGATTACACTGGCCGAGCGATGATCGATGGCGTTGAGTATTACGCCAATGCGTGGATCAACACGTCTCAAAAGACTGGCGAAAAGTACATGTCTATCAAGTACAAGCCAGTCCAAGAGGTAGCCAGTCAGTATGTTGAGCAAGCCAAGCAAGCAATCCAGCCTTCACAAGACACAGGTGATTTTTCTGATGACATCCCGTTTTAACGTAGGCGCGTCCATACGCCGGGCGCAAAAGCAATCTCGTATCACTAACCGGCAACTAGCCAAAGACTTTGAGGTGTCAGAGATGACTGTTCAGCGTTGGCGTAAAAGCGATGACCAGTCTGTTAGCCGCACAGCGCAACTAGCTGACTACTTTGACATTGATTTTAATTCGTTCATTGAACTAGGGAGATCACATGAGCCAGAAAGACCGTGTGTTGCAATATCTGAAGCAGGGTAAGACGTTGACCAGACTGAACGCTTGGGATGAGTTAGGAGTCATTGAGACCCCAGCTCGTATCTCAGAGTTGAGAGGTGAAGGTCACGATATCCAAACGACCATGAAGCCAGTGATTAATCGTTACGGCGAGACAGTGCGGATTGCTGAGTGGTTCATGTAAAAAAAGCCCCCCATGTCGGGGGGCAATCCCAGTCACTTGTCCAAGGGAGAGGACATGTGGTATCTTCGGAGTCGTCAAACAAGAAGATGTGTAGAGTATACACGAAACAACACGTTACAACACTCTACGCACCTTCCTATTTGTCAGAGATTACTGGGCGTTAGGCCAAGGAACTTAAGAACCTTGGAGACGACGATACCTGAGAGTGTATGCGCCCCGCTGGTCGAGAGCAGATCAAGCGGATAGATGACAAGATTCGATACAGTAATCAATGCTCGTCATTATTAACTAACTACTTTGTCGGAGCTTGCTCCGGCATATAAGGTGAAGTGTGGATGATTATTTTGAACGATGGTACTTATTACGAACCTGATGATGATTACCTTATCCAACTACAGCAAGCGTATCCAAGCGTTGATATCTTTGCTGAACTTAATGCCATGGCTATGTGGTGCGATGCCAACCCGAAGAAGCGTAAGACGCCAAGAGGTATCAAGCAGTTTGTAACCTCATGGCTGAAGCGTGCGGCAGACATGGAGCGAGGTGTGTCACCATTTGCCGCGAAAATTCAGGAAAACAGTGGTAAAATCGCTATGAAGCAATGGAGCCAATTAGACGACTTGACCCATGATTTCCTTAACTCCGAGAAGTATCGGAGCTATTGCCTACAAAAGTATGGTCAGTATGTTACCTATGATGGTGAGAGGGTAACTGCGTGAGCCAACGATGGTTCGTAAACAACAAGTTTCAGGCTGACCAGTTCTGTGAGTACATCCGGGCTAATCAAGACAAGGGCCAGATCTACGAGATCATTCAGCCGACTCGCACTCAACATCAGAACAGTGCTATCCATGCTTATTGTCGTGAGGTCGCTGAAGTCATGGCGGCGCATGGCATGGACATGAAGACAGTCATCAAAGATGGCGTACCCATTGAACCCACTATGTACCTAGTTAAAGACTATATGTGGCGTCCAGTTCAAGAAGCTGTGACTGGTGTTAAGTCAACAACTAGGGTCAACAAGTTTGAAGTGAACGAAGTGTATGAGCATTTGAGTAGGCTACTCGTCGAAAAATACTCAATAAACGTGCCATTCGGGAGGCGCAAATAACCATCTATCCGGGGGGAGATGATGAGTCTATTAGAGTATTGTAAGACTGACAGACAGCGACAAGTGATAACCCTTTATGATCAGGGTTTTGGCTATAAAAAAATTTCCGAAGCCATTGGCATCCATAAGGACACTGTTAGGGACCATGTTAAGGTCGTCAAAAGAAATGCCGCCAAGCAAGGCTATTCACCTGACCATGATTACACCCGGCCAGTACCCGAAGGCTTCCACGTCAAAGGTGTTTCTACCTACTACAACGAGGATGGGAAACCTGTTGGCCAGTGGGTCAAGAGTCAGTCTGACAAAGAGGCGATGCTTGAAGCCGCGCTGGAGGCTTTTAAAGCCGGTTTAAGAGATGATCTCGAAGGGCTAGCCAAACCCATAGACCCGCCAACAGAAACCGCTGACGACAAACTAGCGGCCTATCTGATAGGGGATCATCATCTAGGGATGGTGGCTTGGTCGCCAGAAACTAACGATGATCCTTATGATGTGAAGATCAGCCAAGAGTTATTGATTAAAGCAGTAGATAAGCTAGTATCTATTGCAGGCAATGCTGAGATCGGCGTCCTACTGAATTGTGGTGATCTGCTTCACGCAAACAACCTGAAGAATCAGACCGGATCTCAGACTCACACGCTCGATATTGATACACGCCAAGGAAAGGTTATCCGAGTAGTTGGCTCCCTCTTCCAAGCCCTTATCACTCGAATGCTTGAGAAACACAAAGAGGTCTGGGTGATTAATGTTCGCGGCAACCACGACCCGGATGCTAGCTTGTGGCTGAATGAAATGCTCCGCATGTACTACGCCGATATTGATCGGGTGAAAGTCTTTGAGAACTTCAGTAAGTGGATTCATTTTCAATGGGGCAACAATCTTGTCGTGACTCATCATGGTGACAGGATCAAGCCGCAACAGCTTTACGAAAATGTAACCCGGAACTATGCCAAGGAATGGGGCGAGACTAAGCACCGACATATCTGGGTCGGTCATATCCATCATAAGCAAGCACAAGAGATAGGCGGCTGTACGATCGAGAGTTGGAATGTACTCCCGCCTTTAGATTCTTTTCACTCGGAGCGAGGTTACGGCGCGTCTCGTTCGATGTCTTGTGTTATTCTCGATAAAGAGTTTGGAGAGCATAGCCGATTCAAGGTCGGCATCGACGCACTGAGGTGAGCATGATTCCAGTCATTACTTGTGATCTACCAGACGGCGGGATCGCTTTGTTACTGACTAGCTCAATTACCGGCGCTGTCTCTTATCCTGATATCGACAATTCTACTAGAGTATTCTGCAAGCACTGGCCCGGCGGCGAGCTGATTGTTGATATGCCAGTCAATGAGTTCTTTACGGAATGGACCGCATCCATTCTTGGCCTTGATCTGAAAAAAGTGGAGTATGAATATGAGTACGTCATTACCTCAGATGACTTGCACTGAGTGCGGTAAATCCATGATTGCTATGTGGGAGAAAGATCATCCTCATTATCTAATGGGCTGGGCCTGCGACTGTGCGAATACAGAGAAGGCCATACTGCGAGAAAAGAAGTTCAACAAGGTAGAGCATGGCAGTCAAACGCGAACCCTGTGACATCTGGTTTTCAAAAGCGGTAAGACTACGCGACGGTAAGTGTCTGCATTGCCACAAGACTGATCGACTTGAGTGCGCTCATATTTTTGGCCGACGTAATAAGCGATTGCGCTGGAGTATGGGGCCGGGTCCGGGTAATGCAGTAAGCCTCTGTCATTACTGTCACCGATGGTTCACTGAACAGCCGATAGCTTTCCATGATTGGTTGCGCGAGATGTTTGGCGATGATCACATGGATCACTTGCGACTAGTTAGTAACGAGATATATAAAACGACGAAACAACTGAGAAAGGATATCGCGGCGCATTACCGCGATGAGGTCAGACAAAAGGAATCAGATCCAGACTACGAGATTCAGAGCTGGAATTGATGTGATCGTGGTACTGCTGAAGAACTGGCAGGGCTTCTAGTTTTGCAAGCGCACTGGCTTCTAGCTGACGTACTCGGGTGGAACTAATGCCAAGAGCCTCAGCGATCTCGGCATAAGTCATGTGGTATTCAGGTTCTTTAGACATAAAAAAAGGCCGCTTATGCGACCTGTTGATGTTTTCTGATTGCGTCGGCAGTAGCCGCGGCTGACTTGCACAACCCAAAGTATTCGCGCGGCCAGTCAGATACGATGCTGTAAAAATCAGCGTCCTCTAAAAGATCAATTATGAAGTCACTAGAGGCGTCGATCCAGTAGTGGCTTTTGGTCTCCTTGATCACTGTTGGTGCTGGCAATGCTCGCTCATGGTGATCATCATAGAAACGCTTGCCGATTTTGATTAGTGCCATATCCCTTCTCCCTTAGCTGTATTGAATTTGTTCGTCATACTGCTCTGTGACGAGATCGAGAATTGTGTCGGCTTCCCACTTTGCACCGTCTGGCGTCTGCTCTGGAAGCTCACGCAAAATCTCGTAGACAGCTTGTGACTTTGTGCAGGCCATGTAGACAACCAGCTCAACCTTGTTTTTGAGCAAGTTGTAAAAAGTCTCGTCATTGTTGAGCCACAATGCAGTCTGCCAGTGGTTGTAAGATTCGTAGCCGTTAAAAGTGTTGTTAGTCATTTCTCTTCTCCCTTAGTAAAGGCCGCTTATGCGGCCTCGATCATGCTTTGCAAAAACTCAACAGTTCTATCGTTGCCACGATTGGCACTTTTAAGAAAAAGTTTTGCTTTTTTGAGTTCGCCTTCTTGTACCGCCTCTAAAGCGCCTTTGATTAAAGCCATCTGCCCTTCTAACTCTTCAGCAAGGTGTGCGTTACAAGATTTGAAGTTGATGTTTTCCATGTCTCTATTCCCTTGGTTAGTGGCTGTGTCCCCAGCCGATGAACACACTTTAAATCAACAAAAATCAAAAGTCAAACACTTTTTGTTTGTTTTTTTAAATTAATTATTGTGAGTTTGCACAGAACTTGTTGCACACAGACAAAATGTGTTACACTCGGGTTGCCAATTAGGGCAAATCAGGAGCGACATTGTGTGTGCTGTTGAGAAAAAGCGAGCGTTTGCGGCGAGACATAACCTCTCTATGTCCGAAGAGTTCCTAAACGAATTGTTCAGGAGTCTTAGTAGTGCGAAGGGTTTAGACGAGGAGTTATATCTGGACATGATGGCGAGAAAGCCATACTTGGAAGGGTTCGTTGCAGAGGTCGCAAAACATTACCCGAGTTACAGGTAGCTAGGGTTTGATAATAGGCCGAAAAGGTCACGGGCTTTTTGCCCCCAAAAAAAGGGAGAACGTAAAAATGAGATTGTTTGCACTTATTGCTGTATTGCTGATTGGTTTAGGTATTGCCGGGCGTGGTGACATGGAAGACGCCATAGCAGAGCAGGCGCACTACTGCGAGATGGTTCAGCTCTACAAGGCATCCAAAGGCGAGAACGGATGGCCTAACTACAAGGGGGTTGATTGTGGAAGATAGAATCAGCGATGACACCTTGAAGAAGTTTGTGGATCAGACATTCCACTGGCGATCATTAACGCCATCTAATCAGATGCTAATGGCTATCGAGCTACAAGAGCGGCGAGCCAACGACAAAGAGCTAGTAAAGATCTGGCGGGAGTCTGTGAAAGATGGGTGACGTGATACAGGCTAGCTTCGGAGATTACGCGGATCAATCTAATCTACTTCAATCTATCTATGAACTAATAGACGATCACTGCGAGGAGCATAACGAGCCTCACTTTTTTATTGCTGGTCTCGTATTAAGCAAGATGGCGGGCAGGATATACAACGACCTACCTAGAGATCAGGCAGAAGAGATCATAGACTTTCTACTATTCCAACTGGATCAAAATGAAACTGACACTGAAACAAGTTGAAGAAGCCGCAGAGATGGAAGAGCGTGGTGTCAGTCTATGGGCATTGGGCAAGATCTTTGGCGTACATCAAATCACTATGAGTAAGTACCTCCGCAACTATCACAAGTATGGAGCATCATACTGGGGACGCTATCCAACGGAGAAAGATGATGGCCGACCATCGTGGTAAACTAGACAAGGAGACGCGGGATAGACACTTCCCCGAACTAAATGGCGGGAAAGGATCGAGAGCGCGTAAATACACTACAAGCAGTAGCCAAGCCTATAAGGATGGCTGGGATAGGATATTCGGTGGCAAAGACAAAGACACAGCTCAATAGGCAGATGCGACAAGAGGGGTTGAGAGACTTCCTGTCTAAGCAAAAGCTAATCGAGAAAGTCATTGATATCTCTGATAAATTGATGGAGCCAGACGTTGAGTATGACGCACTGGACATCCAGCGTATGCGTACAGCCGCAGAACTTAACCTCAAGCTAGCATCTAAGTACCTTCCAGATCTTAAATCGACCGAGCTAACGGGGCCAGAAGGCGGCGATCTAGTCATAGCGGTACAGCGTAAGCGCTTCGATGGCGACGATTGAATATGTAATGAAGCCGCAAGGCAAAGTTCTTGAAGAGTTCGCAGACTGCCGGGCGCGTAACTCATTCATCATGGGGCCGCTAGGCTCTGGCAAGACAGTTCAAGTCATCCTGAAGTTTCTCGAATTGATGTGCGAGCAGGCACCAGTCACACGAGAGACACATCCCAACTACGGTGTAAGACTCTCAAGGATCATTGCGGCACGTAACACGTATAGCGAACTATTCTCCACCACCATCAAAGACTGGCTCGAAGTACATGGCGATCTTGGTGAGTTCAAGCAGGGCAACAAAGAGCCGCCAACGCATAAGATTCAGTTCAAGTTAGCTGATGGCACCACTGTACGCTCTGAGGTCATCTTCATCGCCTTTGATCGGCCCGATCACGTCAAGAAAGCACGAGGCATCCAGACTACATGGGTATGGTTGAACGAAGCGAAAGAGCATTCCAAAAGCGTTGTGGACATGCTTGACCTGCGTTGTGGTCGATACCCGTCAATGAAAGAAGGCATAAAGCCAACACACTACGGCATGATCGGTGACTCCAACGCACCCGATGAGGATCACTGGTATTACCGATTAGCAGAAGAAGAAAGGCCCGATGGTTGGACGTTTCACCGGCAACCGGGCGGCGTCTATCGAGAAGGCGATGGCTGGTATCTCAACGAGAAGGCTGAGAACCTGCATAACCTGCCCGAAGACTACTACCGGCGTGGACTACAGGGGAAGTCAGATGATTGGATCAAAGTTAACCTCGCGAATGAGTACGGGTTTGTGTCAAGCGGCAAGCCGGTTCATCCACTATATACTGATTCTATACATTGTCTTGGCGCTGATTATCAGCCTAATAGTGACACTCCCATTGTTCTTGGGTTTGACTTTGGTCGGACTCCCGCTTGTGCTTTTATCCAGCGCGATGCACTAGGTCGATGGGTCTGCTTTGACGAATACTGTATGACTGACTCCGGGGCTGTGGACTTTGCACCCAGTCTCAAACGATATATCGAGGCGAATTATCCGAAGTTTAGGTTTCGCGGTTGGGGCGATCCCTCTGGCGACAACAAGAACCAAGCGAATGCAGAAACGCCGTTCAAGATTATGCGAGCGGCTGGCATCCCTTGTACTCCGACGCTGACTAATGACCCGGCTATGCGGAGAGCGGCTCTCGAACTACCCATGAAAGAGCTGTGCATGGATGGTAAGCCTCGGTTTTTAATCACTGCCAAGGCGAAGATGATCCGCAAAGGGTTGCAGGGCGGCTTCTGTTACCGGCGTATACAAGTATCAGGCGAGAAGTACACGGATGAACCTGACAAGAACGAGTATAGTCACCCGGTTGAAGCGCTGGAGTATGCGTTGCAGGGTGAAGGCGAAGGCAAGCAGGCATTGACCAACGGAAACGTACGGAGACCGATACGCAAGGCGGAGATGGCGTTCAGTGTCTTCTGAGGTGTATGTCGTGTTCACCGATGATGACCGTCACTGGTGGAGTCCGTTCCTGCATCCAACGATTAGACATTGTTACGTTATCAAGCCTGAGAATGGTCGATGGCTGGTGCATTCCAAGACGACAAAAGGCGTGGAGATGTACTCGATTGACAGTGTGACCGACATAATCGAAAGTGGTATCATCGTCAAGGCTGTAATTAAAGAACCCCGGCGCTGGCTATTGATGTTGAATACTTGCGTTGGGCATACGAAACAAGTGCTAGGGATCAGCAACCCATTTATTCTGACCCCTTATCAACTTTATAGGTATCTGACATGAAAGCACCGAAAGCACCCAAGCCCACAGCACAGCAATTAGCTGTTGAACGCCGGCAGGCAATGGCACTGGATGAAGAGATCCGCGAGCAGGAAGAGCGATTCCGCGCTATGGCTCGTGGTCAGTTAGGCACTCGATCACTGTTAGGCGGTGTCCCTCGTACTCGTGCTGAAGCGGCTGGTGGCACTCGTGCCGCTGGTACATCAATGCTGGGCATGGGCGCTGGTCGGGCGGCTTATGGCGCAAGGGCCGCTGGTGCAACTGGCGCAGGCGCTAGAACTGCCGGCGCACGTAGCATGCCAACGATCTCACGACGGTAATCACAATGAGCTTGCCTCCGCATCTAGGCTCGATCCGAGATATCAAGGAACGAGAACAAAAGGCATTCAACACACAGGCAATGTGGCATGACCAATTGCAAGACGTGTATGAATATTTTCTGCCTCAGCGCAACTTGTTCGACATTGAGGACAAGGGCCAGAAGAAGATGGATAAGATCTTCGACTCTACGGCGCTGACAGCTATCCAACAGGGTGCGAGCAAGCTACAAGAGAACATCGCACCGATCATGTCGCGTTGGGCTACCTTCCAACCAACCGATGAGATCATCCGATTAGTCGAGTCAGGTCAGTTTGATGTGTCAGAGGAAGACATCCGGGCTAACTTAGACAAGCAGTGTGAGTTAGTTTTCGACTATATCAACCGATCCAACTTCCATACGCAGTTCTATGAGGCCGCGTTAGATCTATTGGTCGGTACTGCTACGATGAAGATCGAAGAGACGGACGACGAGACCAACCCTATCTGCTTCAACACAATCCCGCAGAAGGGCATTGCGTTTGAAGAGGGTCCATATGGTGGCGTTGAGACACACTGGCGACGGTTTGAGGTCAAGGCGAGACTGTTAGAGCGTATGTGGCAGGGCTTTGAGCCGTCACAGAAGACATCAAACATGATCGAGAACAGCCCGAATACTGAGGTCCGTGTATCTGAGGGCGTGATCTTTGATCCAAAAGACAAAAAGTATTACGGCTGTTTGTGGGTAGATGGTGAAGATCGTTTCTCATGGACAGAAGATTTTGGCGAATCTAGTCCTTGGGTAACTGGTCGCTATACCAAGGTCGCTGGCGAGGTGCGTGGTCGTGGTCCTGCGATGCAAGCGTTGCCTGATGTGCGATCTCTGAACAAAGCGAAAGAATTTGTCCTGCAAAAAGCGGCCATTGATCTCGCTGGAATGTATACGGCTACTGACGATGGTGTAACGAACCCTTATACTATGGTCATTGCACCCGGCGTCGTCATTCCTGTTGGGTCAAACAACACCAACAACCCATCTATTCAACGTCTCGATACGGGGACTAACCTTGCGCTGGCGCAGTTTGAAATCGTTGAGCTACAGAACGCCATCAAGTTGGCGCTGTTTAATGATCTGCGCGATCCTGCTGGCCCTGTTCGCTCCGCCACTGAAGTTGCTATTGAGTCCAGAGAGCTTGCAAAGCGGATCGGGTCGGCGTTTGGGCGACTCCAGACAGAAATACTCGTACCAATACTCAAGCGTGTCGTCGCAATATTGACGCGGCGTGGTTTGATCGTGCCTATCGAGCTAGATGGGCGTGACGTACAGGTTAAATTCACTTCACCACTGGCACGAGCGCAGGACGGTGAAGACTTGCTAGCAGTTCAGCAAGCAGTTCAGTTTGTATTAGGGACATCCGGGCCAGAGCAGGTCTTAATGTCGTTCAAGACCGAGAATTTCGGTACATGGGCGGCAGAAAAGACAGGCATGCCGGCGGAGTTGGTTCGATCTGAGATAGAAAAACAGCAGATCATCCAAGCAGGCGCACAGGCTCAGATGATGCAACAAGAACAACCAATGACGGAAGCCAATGAGCTGGGATGACATTGAGGGGCAGAACCCCAAAGCGAAGAAACAACAAGCGGCGGCACGAGAAAAGCAATCAGAACTAACCAAGGCTTATGCTCGTACCTTCAACACTGAAGATGGTCAGAAAGTTTTGGAAGATCTGACACGCCGTTTCCTACTAGAGAACGCCACACCGATATCTAGCCAGAATGTCGCGTATGAAGCGGCTTATCACAATGGTGAAGCGGGCGTTATCCGCATGATTATCCACTACATCCAACAAGCCGAGAGAGTATGACTGAAGAAACTAAGAAGCGTGGGCGCAAAGCTAAGCCCAAGTACGAAGTTGTATGCGATGAAAATGCACATCTTGACTCTATTGGGTTTGAGATGGACTGGCTGGGCAACTTAGCCAACCAATATGACTTCGATAAGTTCGAGTATTTACACAAATTCCGGGCATTCCGATGCTACAGAGGCGGGCAACACGTTGATTGGGTAGACGTTAACGATGCGGCTTTGCTGAATGGTAAGCGGAGGCTGGAATACATCAAGCTGAAACACAAACCCGTTAGCCCAAAGAGGGC
>Ga0213858_10000638_pt1 | contig 16684 bp, 22 predicted proteins | sample PICome_FD_160122 | JGI IMG/M metagenome (GOLD analysis project Ga0213858, IMG submission 160122) | Coastal seawater microbial communities near Pivers Island, North Carolina, United States - PICO245 | ecosystem: Environmental > Aquatic > Marine > Coastal | place: USA: North Carolina | collected... | reverse complement strand
AGGTTCGTGGTGATCTCTATACTGGTAAGCACTCCCCCAAGACCAACAAAAGAGCAAAGGGCGTAGCGAAGGCAAAGACCGATCTTGACATGCGTAAGATCGCAGGTAAAGACTACAGAAAGCGAATGGGATGAAGTCGTTCATTCAGTATTTGAATGAGGTTTCCCCTCCTGGCTTCGAGGGAACAGTGAAAGCCATGAAGAAGCATAAGGAGATCGACAATCCTTACGCACTCGCATGGTATATGAAGAACAAGGGATACAAGTCCCACAAGACCAAAGACGGCAAGGATAAGAAATGAGATTCAGATTCCCAATCCAAGAAGAAGGTGGTGCTGGAGAAGAAGGCACCGACAAACTCGTCAAGCGTTACAAGAAAGACACTCCTGGCCAAAAGGTCAACGAGAAGGTCTACGCCGACTCAGGTCTCGGTAAGTGGTTTGGTGCAGGAGGAAAAGGCGGAGTCGGTAAAGGTGGATGGGATAGATATAATACCAAAGGCGAGCGTATCGGTAAGTGTGGAGATGGTAAGCCAGGTGAGGGTAAACCCAAGTGTCTGTCTGCCAACAAAGCACGCCGACTTCGAGCCAAAGGTGGAAAGAAAGCGATTGCAAATGCAGTCCGAAGAAAGAAAGAGAAAGACCCACAAGTCGATAGACCAGGCACAGGCAACAAACCAATCAATGTCTCCAACAGACTAGACAGGAAGGAAAGCGTCGTGAAACTACCCAACGGATACCTCACAGAGAAGAACAAGCCAACTGATCCCAAGAAGTGGGCTGCTGCGGTATCAGCCGCGAAAGCCAAGTTCGATGTCTATCCTTCTGCATATGCAAACGCATGGGCAGCAAAAAAGTATAAGGCCGACGGCGGAAGTTGGAAAAAGGGATGAAGTTACCAAAGGGAACACTAAATGAATGTTGGTCCACTCATGTGCAGAGAGGAACAAAGATGAAGGGCGGCAAGGTCGTCCCCAACTGTGTTCCCAAGTCGTCTGTGTCTGAGGAGAAGAAAAAGAAGATCAAGATCGAACTCGATCCAGAGAAGAAGATTGGATACGAGGTGCGATCTGTTGGACCAGGCGGCAAGACCACCCTCAAGAAGCGTAGAGACATGCCTGGTAAAAAAGATGTCGGTGAGTCACTTGAAGAGAGCAACAAGGCCAAGTTCAACGAGATTCTCCGAAAGGGCAAGAAACTCGGTGACTGGAACATGATGTCATATTTCCTTCACGACGGAAATGTATGGATGCTTCAGTCTGGTCGTGCCGTCAATCAAGGTAAATTAGAGGTCTTCATGAGGAAGGCACAATCTGGTCTCATCAACAGTCTCAAGTTCGAGTCGGTTCAGGAAGAACTAGGACTACCGACTCACCACCCCGATCACCATGTATACAAGTCCACCGAGCATAATCTACGAAATGGCGGAAACCCCACTACCCGAAAGCGAGTGCAACAGTATTCGAATCGCAACAGGATTCGCATGAGTCCCGACGAAGCGAAGGCAATCAATGCCAAGGGTAAGCACGGTGATGCGTTCAGGGAGCAGCAGAGAAGAGTTCAGCAGCACCTCAAGGATAGACACACCACCAAGAAAGAATCAGTCCTGAAGTTCAAAGAGGACTGGCAGAAAGTCAACCGTCAAGATAAGACTGACGGTCTAAGTCAGAAGGCCGTTGACGCCTATCGTCGTGAGAACCCAGGCTCCAAACTCAAGACTGCGGTCACTGAGAAGAAGCCCACAGGGAAGCGAGCAGCACGCAGGAAGTCATTCTGTAGTCGCATGAAGGGGATGAAGAAGCGTCTCACCAGTGCGAAGACTGCGAACGATCCTGATTCACGCATCAACAAGGCTCTTCGTCGCTGGAACTGCTAGATTAGTGGAAGTGGGGACCAAACCCAAGGGCGTCGGACAATCCGTTCTTCGCCATTCTTCCACTCATCGAGTTCTTGGATCTAGGACCACCACCAAACTCCAAGGCATCTTTGCTTGCGAAGTTGTAAGTAGGAACTAAAGTTCCTCCGATGTTGTATACCATGTAGTCAACTTCGCCAGAGAGTGCGTCCTTAACGAAGTCATCCATCGCAAGATCCCCACCCTTATCGCCCATCACTTTGGATATTATCTTTTCCGCGGCGACTGACAGGTATCCCAGCAAGATGTCTCTCTCTGCGGCAACCACGGAACTCTTGTTTGACTTCAGCATGAGTTTGTTGCCAGAGATATATCTCTCCCTCAAGGTAGAGTCTTCCATGCAGATGCCTTTTATTGCGGAACCTATCTTTTCCAAATCACCGCTATCGGCAAGTTGTGTTATGCTTTTTTTGGCATTACTGGGAACGGTTCCAGGCGTGGTCTCGTATAACTTAACTATGATGTCCAGTGTTTTTTTCGGCATGATGTCTTTTTTGATGTGACCATCAGCACACAACTCGAACACACCATAGATTGGTCCCAACTGAGGACCGCGTGTCGCTAAGTGTTGTGCAACCAAGAACTGGATGGTTGGAGGGCCTTTGGACCAGAATTCATACAACTCTGGCTTGCCCTTGAGTTTGTCTATGATGTCATGAAACTTAATCGTGTTTGCCGTTCCCGCTGTCTTAGCAGAAACCAGAGTTGTTTTCTGTGAGGAAAGAGTTCCTGCCTTCTTAGCATTTCCTCTTTTGTGTTCACATACATTACTCTTCTTTCCACCAGCCGCAGCAGGAACCTTCGCATAAATGATGTAGTCATACAGAGGTTCGTTGTCTGCACTGGGGAAGAAAATACAAACATCCTTTGGTTTAAGGCCGAAATACTTTCCGTTGTAAGCGGCCCACAGAGAGCCGAATATCTCACCCAAGTCGGTATTGATACCCTGAATTGCTTTTCGCTTACTGTCACCCTTTTCCTTGAGAAATGGGTTCTTTTTCAGTCTTTGTATGAGATCTGATGGTATAGTCTTGTTTGATATTGCATGATCTACCAATGCTGTCAGGTAGTGTGCAATATCTTTATGCAAACCAGAGATCTTCTCAAGGTCTTTGAAAGACTTCTTGAGCAGTGCGGGTAGTTTCTCCGCTTCGATCTTCTTATCCATCATAGTCGGGAGGACATTTGATGGCTTGAAGAAGTTCGGAGTGAAATACTTGTCTGGAGTGAGTTCTTTTAGGTTCATATTTCTATTTATAAATAACTAGGAGGATTAAACTATGCCAACATATGATTATCAATGTGAAGCCTGCAATCATCGATTCGAACGCTTTGAACTGATTGCAACCAGAGATGAACCGTGTGATCGTCCCTGTCCCGACTGTAACGAAACCAAGGTCAGACGAGGATGGTTCAACGCCCCCGTGGGTGGCGTCGATGCCAATGTCACCCCAGACAAGGCTACGGGAGGACAGTGGTCACAACTCATGGACAAGATGAAGAAGTCCAAGGTGGTGGACCGTGCAGCCAAAGCAAACCTCGACATCTCTTCAACCAGAACTGGAAGAAAATATGGATACCAATGAAAAATCCGAAGGACTTGGTGATAGCGTAGAGAAGTTTACCAAGGCTACTGGAATTAAGAAGGTAGTAGAGAAAATTGCAGAGAAGACTGGTAAAGACTGTGGTTGCAACAAAAGAAAAGAAAAACTAAATAAAATGTTCCCCTACGGAAAAAAAGATACATGAAACGATTCAAACAATTCCTCGAAGATGCCCCCGTCAACAATGCCAGTAGTGGTAGTGTCGCTGGACTAGGATCCGAACCCCCAGTATCAGTCAAAGGGCAAAAAGCACACCAGAAGAGAGTAGAAAAACTCTCCAAGGGAGCAACCGCTGGACGAAGAGCGTTCAATGTCAAGAAAACGGGAATGGAAGGATACTGATGGAATCACTTCTTGAACGAGCAGTCCGACTCACAGTCGCACAGAGAAAGAAGAAAGGTTTGATCGCCAAACGCACGGCGAAGCGTCGTGCTTTTCGTCGCAAGATGAGAGCAAAGAGAATGAAGAACCACGGGGAACTTCTCAAGAAGGCGAACAAAGCAGCCCGAAACATGTTCAAGAAGAAGTATTCGGCAGGAAAAAACTACAACGAACTATCGTTTGCAGAGAAGGGCATGATCGACAAGAGACTCGAAAAGATCTCAGGCGCTCGACTGTCCAAGATTGCACGAAGAATGATGCCTAAATTAAAGAAGGCTGAAATGGAACGAGTGAAACGAGTAAGGAGTCAAACATGAAGATGAGTGATTTTTTCGGGTGGGTGCAAGCAAATCAAAGAAAAGGCACCCTAGACCAGATGAACGCAGCGTGGCATAACAGAAATCAAACCCCGATCCCTGAGCCTGAACAGCCAGAGGAAAAGATAGAGGAGATTCCTGTTGACAATGAGGAAGAATGATGTATACTACAGATGTGAAACACTTTACCCATGTCAACATTGAGCCTCTTGAAGATCTAAAAACAGTCAACGAGAACGGCAAAAGGTTCTACAAGACACCGAGTGGCAACTACCCATCGGTGACGACTGTAACAGGCTTCAAGAAGAATAAGTTCTTTGCTGAGTGGCGACGAAAGAATCCCAAGGAGTCAGTGCGTGTCACCAGTCGTGGTAACAAACTGCACAGTCTCATAGAGGACTACCTGAACAACGAGTTCGATCCCGCAACGGACAAGGGTAAGGTCACTCCAGACACACTGGAGTTGTTCCTACAACTAAAGCCAGAACTGGATAAGATTGACAACATCCATGCTCTCGAAGCAGCGTTGTGGTCTGATACTCTTGGTCTCGCGGGTCGCGTGGACTGTGTTGGTGAATACAACGGCAAGTTGTCCATCATCGACTTCAAAGGCTCAACACGAATTAAGCGACGAGAGGACATCTTCAACTACTTCCAACAGGCAACAGCGTATGCTATTGCATGGCAGGAGAGAACGGGTATGGTAATAGACAACTTCGCCATCCTCGTTTCGTGTGAGGATGGCGAAGTCCAAGTCTTTGAGGGTAATCCTCTTCAGTATGTTCGTAGTCTCAAGACCATCATCGACGAGTATTACGCCAGTCTGTAGACCTTGGCTCCTGACGCCACAGCACCAACATAGGAAACAGCAACAGGGAAAATAACTCCTGACGCCGATCCTGTGATTTGAACCGCATCACCAGAAGCACCCTTGACAGCATATCCAGTTAATCCACTGCTGTAGTTTGGGGTGGCAAATGGGTGCAGTGTAGCACCAGCAGCACCGACAACCATGACACCTTTAGGCGCATGAACATGGGAATTGGCAGAAACCTGTTCCATTCTTTGATATCTGTCGTATGACATTTAATACTCCTCTGTATTTTCCTACATACCGTAGGAGTTATTTATGCTAGGATTCTCTAACTATTTAGTAGAAAGTAAAAATCTACATCTAGAACACCTTGAAGATTCCCTCTTCAATGAGGGATCAGCGGGTGTAGATGACGCACTTCGTTTCTGCGAATCTCTCATGGAGATGCTTAACGGAAACACCAAGAGCCGAACCAATATCACGGTCAAGTGGGACGGCGCACCTGCCGTTTTTGCTGGTATCAACCCAGACAACGGCAAGTTTTTCGTTGGAACCAAGTCGGTATTCAACTCGAAGACCCCCAAGATCAACTACACCGCAGCAGATATCAAGAAGAACCACGAAGGTGGTCTACAGGACAAACTGCTCGCCGCTCTTCCCTTGTTCAAGAAACTGGGCATCAAAGGTGTACTACAGGGCGATCTACTCTTCACCGACGATGTGGAAGAGAAAACAATAAATGGGGAGAAATACCTAGTTTTCACCCCTAACACTATCACCTACGCGGTTCCCGTCGATAGTGACATGGCCCAGCAGGTGAAAAAAGCAAAGATTGGAATTGTCTGGCATACTACATATTCTGGTAAGTCAATGATTGATATGAAGGCATCGTTTGGTGCGAATGTTAGTGGTCTGAGAAAAAGTAAGGATGTATTTTTCACAGACGCCGACTTCAGAGATACTTCGGGTTCAGCCACTTTTACGGCTTCCGAAACTGAGTCCGCTTCTGATGCCATCGCCAATGTAAAGCGATCATTCATGCGAGTTCGTCGATACATTGATGAATTCACAAGTAAGAAATCAATTATCGACGAACTCAAGATCTACGCCAACTCGCAAGTCCGAAAAGGTAGCGTGAGGCTTTCTGCGGAGGAGTTCACAAATTTCGTGAACGACAAAATGCAGAAGGGCGTAGATTCCTTAAAGTCAGAGCGTGGTAAGGCAAATAAAAAGAAAAAGATAAAAGAGGTCGTAGGATACCTACAGAGAAACAGAGCGAAGATCCAGAAGATTTTTGATCTACACGGACAACTCATTGACCTGAAACTTAAATTCGTCCGTAAACTAGAACAAGTGAAGTCCCTTGGTATGTTCATTCGAACCAGTGATGGTTATCGTGTCACATCCCCAGAGGGGTTTGTTGCCATAGATAAGATTAAAGGTAATGCCTATAAACTTGTAGACAGACTGGAGTTCTCAAGAGCGAACTTCACCGTTGCAAAGAACTGGAGAAAGTAATGACCAAATCACAACTAGAGAAGATCGTCAACAACTCACGACGACAGCAACTCATGGACAAATATGTCGCAGAGCATGGCGGATCATTCGTAAAAGGCAGAGGTGGGTGGCAATACATCCCCGAGCAGGTAATCTCCAACAAGGTAGCCAAGGCTGAAAAGAGAGCAGAGCAAAGAAGTGAAACCCAGGCTAAAAAGAGAGGCCTGTTTAGACGAAAGAGAAAGAATGAAGAGACTGAGTGAACAAAGGAGAAGAAGAGGAATCGTCGTAACCTTCGGCCGATTCCAACCTCCTACTTCTGGTCATGAGTTAGTCATGCGGAAGGTGTTGTCTGTTGCGAAGAAGATGGGGTATGAGCATCGCATCTATACCTCCCCCTCACAGAACAACGCCAAGAACCCTCTTCGTTATAAAGATAAGGTTCGTTTCCTTCGTGCGTTGTTTCCCAAGGCAAACATCTACGAGGATTCACGAATCATCAATCCGTTCTTCATGATGAAGCAACTCAGCGATCAAGGATACAAAGATGTGATTCTGATCGTTGGATCCGATCGAGTAAACGATATGTCATCACAGATATCGAAGTATATTGGACATAGCGATAAGGATAAGAGTTTCGAGTTCAACAACTTCAGAGCCATTTCCTCTGGAGATCGAGACCCAGACGCAGAAGGCGCAGCAGGAATGTCAGGAACAAAGATGAGGCAAACGGTAGCCGATGATGATTTCGATCTCTTCATGCAAGGTCTACCTAGAGGAACCACTCCCAGGCTTGGACGCTCATTGTTCAATGCCATTCGAAAAGCGTTATAAATATAAATACTATTCCAAGGAGGAATAAAATGCTCAACGATCCCAAGTATAAGAACCTAGTCAACGATATCTCAAATATTCTTGGTGAAAACATCAAGAGTCACTTTGCTAATCTTTTACCTGAGGCCATTGTCGATCAGGTAAGTCTTGCAGCAGAAAAGATTGAGGAGATCCCCGCTGGTGCCCGAACTGCTGAAGCAGTTGGTAAAATCATGAAAGATCACTTCTTCGAGGGTGTTCGTAATGCAAGGGTACAGCCCAACAATGAAATGTCTGCTGAGTTCTACCGTCGTGTATTTGAGATGAGTCACGACAAGAAGAACAAAAAGAAGAACGATAAAGCCAACGGCGCATACTGATTGGAGATTCCGATGAAGAGATTCAAAGAACTAAGAGAAAACCTTATTTTGGAATCGGAGTTTAGTCCTTACGGCCTATACAACCGATCCATTCACACCGATGATGGTGTTCATCGTCTTGACGATAGAGAAAACCTCGGAAGAATCAACGCATTCATCGAGAACTTTCTCTCTGGTAATACCCTTCACCCCAAGGTCAAGTTAGAGCAACTCAAGGTTCGACTCAATCACATCGGATTGGACTTCGATACCAAGGGTGGTCTTGTTGACGAAGAGATTACTTCATATCCCATGACCTACTACGGTAAGGTTTTCGGATACAAGATGGAAAACGGCGCACCCACAGGCGAGATTGGTGATCAGGACTTTTCAACCGAGAAGTTCGGAAGACCTCTTGCTCTCTCCGTTCGTCAGACTGGAAAGGGTCTAGTCACCCTAGAGGCTAAGGTTCACTTTGTCGGTGAAGAAGAAGGACTCGGTGAAGAGGCTCTCGAACTTCGTCTTCACATCGACAACGACGAAGACCTCTTTGAGAACAAGATCGCTCCCGCACTTGAAAATGCTCATGACATTGATGGGGCTCTTCGAGGTCTCATCTATGCAGTCAAGTCCGCAGTCACGGGTTACGAAATGGATGTCACTGAAGATGACATCCATGCAGTAGCAGAGTCTATTCTTATGGATTCTATCGATCCCGACGAGGATGAGGACGAAGAGGTGATCGAAGTTGAAGATCTTGAAGAACTCGACAAGTCCACCGTTCAGTCGTATCAGAAGAAAGCAACGATTAGACACGGCATTGAAAAAGATATGGCCAAAGATGAACCAGTAAAGTCTGATAGAGAAGAAATGAAAAGAGTGGCTAAAAGAAGAGCGTTAGGATTAACAAGAGCAGCCGCTCGAACTGATAGTTGAACATATAAATACTTTCGTTATGGATTTCACAGAGTTGAATGATTCCAACTTCATCATGTTCGCCATGAAAAATTATGAGAACCCGACATGCACGGGCATGGATGAATTCTATGAAGATCTTAATCGGGTGAAATATGTGAAGCGTTTGTTTCGGAAGTATGAGAAGAGCGATATACTTCGTGAAAGACTCATACTGAATCACTTGATTATTCTTGGTAATGTTTTCGGTCCTGTGGTGTGTTCAAGAATATTATTCCACAAGACCGAAGAAGAACTGCACTCATACCTAAAGACCTTTTTAGTTTACTTAAACTATTTACCTAAAGAGTTAGAAAATGTGGATCTTGATTCGATACCACTAGATCAGAGGATTGTAGAGAAACTTAGGAGCCTCTAATGGGTGCAGTAGACGCTTTCATAGCCTATAAATTTATCAAAATTCTCACAACTCCGTGGACGGAAACCGAGGCATATAAACTCGGGATTATTGATGATAACGGTAAGGTTCTGAGAAAAAGGAAAGACCTCAAACTTTCCTCCGAGAAGACATCATACACGGTGTTTCATACCCTGTGTTGGAATGTAAAGAAACTCCTAGAGAAACTACCTGGCGGCAAAACCAAACTCGCGTCCTTCGCCGCTGCACTCTACCTCCTCAAAGAAAACACAAATGTCATCGACAAGACTCTTTTCGAGAGGTCTTTGATTTGGTATCTCGAAGATAGCGGAATCGAAGTCGAAGATAGATTCGAGGCATACGAAGGTCAGGTGTCGGGATCCATCTCGCCTGGCACTTACATCATCGAGGATCAGAAAGTCGTGATCACTCGAACCCTCGAATCCTTCACCTCGTTCTTGGGTGAGAGTCTCTTCCGACTAGGCACCCTCTGTCTCATGGAGAAGGACTTCATCCCTCTCGCAGAATACAATCTGACTGAAGGCAGAAACAGACGCACCAATGAAATGCAAGACACCTTCGCTGGTATGCAAGTATTCAAAGTCTCGCAGGACGAATACATCAACTCTATAAATGGCAGAACAAAGTTCCAGAGATGGAACAAGCACATGGACATGGAGAAGGAAGAAAACGGCGAAGTCAAGAAGTATGCTCATCGTAACCCAGGCAAGCCTGTTCTCATACAAAACGATCGAACAGGAGAAATGGCTTACCTCATTCACAGGAGTTCGTGATGATAGAAGCCCTGCTTACAACTGAGTTCCTTTCCCTCGTCGGAGGAAGCATTACTGGCTTTATCTTCCGCACGATGGCAGAGAAGCGTGAGAACGAAAAGCAACGGTTTGACCGTACTTTGTCTCTGATCGACAAACGAACCGAAGTTGCGGACGCAGCGGTTCAGCGGGTCTCTGTGGACGCTGGGAAGCGTGTGAGACGCTTCATCGTTCTCTGCATTCTCTTCGGAACCATCCTTGCCCCCTTCATTCTGCCCTTCTTCAACATCCCCACCGTGGTGGAGATTGAGGAAGCCAAAAACGCACCCCTAGACTTCTTCGGGCTGTTCGGAACCAACACATACATTTCATTTGAAACGATCAATGGCTATCTGTTTACAACAGAGAACAGGCAGATTCTTGTAACCATTGTCGGCTTCTACTTCGGAAACGCTAGTGCAAAGGCTACATGATGCGACTATTCTTTTTAATATTACCATTGATGATCGGTTGTGCGGGGGGACAGAAGATTGTTGACTCTAATAGAAGCAACATACCAGAAAAGGTAACTCCTGATCTGGAGACCACACCCTTCTCAATTTCTTTAGGTATCATCTTCTCTATCATTGTTTTAACTTGTGTGTATTACCTACTAAAATCAGATAAGTCTGATTCATCCGACTAATTGGTTGTGCAGATACTTGCAGATGTAGTAGGCATCCACAATGTCAGATAGTGGATTACCGATCTCCTCTCGATCTGGTTGAATGAGTTTCGCAAGATCCACCATAGTCTCTTGTGTAAAAGAGGCATACATGTCGGTCTTGGATGCATTACCCTTCCCAGTCGCAAACTTCTTCACCTTAGTAGGCTCTACGATCTCAAGGGGCATACTGTTCTGATACATCTTGTATTTCAGAACGCCTGTGTTCTCTGCGATGTGAAAGACTTTACCCTTCGCACCGTAGGCGTAACCCTCTAGGGCAACCTGATCACAACCCACAGTCTTCTGTATGGCCCACTCTGAGATGCTATCGTATCTCTGGAGATCCTCAGTATATCGGGTGAAAGGTTCACCCGTGATGTTTCTACCGAAAGGTCGTTGGTTCTTTTTTACATCTGAGAGAAAGAAAAACAAACACTCTCTGAAACTAAATTTGGCTCGACTATTTCCCATAAAGATACATATAGCAGGACTTCTTAAACTATAGTCTATACCAGCAATTGACATGGAGCATATTCCTTATGGGCATCACAGACACGATTTTATCAGGTACAGGGTTTTCAGGACTGGAAGCAGCAGAGTCTCCTATTGGAAATTCAACCGATTATGCTTTTGATCATGGACCAGTCGCAAGATGGACTCAAATACCAGGCGATTGCATCAGCACAAAAGACGGTCAAGGAAATTCTGATCCTCACCTTTATGTAGGGGTGATGGCGTATCATGCTAATAACATTAAGGAAGTTGAATTTAAATTGAATGGTGGTGCTGGTGTCACCGTCGGTGAACAAGAAATAAATCCCCAAACTAACCTACCCGAATATTTTGTTAAAATAGACAAGAATGATATCTTAGACAAAATGAATGTGGATAGGAATAATCCAGATTACTCAACCGAAAGAAATTTAGAACTTCGTGCCATAATAAGACCAAACGCAGGTCAAGTTAAAATACTACAACATGATCTGGCTGGTATATCTGGCCCCGAAGGAGGTCAATTAATTTGTGAACTACAGGGAGTAAGCGGGGGAATAACTGCCTCATCGTTCTACGATAAACGCTTACATCCCGGAGAACATTCATATTTCGCTAATGTGAAGCGAGAAGAGGATATCCCAACCGTATATGTGAGCCCTGCGGGTCAAACTTACGATAAAGGCAACTGGGATGGAAGAACCGAATCACAACCACTTAATCATGTCATAGATGGTATTAGGGCTGTGAAGGATCTAATACTCGAAAAAGTAAACGCCGGAAACTTACCAGCCGACAGAAAATATACGAGAACATCAGATGGTAGCAGTTTCGTAGATGTTTCAGACGGTAGGATAGTATTTTTGCGAGGAACTTATGACAGGGAACACTACAACACAGCGTATCATGGACCAGAGGGTTCTGGTGTTAATAGGCCAGGAATAATAGGAGATGGTGATAAAGACGACTTCTCTGACGCTAGACCATTTACAGGAAAGTCTTTCTTCACATACACGGGAGACTTAAGAGTTTCCAGAGATGAAATAGTTTTTGAATCGGCAGATCCCTCCATACCACGATCAGAAAACAAATTCGATCCAGCCAGCACTACCTCGGCAAACATGGGGATGCAAAAAGTTCAACACCACAAAGTGGTCCGTCAATTTAAACCAGAACCAGAACAAGAGGTAGAATTCGGTAAAAATAGTTACTTTGAATATATGGCAGGAGGATATCAAACTGGATTGGAAAGACCAGGCCCACTGAACGCATTTTGGATGGACGACATACTGACAGTCGAAAAACTAATTCTACACAGAAAATTAAATAATGATATTAGCATACCTGCTATAATTACAAACTCAACGATGATAGGGTCATCTAGACCAGCAGGTGTAACTATTCAAGTAAACAATACTTTTTCTAAAGGTGCGAATGATCAGATTATTTGCACTTACTCTTTAGGAAACAATTTTATTGGATCATGGCCATCCTACATGTTTGCAAGAGAGGTTAGATTCCCCGAAGATTCCGACTACAAAAAATTTAACGGGTTTTATACAAACGCCCCTTCTTTAGATTGGTTAGCAGACAAATCAGTGGCATTTGAAACACCGGGAATCACCTGGCCGACCTACAAGAACGAACGGGGTCGTAACGCAGGAAACACCATATGGCGAAGAATAAACACCCGCAGAACACCCGCAGGAAACACATTCGAGCAACAATTCACGCCGCAATTTTATCGCTTAGATGATGATTTCGAAGTTATAGAACCTCTATCTGGATCTGGTCTTCAGGATAGTTACAAACAAATTGCTGACTCATACGGTGCATCGGAGCGTGGTTATTTCCAGGCCCCTTACTATCTTGGTTTACCTAAACCATTACTCACCGTGAATGATAGGCAGACGAATAAGGACATAAGGACGGGTATAATAGATCAAACTGATCCAATCACAGGAGATCCGATTCTTTTACATGTGAACGACGAGGGATATTATGATAATGTTTTCATGACTCAAGTCATGCACGAAAACGATGGAACTGCGGCAGGATTTACGGCCACAGGAATAGTTCTGGCTGACATGGACAAGCCCCTAGTTTGGGGTGACGATTCAAGGGAAGACCGCCAAAAATTTGTTTTCCGTCAGGGAAGCACGGCAAGTAAGGGACCCGGCGGTATACGGAGACCCGTACAAGAGGCTAACTTCACCTATGAAGGTTTGGGCCAAGCAACCGAGGGATATTTTGCTTGGTGTGAGGGATTCACCACAACAGCAAATCCAAATCAAGGACATAGATCTTTCAACTCTACTGGTGGCGCAATTTCTGTATTCGGTAATCCAATAGAAGACACTAGCGGAGTAACAAACGATGCATATCCAGTGTGGTGTGTAGGAAATAACGGAAACGATGATAGTTTCTTCCACTTGGACATGATGCAGAATTGGTTGCACGGACCCATTGGATCTAGTACGAATCTTTACAATGGTATAAGCAGACTAGAAAATAATCTGATTGCATATAATAGATTTATAAATGTTCCAGGCCAGTTGGCAAACTTTGGTAACGCTCACTACAGTTTAAAGTCCCAACTACATGATAGTAGAAGACTCGGAATGGACATCGTTACGGGATCAGGAAACTTTACGCCTGGAGAAATAGTATATCAAGGTGTTTCAGTGTCAGCAGACGCAAGTTATGTTACGGGTGAATCGGATATATTTTCTTCTGGTGGGATAACATGGACAGCAGCAGCACAAGTTATGTCATGGGATAACACCACAGGTCTACTTGATCTTAGGTATATAAGAGGAAGACAAGAAGGTAATGTAAGTTCCACCGCCCTTCGAGAAGATTTACAAAGCGATTTTACTGTTAAATACAACGCTTTCAAGGCTGGTACGACAGTTTATGGTGCATCAAGTGGAGCGAATAGAAATCTCGAAACGCTCCACCAAGGCGGACAGAATACAGATGCACAAACAGGATTCATTAAACACAACAGAACCGACTTTCTTGAGTCATGGAAAGATTTTGCTTGGATATCTAACAGTTTCGCAACACCAGCAAAATCTGGCGGTGCAAGCACAGTTATTGGTGGATTTCCCATAAGACACTTCCTTGTTTATAACAACCTCTTTGAAGGACAGGCGGTAAACTTCAAGATAGGTGATGATGTTTATGGCACCGAAGCAAGAGAGGCGCAAAGTGCCTTGGAGTTCGACGACCACGCATCAATAACTGGTGGTATCGGATATTTTAAATCTAGTCTCATGAACGGAAACACAGCGGGTGGATATTCAGCAGACAGATATCGAGAGATATATGGAGTTGGAATTCATGATAAAGTTTTTAAAGCAATACTTCAAGCAGAATATATGGAGAGCGTCTATGGAAGCACAGTTGCAGCATCTGGAATAACCATAGATCGAGGCACAGAGGCTGTCACCTTCCGAGGAAATTATTTCTCCAACCCAGGCGGAAGTTTAATTGAATATGTAAGGAGAGCAAAAGGAGTTCAGTCTAATCCCGACAACCTTGGACTTACGGCAGCGGTTGAGAGTTTCGACTTTATTGATAACTATTATTGGCCGTACACCCCCAAAAATGAAAATGAATCTGAGGCTGCGATGACAAGACTGGTCGCAAGGCCAGGGCCTAGGTTTGAAAACCTTGACGCGGATTATGGTGGTGCAAACTTCAACGACGCAAAAAACGAGTCTTTTAATATTTTGGCGGGAAGTAACTTCTCTGGTGGGGCCAGTTCAATAATTCAAAAAGGTGTTCCCTTTGACATTAATCGACAGAAAAAACCAGTTGGTAGATCTTCTGTTGGACCAGACGAACCAAGCAATCCAGAAGAATTTGTCGAGTTAGACTCATCATTTTCAACCACAGGAACAAGCATAACGCTAGCATCCCTGTTGGCAAGAGAAAACATTGACCCCGCTGATTTATACGGAAAAGCCATAAAAATACGAGCAGTTAAAAATGGTGAGGTATTGTTCTCAACCAACTTCATAAGAATACAAAACGAATCATCATTAGAAGAACCAATCAAACTTGATATATCTGCATCTAATGAGTATGAATTCAATAGAAACGGTGCAGATGTCAGATTTCTTTATGATGCATTCACAGTTTTCTCGGAACTTATTAACGAGGGAACCGAAGAGGAGGAAGAAGTTACTTTCATACAGATGAACAGTGAGGACTGGTTGGCAGTAGAATATGGAGTTCACACCATTAATATTTCTTCCAACATAGGCGGAGCGGCCGGCAACGGACACATAAGTTTTGCATTCTCTCCCTACTACGAAGGAGGAAATCCAAATTCGGCAATTCCTAGAACAGAGACTGGTCCTTCCGACACAAACGAAGACGGAAGAACCGAATATCAAGAAAGGTCTTACAATAATCGAGCCCGGTTCTTAGAAGCATTTACAACTGGAAACACATTAGGGTTGACTTTTGATGGTGGTTTTACTCTTGAATTGAGTGCAGACGGAATAACCAAAGGAAGTCAAGCAGATAGATTCTCTGTCGATCTCAGAGCGTATCATTGTAACGGTGGATACACTTGGCCGAACAACTTGGTGAATGATCTTTTCCTCGGAAACAGAGATGACTCAACTGTTCTAATAAATAAACCCGATTGGGCATAATAGAAAACCCCGCCGAAAGGCGGGGTTTTCGTTCAGAAGTTTCAAGGTCCAAAATTACCTTGGTGTTCCCTGACCGAGATCTCGTCGTCGCGGACGATCCTCTACTTTCATCACGGCCTCTCCTCGATCCCAGAGACCAGAGACGGCACGGACAGACCATGCAACCCCCCTTGCACTGTGAGGGATAAGGGCGAAGAGAATCAACCAGACTCCAAGGCAGAGTCCGAGGAACTTCTTACCGAGCCACCCACAAGGGCAGCCACCACACTTCACTTGACATTCTTTCTTCATTTCTAATATCCTTTGCTAAATTCAGAAACTAAAAGTAATTACACTACGGGCAACCCACTGTCCGCCACCGCTACCGGCACGCCATCCAGTGTTGTCCGTGACAAAGTTTGATCCGAGACTGTTCATCGAAAGACCAATGCTGTTGGTCCAGACAAGGTTATGTCCAAGATCGTAGTTACCACCAACGGTCAGAATGTTAAGATGACCGTCATACTCACCCCACTCCCACTGGGCAAACCCTTGGAAGTCTTCCATGCACTGATACCCAACGGTAGAGACAAGCGACCAGTTGTCGAAGTCTTCACCTTCGTTGTTGATGATGAAGTCAACAGAGGCATCCCAAGGACCACTAACATAACTTACATTACCAGTAAGGTTGTTTACCGTTTGCGATCCGACAGAATTACTTGCAAACCCAGCACCAGCAGCAAGACCGTCGCCAAAGTCATAACTCCCGACAATACCGAGCGCGTAGTTGTTACTACCGACTCCTCCGAGGTTGTTGAAACCGTTGTTGTAGAAGGCACTGACAGTCCAGTTGTCGAAGGTTCGGAAGAGTTCGACACCATCTCCTCGTCCCTGACTGAAGGTGAGGGCTGAGACACTGTAGTTCTTGGTTGTGAGTTGGGTTGGGTCGTCAACGAATCCGTTGTAGAAACTGGAGACGAACCGTCCGACTCGGACATTGGCAAAGTCGAACATGCGAAGAGTGAGGATAGCA
>Ga0213858_10000637_pt1 | contig 16688 bp, 30 predicted proteins | sample PICome_FD_160122 | JGI IMG/M metagenome (GOLD analysis project Ga0213858, IMG submission 160122) | Coastal seawater microbial communities near Pivers Island, North Carolina, United States - PICO245 | ecosystem: Environmental > Aquatic > Marine > Coastal | place: USA: North Carolina | collected... | reverse complement strand
CCTAGAATATAAATTCATCTATCTATAGATACTTTTTAAATATTTATTAGTTACTTAAAGATGTCCCATCAAACCTAACAAACCTACTCTAGTCACATTTTAGTCACACGTCAAGTATCGCAGCGAACAATAATACACTATGTAAACAGTAACGCTCTAAATAAATACACACCCAATTAGTGATTAGTAATGAGAAGACTTCTTCCATTGGTAATGATTTTGATGGCAGCACCAGCAGCAAATGCTGGAGGGCTGGTTCATAAGATGAGTTCGAGTGTCCAACTTACTGTAGATTCTGCGCGAACCACTGCGACAAGACTGGGTTCCCAATACAGTATCTCCGGTTCTAATGTGAATACTACAGACGGAACCACAGCAGGAACTATCTCAGCAGGAACAATTACCAGTGGCGTTATGGCTCCTGGTACAATTTCCGCAACACAAGCAACTGCAGGCGAAGCATTCTCCTTTAGTTCTTCTTACCTCCAGGGCGATGCAGTTCCAACCGAAGCTCCTTCCACTGGTTCTGTTCCTAACTTCGGATCAGTTACCAGTTATTCTGCCGGTGTAGCAGGCGACCTCGAAGGTACTATCGGAACTGACGGTGCTATTAGCATAACGGCTGGTGGAGCAGGTTCTACTGCTGTAGGACAATTCGTAAGCGAAATCACGGTAATCGACTAATGACTAGACTACAAGAAGCAATCGGTCTCGGGTTGGTTCTTGGAGTTATTCACGGACTGTTTCAATCTGCTGGAGCAGTCCCGGTGGTTCCGAACTTCACACAGGGTTCAATGACCAGCCACACTGAAACGACTTCAAAACAAACTGAGACAATAAACTCTATAGACTATGCAACAGGATGGCAATATTCAGTTTCGGGGACAAACGTGTCCAACAACGGGGCAGCACTACTGCCTCCAACATCAACCAACACAGTGACGGTGAATCCTCTGGGAGGAATCGAAGGAACGGTATCAAGTTCAGCAAGCAGTTTGAACTTCAACAATTCAAACTTCACGATTACAAATCCTGGCGCGGCGTTCCAGTTTACAACTACCTATCAAGGTCCTGGTATTACAAACCAGACCATAATTCAAAGGACAACAGAAGTTACAAGCGTAACAGATACCACAAGTGTCTTTACGCAGTAATTGCGTTACTAGTATCCTCTCCCGTCAGTGCTGCTGATGTGGGAGGTGTTTCTGCGACTGCTAACCCAATCGCAAATAGTTCCGGTAGCGTGACCAACCAAGCCATTCAGGTTTTACAAGGTCCTTATATTACTAACACATATGGTGGTGGGATCAGTTGTCAAGGTCCCACTGCTAATTTCACACCTTACATTACTCATGCTCGTAATGATAAGGATCCATTTGAAACAACTTACTTAGAACCTCAATATGATGCAAGAGACTTTGAAGGAAGATTGGAAGAAGTTAAGAAGAATGTAAAAAACTGGCCTTGGGAAGACTGGTATGATGATAGAACTTATATCAATGCAGAGGGTGATGAAGTAAGAGCATATGAAGATGGCGCAGATATGACCATCACTGTTATGGAGATGCAAGGGGACGGTGTTCCTGATAATCCTGGTGATATTCTCTGGCAAAAACCGGTAAGAACTGGTATGACTAGAAACTACAGCACCAGTATTGGTCTTTCCGCAACACTCTCCTTACCCCTTGATGGTGGATTACAAGAACGTTGTAAGGCAGCAGCAGATACTCAAACTGCTTTGATGCAACAACAACTTGCTAACAAAAGATTGGACTTTGAATTAGCAAGATTAAAAAATTGTGGGGAGTTAATGGCAAAGGGAATTACTTTTCATCCACGTAGTCCCTATGCGAAAGTGTGTGCTGACGTTATGGTTCAAAACGTAACTTACGTCAAACCACACGCTCACACAATTCCACCTATTTCTTCAACGGTCGAACCGACCTCAGTGCCTTCACAGCGTGGTTCCTCTGACGCTGCTCTGCAACCCGTTCCCGCGACGATTGTACCGGGATCTTCTTTCCCCGTAAGGTCGCAACCTTCTTCATTACCTTCTTCACAGTCGGTTTCACAACCTTTAACAAAAGATCAGCAAGAGGTTTTGCGAGCAGTGCAGAGGTCGTCGCTACCACAGCAATTGAGGCGGTAGTAGTAACAGAACCAGCATTGGGAATGTTTGAAATAATCTGATCTGGAATATTGAGATTCTCTGTAACCATCAAACATTCCTTACCAACCATTTCATAACCAGTAATCTTTTTATTGCCCTCTAGGATTTTTCCTACAGGGTTTTTTAATTGCTGTTCTCTAGTAGGACACTCTGGTTTTGGTGCCTCTGATTTTGGAACTGCTGGAGTGTTTGTCTGTGGTGCTTCGGGTGGAGTTGGTGCTTTATATGCAGGTGGTTTTGGTGGTTCTTGTTCTAATTTTAATCTGGTAGGATCATAATCTATCGGTGCATAACTAGGGACGCCAGCATCACATAGCGTCATTACACCTTTATCATCTTCTTCTTTTAGATTAACATTTTCCCGATTGTCTTTATGTGCTTCAACGCATCCAGGAATATTAACAATAGGAGTTCCAATCTCCATAGTAACTGGAGGGAAAATCGGAACTGCTATCGGTGGGTCAGTTGACATCCACCTTGGAACATTTGGAATTGCAACGTCACGTATATTTAAATTATTAAGACGAATATCAGGAATGGGCATTACTCAACTAACGTCCCATGCGCTTTACGAATTTCACGGAGTTCTCCGAAGTTCTTTTGCTTAGTGCCTCCATCATATGCCCAAGCATATCCTTCAGTAATCATCTGTTCGTTCAACGATGTCTCTCCGTCTCCAATATATAACCAACCAAGAAGGCGACCATACTTACCCATACCACCAACCAGTTCAGTTCTAATGACGAGATCGTCGTCTCCATCGATAGCACCTTCTAGTTTTGCTTTCATCCAGTTAGTAGCATCAATACCTAACGCTTTCTCCTCAAGGTCTCTGGTGCGCTTCTCAGGGGTGTCTACGCCCGCTACACGGACTCTTTCCTTCTTATACAGGTCAAACCCTAGATCAATGGTAACGTCGATTGTATCGCCGTCTACGACCCTATTGATTTCAATTACTCGGAAGTTGTAACAAGACTTCCTGCTTGGTGGAACCATTGCTCCCATTACTCTTTCTCCTCTGAAGGTTTAACACTAATCTCGGTCACAACACTACTAAGTGATACTTCAGTAGCACAAGGAGCACCCGTCAGACTATCCTCAGTAAAAGCATGTGCGGGTCTTGCATCTGCTGCTAATGCAATACCAATAATAGTGATCGCAGCTGAAGTGATAGCAGCAGCACCTGCAACCCACATCTCTAACTTGCGAACTCTTTGACGTAGATTGTCCAGGTCTTCCTTTTCGCGGTCAATGCGTTGATGTACCATTTCGATGCGACGAAGAGAATTCTCTAGAGTGCTATCTATTACAGCAATCTTTGTATCCTGTTCTGCATCTTTATTTGTTAGATCGCTCATCGTCCAACTCCTGAAATGCTATATTCATAATTGTATATATGTAATAAGAAACGCCAAAAAGGAGTATCACCAAACTAATGATGACACTCCAAGTAGGATTATTAGGATTTTCTAACGGACGAAGAAATAAATTCATATATTAGCAATCATTAAACACAGAACCAACTTGCGATCCAACAGTCTCTCCCACTTGATTACCAAGAAGAGTTGCCCATCCTGCTGCTAACCATCCAACATAAGGAATGTTCATTACTGCTGGGGCAATTAAACCTGTAGTGATAGCACTACCTGCCATTGCACCTTGACTCCGTGCTCCAGCGTCCGCCACGATGCACTCTACGTCTTTCGCAGACTTTCCCTCAGATGTATTCGCACCTCCCATATTACGGGTTCCTTCCATCGTATATTGGTCAGATCTAAATTCTGTTCGCTGTTCTCTTCCGCCGCCGAACCAACCTCTTTTCTCTTTATCTAAATCTAATGATCTATGTGATTCTAAGATAGCAGGATCGTTTGCTTTATATTCTATTGTATAACCGTCCTTACCTGCTTCTATTTTATAAGAGGAGTATGGTGTGCCGCGTGGGATGTTAATAGTCGGAACCTGAACCCTTTCAGGTTGTCTTCTAATTAAATGTCCCAGCACACCAATATGTGCTACTGCTACGACACTACCAACGGTAATCGCAGTCCATTTGAGGTAAGGTTTCATGTCACATCTTGTATGGTGGTTGATCTGTAACGATTTTGATGGGTCCTTGCTCGACTCTAATGGTCTGAGCAGGTGCTGTTTCCTTTGCGGCAGCAATCAGTCTCTCAAGGTCTGCTTTAGTAATTCCACCAGCGGCACCACCAGCAGCAGCGGCAGCACCACCGTTCTGCATCTTCATTGTTCCGTCACCAGACTTTTTCGCCGTCTGAACCCCGAACGTAGCTAAAACTCCGGTGAAGACGCTGGCTATAAATGTCGGATCGATCTTCTGCTGTGGCAGGTTGGGGATAGTCACATAGTTTAATGTGAGAATACCACCAGACCAAACAAGAATCCCCAAACGAACAAAAGTTGAAAGAATGGCAAGGTGCTCTTCAGAGTCCTCTACCTTTTCTTTCAACTTTCCTAAGGGTCCTTTTGGTTTTTCTTGTTTTACTTCTTCCTTCTTTACTTCTTCAGGCATGAGTCACCAGCAAAGGTAACTCTATTTAGAAATAAAATTATTCTCAACCAACCATTCACGAGTCATAGGTGTGGGTTCATAGTCAGTCCACATAGTCCCAGCAGCACAAGACTCAAGTGCTGCTGCAGTCATGCCCTCAGTATGACCTGCCCAGTATGCTTCTTTTTCCCAGGGGATTGCCTTTGGTTGAGACTTATAAGTATCCTTCGCAATCGCTTGATACATCTTGGGAACATCTTCTTGGTCGTGAATAATAGCAATGAAGTTGTTCTCGATGGTCCCCGCCATACAGTCTTGAGCAGCGTGCCATCCTTCATGTCGCATCACTGCCATCATAGTACCAGGGCGATGCATATGGACAACGTTCAGAAAGAAGTTGTTACCCACAGTATGATAGACACCACGATGACCAACTGGGAAGTATCGCATGTCTGCTAGAAAAACCCTAGCTCCGACCTTATTAAGTGATCGGACGAGAGAGTTAAACTCATCAGCAACAATACTATAATCAATATCAGCCAGTTCCTCATGTTTGTTGAGGTCAGAAACTGTTTTAAGTTCTTGGACATGATCGGTACACTCTAGGAGCAACATACACCCCTGAGCATGAGGAGTGAAGAACTCATCCTCTGTGATCGGGTCAGCAAGTGCTGGAGCAGACATAGCAGCTGCTGCTAGCAGACTCATAATAATTTTTTTCATATCAGAAAGGCGTAGTTGGAATAGCGCCGCCAGTAGCAGCAGGAAGTTCAGGCAAAGCAGCATCCATCATACCAGGAAGTGCTTCTGCAATTGCCTCTGTTGCCGCTTTAGCGACACGCTCTTTGACGCTCTCAGCGATAGCGTCACGACGGAGATAAACAACTGTTCCTCCACCAATAATACCAGCAGTTCCTACAAATGATAGAACTGCTAATACATTAATTACTTTTTGCATAATATGCCTCGTAGTATTTTACAATCCCACTTGTTGTAGAATTGCCTTGTGAAACCCAATCATGAATACACTCATATATTGACTGGTTTGTATATTTAGGTTCTCCGTTTGATTTCAATACTGAACCAAACTTTTTGAATAGAACGTTTAGACCTTGTGTTCGCACATCCATTCGTTCATCACTATATCGCCAATCAGCGGTGGACATTTTCAGAACCTCCTTGGAAGTTTTCAGATCCACCAAGAGGATTTAGTTGAAGAGTAGTGGATGCACCTTGAGTTGCAATATCATACATTTTTTGATGAATGTCGTCAGGTTCAACAGAAAATTCTTTTTCTCTTTCCTGACGATTCTTTTTAATTTCAGTTTCCATCTCCATGTAATCCATCTGCTTTTCAGACATTACAGGAGCAGGACCAAACCATTCATCATCCTCTAGGTAAACAGGAGCAGGAATACCGACGTAAGGAGGACTATCCATTTGAATGCAGTCCACAGTGTTTTCATCAATTGCACATTCAATCTTTTCTTCCTCGATTACCCATGAACCTGTTGCCTCGGGAGAATAAAACATTTGCCCCAGTGTTTCCTTGATTGCCTTAATGATCATGTCTGCCAGTGGTAATGGTAGAAGTTTCCTCTATTATGACACATCGGGTCTTCAGATGCAACTCTATGTCTGAGTTGACTCTGACCTTTAAAGTCAGTTCGATCACCGATGATACTGTATGCCTTCAGTAGGTTTTTACGACCTTCAGAGGACTTAAGTCTATTTACAAGAGCAGGATTTGCTGCTGGTCGCCATTTGGTGAAACCCTCATATTGTCCAGGGGAATACACAACATTAGCGACAGTATTAGGGAAATATGGAGAACGCACACGATTCAAAACAGAGACTGCTACACAGTATTCATCCATAGTTCCCTTTGCTGCTTCGACTTGAATCGTCCTCGCAAGGTGATCATAGTCCATAGCAGTTAATGCTAAAATAGTCGCGAGCATAAAAATAGGGAACATGTCCGATAAACAGTCCCCTATCTTAGTATATTAATTTGTTTTTGTCAAGCGTTAGGGGCATAGACAGGAGTCATAAGACCACCGTCTGGACCATTGTCATCATCATCAACATTTCCATCACTCAATAGGGCAGCAAAGATAAACCCTCCTATCATGGAAGTTGCTATGAGTAACATATCGTTCACCACAAACCAGGAATAATCTGACCAGTGGTTGCATAACTACCCATCGCAGCGATCACTCCGATCATTGCTGCCCAACCGTTAATACGTTCTGCTTTTTCATTCATTGTTTTTTTCCTCTAGTGTTTTGTTTGTAATGATGATCTTTTGACCATCGTGACTAAATTGTAACTCATCGTCTGGATGCCACAGTAGCTCTTCATACAAATCGTCGAGTTTCTGGACATCTCTCCATAGTGCATTTGGATCAGGCATATCAATAAAGTGCCTCTTCTTGCTCTGTTTCAATTACACAATCAGATGTGGGATATGCAACACAAGTGAGTACAAACCCTGCATCAAGTTGGTCATCATCCAGGAAAGACTGATCACCCTGGTCTACAGTACCGCTTACAATCTTACCAGCGCAAGAAGAACAAGCACCAGCACGACAGGAGTAATTCATATCAACTCCTTGCTCTTCAGCAGCGTCGAGAATGAACTGATCATCCTCGCAGGTGATTTGTTGTTCACCTTCAGGAGTTTTGAGAGTGATATTAAAAGTCATTAGTAAGTTTCAGAAAGTTGTTCTACAGAATATGCCAACAAAACAAAGAAGGCAATCGATGTAATTGTAAACAGTGTTGAAGTCATTGTCAAGTAGTGCGGTTTACTTCGTAGATAGTAGAGTCACCATAAGTCTTATGGTCCTTGTATCCTACCATACGACCCTTCGTGTTCTGAAGGGCAGGCATGAATACGATGAAGAAGAAAACTCCTGGTGCGCCAATAAAGACGACAGCAACAATGACATAATAAGTCAGGAGTTCAGTCAAGTCAGGCATAATCAGATTCCGAATGCTCCAAAGAAGAAGAGACTACCAGTGGTAGCGTAAGAGATTACTGCTGCTACAAAACCAAGCATCGCAGTGCGACCGTTCAGTTTTTCTGCTTTCTCAGCATAGGTTTCATAACCATAGCGTTCTGCTGCGGTTTGATCAACGTACATACGTGGTTCACGAGCGAACAAATTTTGTTGTCCGCGCTCATTAGTCGTTACAGTCATTTACTTTATGTTGTAAATCTTTACATATTATATAGTAAAAAAGCAGCCCCGTCAAGGGCTGCTATGTAGTGATTTATACTTATATCAGTTAAGAGTTTCAACAGCAGCAAGAGATTTCTGTCGAAGATCCTCTGGGAGAGGTACATATCCCAAAGAATCTGAAACCGCTTGCGACTTTTCGCTCAACATATAACGAAGAGTTTCCTTTACTCCAGTTTTGGATTCAGGATAGGCAAGAATCCAAGTCAAGGACACAATGGGATAAGCATTGGCACCTTCAGGGTTTGGATCTGCTCCACGAAGTTTATCGTCTAGAACAATTTTGGCAAGTCCTGCAGCAGAAGTTTCTGCATTTGCTTTTACAAAGTTACCTGCCTTGTTTTGAAGTGCAACCTGTTGGAACTTATCACCGTTCACATAACCATAGTTCAGGTAACCAATAGCGCCAGGTTGGTTCTTGATAGTAGCAGCAACACCACTGTTACCTTTACCACCGACACCAACAGGCCACTTCACTGCTTTACCAGTTCCTACAGTCTTCTTCCACTCAGGGGAGAAGGCAGAGAGGGAGTTAGTGAATCCTTTGGTGGTTCCACTACCATCAGAGCGATGGACAGTCAAGATATTCTTATCAGCACAACCAAACTCAGACCAGTTGGTAATCTTACCAAGGAAGACATCAGCAAGTTGTGTCTGAGTCATCTTGACATCACATCCAGGCATATTGTAAGCAGGAACAATAGCGCCGCCAGTCATAGGAATATGAACCATAGGCAGTTTCTGCTTCTCATCACTCACAGCACCATCGCTGGCACCGAAGTCAACAGTCTTAGCAGTGTATTGACGGACACCAGCACCACTACCAACTGCTTGATAGTTCACTTGGTTTCCAGTCTCTTGAGCAAAAGATGCGAACCATGCATTATAAAGTGGAGCAGGGAAGGTAGCACCTGCTCCATCCAAACTAAAAGATGTTTTCTCTGCGCTACCGCAGGCAACCATTAGAGGGGTGGCAGCAACAACTGCTGCGAGTGCTTTGAGTTTCATTTATTTCCTATCAGAACTTGTACTTGGTGCCGAGTTCGACTTTCCAGTCGCGAGTATCATCATCTTGGAAGATGTTCTCAAACTTACCATAAGCAGAGAAAGAATCACTAACCTTAACTTTAGTACCGACTTCCAGAGCGGTGAAGTTAGCGTTATCACCACCATCGGGAACGCTTACACCTACACCACCTTCGATGTAGGGAGCAAAACGACCGAGTTTAGTTTCATATCCTACGCGACCTTGGTGGACTGCTTTAGAGTAGTCCTCATCAGTGCCTTTAAACTCGTGCTTGGACTCTACATAGGGACCTGCCATTGCGGGGGCGGAGACCGCCAAGCCGAGCAGGACAACTGCGAATGCTTTCATTTGTTTGTGTGTGTAAATTACTTGTGTTTACCTGAATATTATAACAGGATGAGGGCATCTTGTATTTAAGAAAAGGTAAACCTCAGTATATAGAGAGGGTTAATTTAAATTTAACCATAAAAAAACCTCCCCATAAAGAGGAGGTTAGCATTATATGATATTAGAATCAGAAGTTGTACTTCAGACCCAACTTAGCTCCGTATCCACGGTCGATGTCATCATCACCAGAACCGATGAAGGAGACTTCACCATAGGCACCCAGGGTATCCGTAATGGGAGCGCCAATGCCTGCTTTACCAGAAGGAACGGTGTCGGTCTCGCCACCATCAGGAGAAACGAAACTAACGCCACCCTGGACGTAGTAGGAAGCACCACCGACTTCACCTTCGTAACCTACGTGAGCGTCGGTCGTAGTTCCGGCATAGTCCGATCCCGTCCATCCGGCATTTGCCTCGACGTTCACGTAGGGACCTGCAAGGGCAGGTGCTGCCATCAGAGGAGCAGCGGCAGCAAGTGCGATTGCGGATTTGATCATTTGTTTAAACCTCGTTTGTTTTTACTTGTGGAGTGATTACCCACAGATGAGAAGAACCTCGACATGGTTCTGTTTGTAAACTGTCACACCCAAATAGGTATAAATGCGTGTGACAATTGTTATTTATCTTAACGGATTTTTCAAATCTCGTCAAGTTTTCTGTTGAGTTGGTTCGGAAACCCGACCCAAATATGGATTATAGTCTGTAATTTTTTCAACAGTCATATCAGAACCTACCTGTTCCCAGAAGTTTCTGATACCATCATGACTTTGACGGTGGAATGCGTCAATGTGTTCTGGGTGAATAGATGATCCTAATTGAATCTTATAAAGGAGAATAGGAGTAGCGTATGTAACTCCAGAATTGTAGATTAGGTCATCAGCAACTGGACGTGGTTTGATACCATTGTCCAGTTTGTATTTGTCACCCCTTACATGGTTGCGAATAAGTTTCTCTGCATGATGTCGAGTGATAACATAACAGGCAGTAGAAAAATCATTCACAAATCTTGCGTGGATAGGGACGTGGATATCTCCAGTTTGAATGATAGCGAGTTGAATAACGTCCCACGCATAAGGGACTCTAGCAATAAAGTCGTTCCATGTAAAGTTCCAGAATCTTGCGATGTCGATATCACAGTCATCCTCCATAATAATAGCATAAGGACTGTCGGATGTCTCCATCCAGTGCTTAATTGCTTTCAAATGTGAAGTAGTGCAACCAATCTCACCAGAGGTCATGTTCTCTGGATAGCGACCTTTGATAATGTCGCTCAGGTCATCCTCTCTACCGTCATAGGCAGAAATTCTAGTATAGTCTGTAACTTCCCAATAGTCAAATTGGGATTCCATATACTCTCTCCTTTCTGGTTGTCCATCAAGGTTCAGATAATATACAGGACCAAATCCTTTCAACTTGTAAGCAGACTTATTTTTATCTTTTGGTGTCACTGTCATTCTTCTTCAGAAGTAAAAAATTCTTTGTCAGTAATTGCTTTGTCGTCGATGTAGAAATCGCCTGAAGGTTTGCCAAGAAATAGTTGATGATATTTACATCCCCATAAACTTAGTTGTATCTCTGTAAGTTCATAGAATTCTTTGACTGCTAGGTCCGTAATATTATTAAAACGTCCCATACCTCTAGCAGTAAGGTACACAATGATATGTCCCTCATCGTAAAGTTTATTTATTTTATCAATTCTACTTTGAATTGGCAACGCTTCAGTGTAGCGTGTTTCTTCAGTTGTACCAGGGGTACAAATAGTTCCATCAATGTCAACGACGTATCTCATCAATATCCTGTTTGTTTAATATGTAAGTTCCAAAGTTGGATACAGCAATTGCTGCTGCTTTATTTGCATATGGTATAGCAGTCTCTATTTTACCATACAAAAGATAAAAGTAAACCAAGGCAGATAGGAAAGTGTCCCCTGCTCCACATACATCATAAACACCAACATCTATTCCAGGATAGTTTTTACCCTTATAGTCAGCACCATTAGAACCTTTGGTGATAATCAAGTTAGGGTTATCTTTTTGTTCTATCCTAGAATATTCGTCTTCATTGATTTTGATATATGCGTAGTCAGGAAGACACGTCTTCTTACTATCAATAAAAATAGGACCATCAAACCATTCAACTAACTCAAATATTCTCTGAGTTGTAAGAAGTCCTTTACAGTAATCTGAAATAACAAGGGCATCAAAGTTATCTTGTGGTAGATCATACCCCAAGCATTCAACTTCTGACTCTTCATCAAGTCTAAAGATTTGCTGGTTTGACTTTGAGTCAACAAATCTAGTCTTAATAATTTTTTCTGGATTGGTTATGAATAAAGGATCGATGCCGAAAGATTCTAAGTTGTTCTTGACATTCAGTGCCATACCGTCGCGATATTCTTCTCTCTCATAACGCAAAATAGGCACTGGTGCCTCAGGACTAATCCTGTCACAAGTGCCGTAAATGTATTTGTCTATACAGGAATCACCTATAAGCAATACCCTGAATTGTTTTTGTGGTTGAATAACTTCCGATTCTATCGAAAAACCGAACTTCCTTTGCATACTCAGCACCTACAACTTCTTTTCCTTTCCAATCAGATCCTACTAGTAGTATATCAGGTCGAATAGAATCTAACAACATCTCCAACTCATATCTGGTATCAAATGTATGCACCACATCAACTCCCTTGATAGACATCATCTGAAAGACTCTATCGCCAAGGGGGTAGATTGGTCGAAGGTATCCTTTATCTTCAGATACCTTTCTATCTGAATCAAGTGCAACAATCAATGTGTCGCCAAGAGAAGCAGCGTACTGAATTAACTCGAAGTGCCCTCTATGGAGCACATCAAAACAACCATTTACAAATACAATCATGAGATTTTGTCGTACCAATACATAAGAAGATCCTTCAGAGTAGTGTCAATATCATACTCTTCTTTAAATCCAGTCATCTCTACCAGGTTAGTGGAGTCACCGTGCTGATAATAGATTTCATGAGGACGCCAGAATGGTTCATGAACTCTTTGTTCAACACTATCCAAACCAGAAAGTTCGATCAGTTTATCTGTAAAGTATTGCATCTTCCTAGGAGTATCACCACAGATGTTAAACACATGGTTAGTCACTTCTGGGTTAATCATTGCAAGATAGTATGCACGAACTGTGTCGCGAACATCCATCACTACACGGGTAGTAGAAAGGTTACCAATTTTAAGGACAGGTTCCTGAAGACCTTTCATCATCCGCGCAATCTGATATGCATCAGAGGAGATAGAGAAGATACGTCCACGACGGGGACCTGTGTGAGAGAATGCACGGGTAATGAATCCTTTAATGAATCCATTGTTCATACGTTCCTGTAGATACACATCCGTTGCTGCCTTAGAAGCACCATAAGGGTTAGAAGGAACGATACTATCTTCCCAATGAATCTTACGTCCGTCTTGACCGACGTTACCATAGACCTCAGAGGTAGAGCAGAACATCAGTTTGCAATCTTCTTGGTGGTCTTGGATAACCTGAATCAAGTTAGCACTACCCATCACATTAGTTTGCATTGTTCCGATAGGATCAATAAAACTAGTAGGAGGATGAGATTGTGCTGCTAGATGAAACACTCCATCAAACTGAGTCTTCTCAAAGATACTTCTCAGAGAACGATAGTTAGTCAGGTCAGCATACACAAAAGTAATCGCTTCGTAGGCATCATCAGAAACCACATCGCGAATATCACTTTCCATTCCATTGGTGCGACGGATTAAACCATACACCTCATGACCGTTTTCATGTAGAAGGTTTGCAAGGTGAGCACCAGCAAACCCAGTGATACCAGTGATTAAAAACTTTGCCATATCAATATGTTAGATAGTTAATGTTGTCGAAGAGAAATAGACCTCGCTCCTTATGGTTATTATACCACTCTTGTGGCATTACACAAATACTTTTAAGATCTGGAGAATACTGCTTTAGGGCAGAACTTAAATGACTTGCACCACTACTCAAAGCCAAGAGACCATAAGCAGAAGAAATCAAGTCACAATATCTGAATATATTTTCAATCTCAATACATCCATCTAGACCAACATCATAATCATTATGCTTTCCATCAGAGACTTGTTTTGAAAACTGAACCGACACAAACTTTTTGTCTGGATACTCAGTCCTCACTTTTTCAAGAATATTTTTAAGTTTCTGTTGATCATAGTCAATACTAATCGACGTAAAATCAACAATGAAAATATCTTTTACATCACTATGTATCTCTGGTTCATAGTAAATTTTTGGAAGTGTATTGACTGGTTCTAAACCATGAAGTTTTTCCCAGTTTTGAATAGCGTTACCCAAGACATTAGAATAGAGACCTGGAAGGTCTCCTGCATTCCATTCTCCTTCTTTCTTCCCCTCAACAAAAGGGTTCTTACCCCAGACCAAATCATAAATTTCAGGGTTTCTGAATGGAGCACTCTCAAGAATATATGTTTTTCTACCTTGCTGTTTAGCAAACTCCTCTGGGAGAGTTGAAAACTGTAGACAATCTCCTAACCCTCCGTGAAATGCCTTCAGGAATACATCATCCATTATATTGTTTCCAGTCAATTGTAGGCGACTGTAGATGGTCACAGTGGGTTGCGTATCCAGGCATTGGAGTGATGAGTCTACGACCCAGACTTCCTAAGTGACAGAACTTAGCGTGGTCCATTGAGATGCCATCTGGAGATGCATCACTAAAATGCTTATGCACACTGTAGTCTGCTTTTAGAGTTCCCAACGTAGCAGCATAGGTGTTGCAGGTTGAAGGAACAGTTCTCCAGTGAACCGACTTACTTACAAGAACTTTGGAGATAAGATCATCATATCCCTTATCAATATACTTATCCAAGTGGTCATACAAGGAAACGTAGTTAGTAGGTAGTTCAAATGCCTCTAGTAGAATCTCACACCAACCAGGACGATGAAGGTAATCATCTTCCAGGAAGTAAATGATAGTATCGTCGGGCGCATCAAGACCTACGGCAATGTCTACCGTCTTGGAGAAACTGCCTGCTTCAAATCCATAGTTGATAACCTCAACATTTGGTTCGTCCTTCAAGAAGGTTTCCTCTAGTGGACCAAACTTTTCATCATAGATGATCTTGAAGTCGGCAAGTTCTGGATTAATTGTTTTCTTAAAGTTCTCAAAGATCTTAACCTTATCAAACCAGTCTGGTCTATGTCTATTTGCTAGTGCTTGGTTAGGAGAATAAAAGCACTGGCGCATCAACACTTGAATCTTTTTCATTTCCAATAATCGTAAATGTCTTTGGTAACTTCATAAGGCATATCTTTTACCTTACGCTTGGGTTGTTTCATTGCCCATACAAACATCTCTTCAATAAGATCGTAGAGGTTTGTATCGTCCTCAAACTTGAGGAGAGACTTTGCCTTAGTGTGGTCACAGTAGGCGTGTTTTGCCTCGTGACGGGGTTCTCCGTGCTCGATAGGAACATCATACCCATATTTTTTTCCAATCGCTTGCACGGTCTCTGCGACCTCATTCAGGGTGAAGTGTTTATCTGCACCAATATTAAAGGTCTCACCATCAAACTCTTCTAGCAGAATATCAAAGGGTTTCATATAGTATTTGATATCAGAGAATGCTCTGGTCTGTTCTCCATCACCATAGACAAGAATAGGTTCACCATTCAAAGTCTTACGGATAAAGATACCAATCACATTACGATATCTATCCCAGATATTCTGATACTTACCAAGAACATTATGTGGACGAATGATATTATATCTCAATCCAAACTGCTTTCTAGCAAGTTCAAGGTCAACCTCCACACCATACTTTGCGACACCATACGGGTCAATAGGGGAAGGTCTCATCTCTTCAGTGAATGGTGGTTCCTGGTCACCATAAACCGCCATCGTAGAAGTAAATAGAATCTTAGTTCCATGAGTAATACACTCATTGATAAGATTAGCAGAACAAACTAGGTTGTTTCTGTAGTTGAAGTTTCTAATGAAAGGAGACAGACCTTCTGCAGCATATGCAGCAAAATGCACACAAACATCTGGTTTGTGCTTCTCAAAAAGTTCTACTACCTTTTTTCTATTTTCGATATTGAGTCTTACAAACTCAAAGTTTTCGCCCTTAGGAACGAATGCTTTATATCCACCAGAAAGATTATCAATACCAATGACCTGATGACCACTTTCCATCAGGTGTCTTGCGTAATTAGAACCCAAGAGACCTGCACAACCTGTTACGAATATTTTCATTGATACTTTAAGGATAACAACTGGTTTTTATTAGCAAACTGACTGCCGTGCCAACCAAAGTGCTTGCTTGTGTCAAATGTAATGAACTCATCCCAATGATGTCCGTCATACTCAAAGCAGGGATTCTCGTATGCAAACTTAATTGCTAGTTCAAATGGAGCAAACTTGATTCCAAAATCAATTGCTTCCTGATACATCTTGGTACAAAGGAAAGTATCCTCTCCCAGGATGCCAGTGTCTTTGAACTGACTAGAGAACTCAAGGAACTTACGACTACGGATACAGAATCCACCATTACCCACTCGGTTCTTAGGAAGATTCTCTCTAAGTTTTGGTTGATGTTCCTTGTGCTGCTTTGAAATCCAACTGTCTTCGATTGGCCAAGGTGCTCCAATATAATCATACTCTAAAAACTCATCATCCCAGAGTTCTGGGTTGACAATGTAACCATCATCTTGAATGACCATAACAAAATCATTATCTGTATGGTCTTTTAAATTTAAGATATGGTCGTTGTAACCATCCCAACTAAGTTTTTCTTCTAACTTATGCAACTCAATATCATAATATTCAGAAGGTTCAATATGAGATACTAAAATAGACTTTCCAAATTGAAAATACTTCTGACAGTGATTGAGTGCTGCTACCGATGCTTGAGGATTTACGCAGTTAATTGAGATTATATCAACGTTAGTTAATTCTTTCATAATGTTTCATCAGGCAGTTCTCTATCTTCATTCTCATACCTCATATTTATTAAATCACTGTGACGGTTATAGAAGATTTTACCATTCTTCTGGTTTGCTTTCAACAACCAAGGAGCAGGAGCACCATCAACTCTTGTGCCACCCCACTCATCTCTTGACTCAAAGTCAATCCAATAACATCCACAGACCTTACCAAGTTCTTTATGCATACGATACATTAAGTCATGGTCATCCATATCTTGTGGGGAGAAGGCCTCATCAAAATATCCCATAGTCTTAAGATCTTCGTGGTTCATCATCAAAGGACCACGATTAACTGAAGCACGAACAGCAAACACATCTCTAGAAATGGTACTGCTATTTGCGTGGTCAGTATG
>Ga0213858_10000634_pt1 | contig 16702 bp, 15 predicted proteins | sample PICome_FD_160122 | JGI IMG/M metagenome (GOLD analysis project Ga0213858, IMG submission 160122) | Coastal seawater microbial communities near Pivers Island, North Carolina, United States - PICO245 | ecosystem: Environmental > Aquatic > Marine > Coastal | place: USA: North Carolina | collected... | reverse complement strand
TGCTGGTAATAAAATTGTTATTCGTGGTATGACACATACTGTTACCCACATTTCTAGCAATACAGAATTGACAGTAACTCCAGACTTCAGAGGTGTAAATAACGTATCTGGTGTCAAAGCAGCACTAATCAAAGATATATTGATTCCACAGAGTCAGTGGAACTTGGATAGAGGTGATGGTACTGGTCCTTCTGGATATAAGATTGAAGTCAATAAGATGCAGATGTATGGTTTCCAGTATTCCTGGTATGGTGCTGGTTTCATCGACTGGATGCTTCGTGGACCAAATGGTGACTATCTATATGTACATAGACTCAAGAATAACAACAGAAACACGGAAGCATTTATGCGTTCTGGTAACCTACCTGTACGTTATGAGGTTATTAATGAAGGTGCTAAGACAAAACTAACTTCACCAGTTGGAACTGGTTCAACAACATTAAGTATTGATGACGTAAGACTGTTACCAACAGCAGGTTCATTGTATATTGATAACGAAATTATTAATTACACTGGTGTAACTACAGCAACCAATACTCTAACAGGTATTACAAGAGCAGGAACATACAGTAATTATTATTCTGGTTCTACCAGAACATATTCTGCAGGTATTGCAACCGATCACAGTAGTGGAACAGGTGCAATTCTTCTTTCCAACACTGCAACTCCAATTATTAGTCACTGGGGTTCTGCATATTTGACTGATGGTTTATTTGATTCAGATAGAGGATACATCTTCAATTATCAGGCAACTGGTTTCGATATCTCGACTGTTAAGCAGACTGCTTTCTTAATCCGTCTATCACCTAGTGTTTCTAACGCAATTCTTGGTGACCTTGGTGAGAGAGAACTAATTAACCGAGCACAGTTGCTACTTAAGGGTCTTGAATTCACTGCAACTGGTGGTACGGCTACTCAAGGTGTTGTCATCGAGGGTGTTCTAAACCCACAAAACTATCCAACAAATCCAGATGACGTTGACTGGTTCCCACTAAACAACGTTTCTGTTGGTGGACAACCATCATTCGCACAGATTGCGGATGGTACTCGGGTTACATGGCCTGGTTCAGTAACCACTTACCAATATACCAACTCACTTGATAGAAACTTTAAGACTACGTGGATTCCATTCCTTGCCTCAGAAGCAGCAAACTTAAGAGTTGGTATGCAAGTATCTGCTTCTGGACTAAAAGGTGGTACTACAATTAGAAAAATTGAGAGTTATACTTTCAGTAGTAATGGTCAAACACATAGGTGGGTTGTACTCACTAACCGTGTTAATGCTGGTACTGCTGGTAGTACTCAATTTACCTTCACTACTGTTGATAATCGTGCAATCCCAGGTGAAACTATCTTCTCGTTCATCGGAAGTGGTGGTGGTGGAAGCCAATCCCAGTTAGATTTGTCTGAACTTAAGGAATTAAACAATACCCCAATCGGCGGTAGAGGTGCATTCCCCAACGGACCTGATGTTCTTGCAATTAACGTTTATACTACGGATGGTAGTGACTTTACTGGTAACCTCGTTCTTAGATGGTCCGAGGCACAGGCATAAATATAATTACGGGGAAGTAGGTAGTAAATGGCATCACCCAACTCTAGAGCAAGTTTAATCGAATATTGTCTCAGGAAACTGGGTAAACCAGTTCTTGAGATTAATGTCGATGATGACCAAATCGGTGATTTGGTAGATGATGCCTTACAATATTTTAATGAAAGGCATTATGATGGTGCTGTTCGTACTTACTTAAAGCACCAATTAACTGCAGATAATAAAGCAGCAATTCTTTCAAAATCAACTGAACAAAAAACAAATACTGCTACTGTTGGTATTGCAACTGTTTCTGGAACAACAGATTTTGAAGAAGGAAATAATTTCTTAGAATTACCAGATAGTATTATTGGTGTCAACAATGTTTTCAAAGTTGACTCTAGTACAATATCATCGGGTCTTTTTAATATTAAATATCAGATATTTTTAAACGACTTATATTACTATGGTGCTCTAGACCTAATGAACTATGCGATGGTCAAGACTCACCTGGAAGATATTAGTAGATTACTAACACCTGATGTTCAGTTAAGATTCAACAAGAAACAACATAGACTATATCTTGACATTGACTGGAAACAAGTAGATGAAGACCAGTACATTGTTTTAGATTGTATTAGAATAGTCAATCCAAATGATTTTACAGCAGTTTATAATGACTGGTGGGTCAAGAGGTACACTACGGCACTAATTAAAAGACAGTGGGGTCAGAATCTAATTAAGTTCCAGGGAGTTCAACTACCAGGTGGTATCACTCTTAATGGTAGAGAAATCTATGAAGATGCTATTCAAGAAATTGATAAGTTAGAGGAAGAACTCCATAATGATTATGAATTACCTCCAATGGATATGATTGGTTGATATGGCACCTTTAAATTCTTATTTCCTACAAGGTTCTCCAAGTGAGCAGAGACTTGTACAGGATTTAATTAACGAACAACTAAGCATTTATGGGCAAGATGTTGTATACATGCCCAGAAAAATCATCAATGAAGAGAAAGTAATCAAAGAGGTTACTGTCTCCAAGTTTGATGATAGTTTTCGCATTGAGGCATATATCTCAACATTTGATGGATATGGTGGACAAGGTGATATCCTTAGTAAGTTTGGAGTAAGAAGTACAGATGAGATTACTTTTGTAATCTCAAAAGAACGTTATGCAGATTTTATTACTCCAAAAATTAATTTATTTAAGGACCAAGTAAAGACTGCAGATAGACCACAAGAAGGTGATTTAATCTACCTCCCATTAGACAATAGTCTTTTTGAGATTAAGTATGTTGAGATGAAGGCACCCTTCTATCAACTCAATAATCTTTATGTTTATGAACTCCGTTGCGAGCTCTTTGAATATGAGGATGAGATTATTGATACTGACATTGCGGAAGTTGATGAGTCTATTGAAGACTTTGGTTATATACAAACCTTAGTTATGGTCAATGATAGTACTGCTGTATCTGCTGCCGCAACTGCAATTGATTTACATGCAACACTAATTGGTTCTCGTCCAGGTTTACCTGAGCATGGTGTTGCTTACATTGATATCATTAATGGTGGTTCTGGGTATCTTACTCCACCAGAAGTTAGATTTAAGAAACCTGGTGGATTTGGTGATGTACCAATAGTAGAGGCAGTCCTCGATAGGGGGTCTATAGATAAAGTATTAATTAGTTATCCTGGTATTGGTTATACATTTGCTCCAGAGGTTACATTCCACGGTGGTGGAGGTGTGGGTGCTGCTGCTACAGCAGTTATTGCTAAAGGCATTCCTTTTGTTGGTCTTACCACTGGTGGTGTTGGATACTCTACTGCACCTAATGTATACATCACTAATCCAATAAATCCAAGTGACCCTAATGGATTTGAAGCAATATTTAATCCTAAGTATATCACAAGATTGAATTCTTCTGGTGTTGTTACTTCAATACTTGCAGAGCAGGTTGGTGGTAAATATGATGAGTTTGCATCTGGTGCAGGACTACCACCACCAGTAACAGTGGATACTCCCATTGGATTCTCAACAGGTAGTTTTGAATTTAATGAGACTGTTACTGGTCAGACTAGTGGAGTTACTGGAATTGTTAAATCTTGGGATTATGATACTAGAGTTCTCAAGGTTTCTATTGTCAGTGGTTCGTTCACTAAGGGAGAGATGATTGTTGGTGCTGCGGCAACTCATAAGATTAGTTCTATTACCCTTGATGACATCTATGATAATTTTGCAGAAAATGATGTCATAGAAACAGAAGCAGATAAGATTCTTGATTTTACTGAAGTTAATCCATTTGGAGAGCTCTAAATACTTTTATCATAAAATATTGACATGTTTGGTTCCTATCACTATCACGAAATTATAAAGAGAACAATTGTTGCTTTTGGCACATTGTTTAACAATCTTTATATCAAACACCAGGATGGCACTGGTGCTGATAATAGTGTCATAAAGGTTCCTATTTCATATGGTCCTGTTCAGAAGTTTCTTGCCAGATTAGATGAGAAACCAGACCTGAGAAGAAGAGTTGCGATTACTCTTCCTCGTATGTCATTTGAGATGACAGATATTGTTTATGATGCTTCTAGAAAGGTATCTTCCGTTCAGAAGTTTCAAGCAAATAGAGAAGGTGTTGGACCAGTTCAGGTTTACATGCCTGCACCATACAATCTTAGTATTGAACTAAGTATTATAACTAAGTATCAAGATGATATGCTTCAAATTCTGGAGCAGATTTTGCCATACTTCCAACCACAGTTTAATTTAACAGTTGACTTAGTAAATTCTATTGGTGAGAAGAGGGATATTCCGATTACCTTGGAAGGAATTAGTATGCAGGATGACTATGAGGGTGACTATACAACTAGAAGAAGTTTAGTATATACTCTGAGATTTACTGCTAAGACATCAATCTTTGGTAAGATTGATGATAAGGAAGGACCAATTATCAAGAAAGTTACCGTTGATTATTATGGTGATACTGACAGACAAGAGGCTTCTAGACAGTTGAGATATCAGGTAACACCAAGAGCAATTAAAGATTATAACGATGATAATACTACGACTCTTGGAGCAGACATCAGTGAAACACAAAGAACATTTGATGTATCGAATGCATCTCAGTTTGTAGTAGATTCATATATTATGATTAATGAAGAGTCAATGCTGATTACCAAGATTGCAGGTAATACATTGACGGTTACAAGAGGTATGGATAAGACAATCAATGCCAAGCATCAAGTTGGTGATCAAATCAATATGATTAATGCTGCTGACGATGCACTCATTAACTATGATGATGAGTTTGGTTTCAATGAAGACCTCTTCGACTTTGGAGATGGACGACTGTATAGTCCACGAAAGGATAGTGACTTATGAAGAATGATTTTGATGCGATAAACGATTCACTGGATATAGAGGCAACTCCTACTGAAATAGTTTCCACTCCAGATACTTCTCTTAGAAAAACTCCCAAGAAAGGAGACAAAGAAGAGACTGACTATGATTATGATTACACTAGAGGACAACTCTACAGTTTAATAGAAAAGGGACAAGAAGCAGTTGATGGTATCTTAGATATTGCTCAGCAGTCTGACTCTCCAAGAGCATATGAAGTTGCTGGTCAACTTATTAAAAACGTTGCTGATACAACAGATAAGTTACTAGACCTTCAAGCAAAACTTAAAAAGTTAAAAGAAGAAGAAGCAGGTCCAAAGAATGTTACCAACAACAATACTATGTTTGTTGGTTCAACGGCAGAACTACAAAAACTTTTGAAGAAAGGTTTACCAAAAGAATAAATAGTTAAAATTGTATCTTCCAATGAAATCTTTTGCGGAATTTATTGATGAATCGAAGAGTGGTGATAGTTCTCTGCGTGACTGGTTTGGCAAGAGTTCTTCTGATGATGGCACCCCTGGTTGGGTTCAGTTGGGTGGCAAATATGCAGGAAAACCCTGTGCAAGACAACCAGGACAAAAGACCAAACCAAAGTGCGGTTCTTCAAAAATGAAGAGAAACCTCTCAAAGGATGAGGAAGAAAAGGCATTCAGACGTAAGAACCGTGAAGACGGTAATCCAGATCGCAGAGGTAAAGCAAAGAACGTTGCTACCGAAGAAACTGTTCTGGAAAAAGCAGGTGAGAAAGATGCGTGCTATAAGAAGGTCAAGTCTCGTTATAGAGTTTGGCCAAGTGCATATGCATCTGGAGCACTTGTAAAATGTCGCAAAGTTGGTGCTGCGAACTGGGGTAATAAAACTAAGAAGGAAGACTTCTCCCCAAAAGCAACAGCACTAGTGGAGAGATATACTAAATTACAGGAGAGAGGCAAAACTTATCACGTCCGTTTTCAGTGGAGAGGGAGGTACGAAGGTATCCAAATGTTCTTCCCAAGTCTGACAACACCCACTAAAATGGAAGTGTCTGCCCAGATTGAAAAAATCTATCCTGGTGCAACAGTAATCTCTTTTGGTCCACATTTTAGAGACCCAACCCAACCATTACTACATGTAGGAGAAGACAACCCATGAATCCTGACGAAATAACACTTGATTCTCTTTCCAAGACGTTTGAATACGAGAAGCAAGTACGAGAAATCGAGGACTGTGATGATATTAAGACAATCAAAAATATCTGTAAAGCATATATTAAGTTATATCTAAAGCAGCAAGAAACAGTTGCTGCAATTGGTTTAATGGATTAAAAATTTTTTATGGCTGATAAACATTATAAGGGCAATCCGAATCTTAAAGCAGAGAATGTCCAGGTTGAATTTACTGAAGAGCAAATTTCTGAGTATCTAAAATGCAAAGCAGATCCAGTTTATTTTGCACTTAAGTATATCCGTATCGTTTCTCTGGATGAGGGTTTGATTCCCTTTGACATGTATGACTTCCAGAAAGATTTAATTAAAAACTTCCACGAACAACGTTTTAATATTGCGAAACTACCTCGTCAGACTGGAAAGTCTACGACTGTGGTTTCGTATCTGCTTCATTATGCTCTGTTCAACGATAATATTAGGATTGCAATCCTAGCAAACAAAGCAGAAACTGCAAGAGAACTGCTTCAGAGATTGCAACTTTCTTATGAAAATTTACCAAAGTGGTTACAGCAAGGTGTTGGTTCTTGGAACAAAGGTTCTCTAGAACTTGAGAACGGATCTAAGATTATTGCTGCATCCACCTCCAGTTCTGCTGTCCGAGGAAATTCATTTAACATCATTTTCTTGGACGAATTTGCGTTCATTCCAAACCATATTGCAGAGCAGTTCTTTAGTTCTGTATATCCAACTATTTCATCTGGTAAAACAACCAAGGTTATTATCATTTCTACCCCTAACGGGATGAATATGTTTTATAAACTTTGGCATGATGCCGAACGTGGAAAGAACGATTATAAACCATTAGAGGTCCATTGGAGTGCAGTCCCTGGAAGGGATGCTAAATGGAAAGAAGAAACCATACGTAATACATCAGAGAGACAGTTTACTCAGGAATTTGAGTGTGAGTTCCTGGGGTCCGTTGATACTCTTATTGCGCCTTCTAAACTTAGGAATATGGTTTATAATGACCCTATACAAAGAAGTAAAGGTCTTGATGTATATGAGGAACCAAAGCCAGACCACCAATACTTAATGACAGTTGACGTTGCTAGAGGAACAGGAAAAGATTACTCTGCGTTTGTCATGTTTGATATTACAAGTTTCCCGTACAAGATTGTTGCAAAGTATAGGAATAATGAAATTAAACCAATGCTATTCCCAAATATTATTGATAGGGTAGGAAAGGCATATAATAAATCTTTCATTCTAGTTGAGGTTAATGACATTGGTGAGCAGGTTTCTAGTATGCTTCAATTTGATTTGGAATATGACAATCTCTTAATGTGTGCTATGAGAGGCAGAGCAGGACAAATGGTTGGTCAAGGATTTTCTGGTAAGAAATCCCAATTAGGAATTAAGATGTCCAAAACTGTAAAACAAGTTGGGTGCTCCAACTTAAAAACAGTTATTGAAGATGATAAGTTGCTTATAAATGATTATGATATCATCAGTGAATTAACAACATTTATTCAAAAGAATCAAACATTTGTAGCAGAAGATGGTTGTCATGACGACCTTGCTATGTGTCTTGTTATTTTCTCTTGGTTGATTGTTCAACCATACTTTAAAGAAATGACGGATAATGATATCCGAAAAAGAATTTATGAGGACCAAAGAGACCAGATTGAACAAGACATGGCACCATTCGGATTTGTAAGTGATGGTTTATCTGACGACAGTTCATTTGTAGATGCTGCTGGTGATAGATGGCATACAGATGAGTATGGTGACCGTTCATATATGTGGGAGTATTATTGATGGACCTCGGTGATGATTTTTCTTTTTCATTTCCTAAAGATAGAAAATGTAGAGTTTGTGGAAAGGTGAAAGACTTAGAGACTGGATTCTACAAAACTAGAAAAGAAAAAGGAAGTTCGTCAGGTGCGTATTCATATGAGTGTAAGGATTGCACAATTAGGAGAGTTTCCAGAAAAAAGAATAAAATAAAGAAGTTTATAGAGAGTGACTATCCAGACTGGTAAATGTTTCCCCAGTTTCCCCACTAAAAAGAGTCTGATTTCTAAATATTAGTAGACTAATATGAACTTCTTTAAGAGGGGACAAAATGGCGTTAAATTTAGTATCACCAGGAGTACAGATAAGAGAGGTTGACTTAACTGTTGGAGCAATTACTGCTGCTAACGATCAAGTCGGCGCCTTTGCTGCTCCATTTTCAAAAGGTCCTGTCAATGAGCCTGTTCTCATTACAACCGAAGCAGAGCTTCTCGATACTTTTGGAAAACCATCTGAAACTGATGGTCAAAATGAGTACTGGTTGTCAGCATCTAACTACCTCTCTTACGGTGGTGTAATGAGAGTTGTAAGAGTAAATGGAACTTCTCTTAACAATGCAAACTCAGATTCTATTGTAGATCTATCGATTTTAAACGAAGAGGATTACGACACAAATCATACATCAGATACAACTTGGGAATATGCTGCAAGAACTCCTGGTTCTTGGGCAAATGACCTGAAGGTTTGTACCATTGATGGAATGGCAGACCAAACCATTTCTGGAATTGGAACCACTGCTACATCTGTAACTACAACAACCACAGTAGCAACTAAAACTGGTGATGTTGGTATTACCACCAACTTAATCACAGGAATCACTACTTCTTCACTAACTGTTGGTGACGAAGTTGTCAACGCAAACTTCCCAGCAGATACTCAAATTACATCAATTGGTGTATCTCAGATTATAGTAGATGATGATTCAACCAATACTGGTGCATTAACAGCAGAAACTTTCACATTTACGCAAGATACAACATCAACTGTTGCTACTGATGTTGTTGTTGGTTATGCTGTAACCCAGACACTTTCTTCTAGTTATGCAGAAGATGGTGTAGTTAAAACCTTCAATGGACAAATTAGAGGAATTATTACTGGAATTGGCCAAGAAGAAATCTACGTTAAGGTTGTAGATAGAATTCCATCAAGTACTGGAATTCCTGAACCAATTGAGTATAAGAATCCTGGACAGGGAACTAATGCATACTCATTCCAGAATGATGCTACTACTGATATTAACATCGTAACTCAAGCAGGAATTACTACAAATAGTTTTTCCAGCACAGAGGCAACTGACTGGTATGAAACTCAGAAGTTAGGTTTATCTAACCAAACCATCTTCTGGAAGTCTATTGCACCAAAACCTGGAACCTCACAGTATGCTGAAGACAGAAGTGGTAAGAATGACCAAATTCATATTGTAGTTGTTGATGATACTGGTAAAGTAAGTGGTACTGCTGGTTCTATTTTAGAGAAGTATACATTCCTTTCTAAGGCATATGACGCAAAAATTAGCCCAACACAGGGAATTTACTACAAGGATTATCTAGCAACAAACTCGCAAAATATTTTTGCTGGTGTTGCAAGAGCACTTGTTGGTTCAAGCATACTTCCTGGTTCTGGAAGTGCATTTACTGTACCACTAGGTGCATGGGGTTCTGAAGCACAGGGAACATCATTTAATGTTTCTGGTAGTCAGTCTTATAAGTTCAGCAATGGTGTTGATTACTCTTCAACAAATGGAATGGCTCCTTCCCTAGGGGATGTGAATGCAGGTTATGAAATCTTTAGAAATCCAGCAGAATATGATATTGATTATCTAATCATGGGTCCATCTGGTGGAGCCAGCATATTTGAGTCACAAGCAAAGGCAACAACTCTGATGTCTATTGCAGATGAAAGAAAGGATTGTATAGCAGTTATTTCTCCACACAGAGCTGATATTGTTGCACAGGCAAATACCAACACTCAAACTGATAAAGTTATTGAGTTCTTTGAACCACTTCCTTCATCTTCTTATGCAGTATTTGACAGTGGTTATAAGTATACATTCGATAGATTTAATAACAAGTTTATCTACCTAGCACTCAATAGTGACATTGCAGGATTGATGGCAAGAACAACTGCCGAAGATTTTGCTTGGTTCTCACCCGCAGGTGCTAATAGAGGTGCAATTAATAATGCCATTAAACTTGCATATAATCCATCTAAGGCACAGAGAGATCTGCTTTACACCAAGAGAATCAATCCAGTGATTGCTTCTTCTGGACAAGGTATTATTCTCTTTGGTGATAAAACTGCTCTTGGTTATGCTTCTGCGTTCGACAGAATTAACGTTCGTAAACTCTTCCTCGCACTTGAAGATTCAATCGAGGGAGCAGCAAGAGCACAACTCTTTGAGTTCAATGATACCACCACAAGAACAAACTTTATCAATATTGTTGAACCTTTCCTGAGAGATGTTAAGGGTAAGAGAGGTATCACAGAATTCATTATCGTTTGTGACGAAACTAACAACACACCTGATGTTGTTGATTCAAATCAGTTTAAAGCTGATATCTTCGTGAAACCAGCAAGATCAATTAACTTCATTGGTCTCACCTTCGTTGCTACCCGTACTGGTGTTAGCTTCTCCGAAGTAGTTGGAACTGTTTGATTTATTATTGATTAAAACATTAAGAGGAAACTATCGATGTCAAACGCAACTAACAACACCCCACTTTACAATACCAGAACACTCAGTGATTTTAAATCAAGACTAGTTGGTGGTGGTGCAAGACCCAATCTCTTTGAGTGTGTTCTTGCATTCCCCTCTGGTCTTAGCACCGAAGTTAAAGTTGATGAAGACTTCACCTTCATGGTGAAGGCTGCTCAACTTCCAGCATCCAATGTCAACGTAATTGACATTCCTTTCAGAGGCAGAAACCTCAAAGTTGCTGGTGATAGAACATTCGATCCATGGACAATCACTGTCATTAACGACACCAACTTCAAACTCAGAAATGCGTTTGAAAGATGGATGAACTTCATCAACAGACATGATGATAATGCAGGTGTTATCACTCCTGCTGCTTATCAGACTGAGATGCTAGTTCACCAACTTGGTAGAGGAAATGAAGTAAATGGAACTAATGGAAAACTTCCATCAAATAATGCAAAAATTCCAGTTCTCAAAACTTACAAGTTCTTTGGAACTTTCCCAACAAACGTAAGTCCAATTGAACTTTCTTATGATGCAGCAGATTCCGTTGAGGAATTCACAGTTGACCTACAGGTTCAGTGGTGGGATGCTCTTGATCCAGAATCTGGCAATTCAATTCTTGGTACTTCAGAAACCACCTAAATACTAGGACAAGACAGTCCAGTATTTCGTAGAGATGCCTAAATTATTTGGTTACAAGTTTGAGGAATCGGATAATAAGAAGAACGATTCAGTTCTTTCTCCGATTCCTCAAAATGATGAGGATAAGTCTGATTTTTACTTATCTAGTGGTTTTTATGGTCAATATGTAGATATTGAAGGTGTCTATAAAAACGAGCAAGATTTAATTCGTAGATATAGAGAAATGGCACTACACCCTGAGTGTGATAGTGCCATTGAAGATATTGTAGATGAAGCAATCGTCTCAGACCTGAACGATTCACCAGTGGAAATCGAACTTTCTAATGTTCCTGGTTCGGATAAACTAAAGGAAAGCATTAGAGAAGAGTTCAAATACATTAAGGAAATCATGGACTTCGATAAGAAGGCTCATGAGATTTTTCGTAACTGGTATATTGATGGAAGAGTCTATTACCATAAGGTAATTGATGTCAAAAAACCAGAAGAGGGTTTGAAAGAAGTCCGTTATGTTGACCCTCTTAAAATTCGTTACGTAAGAAAGTTAAAGAAGAAAAAAGAGGATAATCTTTCTGGAATTACTAGAGCAATTGCAGCACAAGATAATTCTTTCACGAACCCAGAAATAGAAGAGTATTATCTCTACAATCCTAATGGTGCTCTTAAGGGTGGTGGTGCAACTTATTCTGCTTCAAATTCAGATAACAAAGCAGTAAAAATTGCACCCGATTCAATTTCATTTGTTACTTCTGGTCTAGTTGATAGAAATAAGCAAACAATTCTTTCATATCTTCATAAAGCAATCAAATCTCTCAATCAACTTCGTATGATTGAGGACTCTCTTGTCATCTACAGATTATCAAGAGCACCAGAACGTAGAATTTTCTACATTGATGTTGGTAATCTTCCTAAGATTAAAGCAGAACAGTATCTGCGTGATGTCATGAATCGTTATCGTAACAAGTTGGTTTACGATGCAAACACTGGTGAGATTCGTGATGATAGAAAATACATGGCAATGCTTGAGGATTTTTGGCTTCCTCGTCGTGAAGGTGGTAGAGGAACAGAAATTTCCACATTACCTGGTGGTCAGAACCTAGGTGAACTTGCTGATATTGAGTATTTCCAAAAGAAACTCTTCCGTTCATTGAATGTTCCTGAGACCAGAACTAATGGAAGCAGTGGTTTTAGTCTCGGTCGTTCTTCGGAAATTCTAAGAGATGAAGTTCGTTTTACTAAGTTTGTAGGTAGACTTCGCAAAAGATTTACAAGTTTGTTCAACGATATGTTGAAGACTCAACTTGTCCTGAAAAATATTGTTGCTCTAGAAGATTGGGACAGACTTTCTGATCATATTCAGTACGACTTCCTATATGACAATCATTTCTCAGAACTAAAAGAAACTGAACTTCTCAATGATAAGTTAGCAGCATGTGCAGCAATCGAACCTTATCTTGGTAAGTACTTCTCTGCTGAATATGTAAGAACCAAAATCCTTAAGCAAACTGATGGTGAGATTAAGGAAATGGATAAGCAGATGAAGAAAGAAATTGATGATGGAATCATTATGGATCCTAAACTCATGAACATGCCTGAAGACCCTGCTGCTGCAGCACCACCAATAGCAGGTGGACAAGCACCAGCAATGGGAGATGCTATCAGTGAGCCAGGAGCTGGTGAAATCTGATAAATAGTAAAAGTTAATTATTTTTAAACTATGGAAGACGAAACTATGGAAGTGGAACAAGAATATGAGGCACCACGTCTTGTAGACATTTTGGACAGTGATGATTCGTCCCGCATTAGTGATGCAATCAAAGATGTTTTGATGCAAAAGTCAGTCGAAAGAGTCGAATCTCAGAGACAAGCAGTTGTTTCTCAGATGTTCGATTTGGAAGGCAATGCCGAGTGAGTCTAAATAGAATATATCAGTACAAGTAGATAAATGATTATCCAGCCTCTAGGTCCTGAAGTTGCAGTCACTGATGCAGCAATTACTGCTGCAAGATTAATCCGCATTTCTAATGCACATGCATCAGATGTATCGGCAGTTGCACTTGCCAATGCTTCTGGTGTTTGCGGATTTACTTTAATGCCTCTTTCAAGTGAGGTTGTTGAAAAAGACATCGGTGCAGCAGTCACCGCAACAGGTGGTACTGTCAAAGCAACCCCAGTAGCATTCACTAACTAATCCAATGAAATTAATTACCGAAGAAATCGAAAAGGTTGAACTGATTGTCGAAGAAAAGAACGGCAAGAAGAACCTGTTTATTGAGGGTATTTTCCTTCAGGCAAATAAGCCTAACAGAAACAAAAGACTCTATGAGATGAATATCCTGGAGAAAGAAGTTAAGCGTTATAACGAAAACTTCGTTCAAAAGGGTCGTGCTCTTGGAGAACTTGGTCACCCTGATGGACCTACTGTCAATCTAGATAGAGTATCTCACAAGATTACTATGCTTGAGAGAAAGGGTGATAATTTTGTTGGAAAAGCAAAAATCCTAGAAACCCCAATGGGTAAGATTGCATCTAATCTTTTAAGTGAAGGTGTATCTTTAGGTGTGTCTTCCCGTGGTGTTGGATCACTAAAACCAACATCTGAAGGTTATTCCTTAGTTGGTGAAGACTTCATGCTAGCAACTGCTGCAGACATCGTTGCTGATCCTTCTGCACCTGACGCATTTGTTCAGGGAGTTATGGAAGGAAAAGAGTGGGTGTGGGACGGGGGAATCCTCCGTGAGCAACTAGCAGAGAAAACTTATAAGAGAATAAATACTCTAGTTGACCAGAAGGTACTAGACGAGCATAAGCTCAATTTATTCCAAGAGTTCCTTTCAAATCTATAACTAATAAATAAATATAGATTAAGTATAATATAGTCTAAAATTTCGGAGAGTTCAAATGTCCCGTGGTAACGATTTACAGGAAATGGAAGTAGGCACAGCACAATCCAAATCTGCCGTTAATGCAGGTGCTAAGCCAGCAGAAGGTATGCCAGGAGCAGGTTCAAATGCTTCTGGTGTAACTACTCCTGGTCAAGGCCCTTCCTACGAAGATCTAGGTGGTCCATCACCAGATAACTATAAGCCTGATGACGATTCAGCAAAGCTGAAGACTCCAGGTGCTTCCTTGTCCCAAGTAAAAGACGTAGTTAATGCAAAGGCAAAGCCTGCAGATGCTATGAAGTCTATGGCAAGAGAAGAAGTAGAAGCAGAAGAGGAAGCAATCTCTGAAGAGGAAGTAACTACAGATGAAGTAGTTGCTGAATCTGAAGAGGCAACCGAAGAGACCATTTCTGAGGAAGAAGTTGAGTCTGAAGCAGTTGCATCTATTGAAAATGCAATTGAAGAAGATGTAAACGCACTTCTTTCTGGTGAAGAACTCTCCGAAGAGTTCCGTGACAAAGCAAAGACAATCTTCGAGGCAGCAATCAATGCTCGCACTCAACAGATTGAAGAAGCAGTTGCGGCACATTATGAAGCACAGTTCAACGAGCAAGTCGAAGAACTGAATGAATCACTGACTGCACGTCTTGATTCATATCTTGAGTATGTTGCTGAAGAGTGGTTCCAAGAGAACGCACTCGCAGTTGAAAAAGGAATCCAAGCTCAGGCAACTGAGTCATTCCTATCTGGCCTGAAGGGCCTTTTTGAAGAACATTATGTATCAATCCCTGAAGAGAAATATGATGTGCTTGAGAGCATGGTAGAAAAACTTGATGAAATGGAGTCAAAACTCAACGAGCAAATCGATAAGAACGTTGCTCTGAACAAGAGATTGGCAGAATCAGTAACCGATGTAATCTTTGCAGAGGTTTCTGAAGGACTAGCTCTTTCCCAAAAGGAAAAGCTTGCTACTCTCGCAGAAAATGTTGAGTTTGGTAGTGAACAGGACTATCGTGAGAAACTAGTAACTTTGAAGGAGTCATACTTCTCTTCAAATACAGTTACTCAGAGAGATTCTCAAGATTATATTGCTGAAGAAACTACTACTTTAAACGAGCAAGTCGATGTAACTGGCTCAATGGGTATGTATCTAGAAGCATTACAGAGAGTTTCTAAAAAGTGATTTTTAGATAATAATCAAACTTAAATTTTCCGAGGACAACTAAAATGCAAATGTTCAATGCTGAACAACTGCAGGAAAAGTGGGCACCTCTCCTAGACTACAACGGTCTAGGTGAAATCAAGGATTCCCACAGAAGAGCAGTTACTGCTATCCTGCTAGAGAACCAAGAGAAGGCACTCCGTGAAGAGCGTGAGTTCCTCTACGAGACTCCAACCGTAAATACTGACCCAGGTGCATCAGGTAATGCTGGCTTCTCTGGTGCAGCAGCTCCAGGTGGTCCAGTTGCAGGTTTCGACCCTGTTCTGATCTCCCTAATCCGTCGTTCAATGCCTAACTTGGTCGCATATGACCTAGCAGGCGTCCAACCAATGAACGCACCTACAGGACTCATCTTTGCGATGCGTTCTAAGTATGTCGATCAAAACGGTGCAGAAGCACTATTCGACGAAGCAGATACCGCATTCGCAGGACAGAATGCTGGTAATGGCCTCTCCGCAGGTATGACCAACTCTGCAGTTGGTTTCGGTACTACCGCACAGGACGGCACCAACCCAGGTCTGCTTAACCCAACCGCTACCTCAACCGACACCTATAATGTTGGTCAGGGTATGTCAACTGCTGAATCTGAAGGACTTGATGGTTCTGGATCAGCAGCGTTCAACGAGATGGCATTCTCAATCGAGAAAGTCACCGTAACCGCAAAGTCAAGAGCACTCAAAGCTGAGTACTCACTAGAACTCGCACAAGACCTCAAGGCAATCCATGGTCTGAATGCTGAGGCTGAACTCGCAAACATTCTCTCTACAGAGATTCTTGCTGAGATCAACCGTGAAGTTATCAGAACCATCTACAAGATTGCTGAGCAGGGTGCAACCCTCAACACAGCAAACGCAGGTGTATTTGACCTCGACGTTGACTCCAACGGCAGATGGTCAGTTGAGAAGTTCAAGGGACTTATCTTCCAAATCGAGAGAGATGCGAACCAAATCGCACAAAGAACTCGTAGAGGAAAGGGTAACATGATCCTCTGCTCCGCAGACGTTGCATCAGCACTTACCCACGCAGGTCTTCTTGACTACACCCCTGCACTCAACGCAAACCTCAACGTTGACGATGCTGGTAACACCTTCGCAGGTGTTCTCAACGGTCGTTACAGAGTATACATTGACCCATATGCTGCTAATAACAGCCAGGATCAATACTACGTTGTTGGTTATAAGGGTTCTTCACCTTACGACGCAGGTCTGTTCTATTGCCCATACGTACCTCTCCAGATGGTCCGTGCAGTTGGTGAGAACAGCTTCCAGCCCAAGATTGGATTCAAGACTCGTTACGGCATTGTCGCAAACCCC
>Ga0213858_10000633_pt1 | contig 16703 bp, 25 predicted proteins | sample PICome_FD_160122 | JGI IMG/M metagenome (GOLD analysis project Ga0213858, IMG submission 160122) | Coastal seawater microbial communities near Pivers Island, North Carolina, United States - PICO245 | ecosystem: Environmental > Aquatic > Marine > Coastal | place: USA: North Carolina | collected... | reverse complement strand
TGTGTAACCAAAGAGAACTTTATGTTCAAGTCTTGGGTTAAGGATGTAATGGAAGCAGTTGTAAACTATCCTGGTCCTTCTGGTGTATCTGGTCCAGAAAGAGAAGTCGGAACTGACTCACTCAGAAAGTATACTGAGAGAATGACTGGCACTAGTGCTATCAAGAATTTCATAAATAAGTATAAGGCTAAAAAGTAAGATCTTATACTCATGACTCATCTCAACGATATCTCCAAGGTATACATGGAGAAGGTTGCTAAACCTGACTTTCTTGACTTAGACAAGGATGGTAATAAGAAAGAGCCTATGAAAAAGGCAGCAGTTGAAGCACCTAAAGAGAGGTTGAAGACTGATCGTGATGGATACCGTGTCCCTAAAAAAGATGCTGATGCTGCTAGAGAAAGACTACTAGCAAAAGCAAGAGCAAAACGTGCAAAGATGTCCGAGGCACTTGATCCTGTAGGTAAGGAGGATGCTGACGTTGATAATGATGGTAAGAAGAATACTAAGTCTGACAAGTATCTTCTAAATCGTCGTAAGGCAATCGGCAAAGCAATGAAGGAGGGAACCAGTAAGGACATTGAAGTTCCATCCAAAGATCTTGTAAAACTTGCAAGGAAAGCAGCAAAGAGAATTGACACCAACGTGAGTGGTGATGTTAATAAGAAAGATAAGACAATGGGTGATTATGGTGAGTTTGTTCCTACACCAGATGGTAGGAAAGTAACAACTTCTTTCAAAGAAGGATATTCAAACTGGAGAGATGATCTTCGTGAAGTTGTTGGTGAAGATAGTGAAGAGCAGAAGCAGGTAAAAGAAAAGAACGTAAAGAATACTATTAAGATCAATCCTAAGATTTCTGAGGAAGTTGAGATCCTAGAAAGCACTGAGATGGATGAAGTAGATCTTGCTGCTTACACTGTATACGATGAACTACTTCAGGAAGGATTTGATGTATACGATGTAGAAGATGCTATTGAGTATGCAATTATTGAAGCAAAAGTAACTTATGGTCATGATACTGAGAAACCACATGAGAAAGATACTTCTGCAGGTCGCATGATCAAGGCAGTTGGTAGACTTGCAAGACAGAAACTTAAGTCTGCTGGTAAGAAAGCAAAACTAAAGTCTGCTCAGGCACAAGTTGCTGCTTACAACAAGGGTAGAGAAGTTAAGCAGAGAGCAGGTGACAAAGTAAGAGGTGCAAAGGCTGGCATCAAAGGTAAAATTAAAAGGGCAGCACAGAAAGTTGTTGACCGTATGAGTGAAGAGACTGAAGTTCAAGAGACTGCAATGCAAATGTCTCCTGCAGAAGTTGCTCTACAGAAGAAGAAAGCAACTGTTGATCAACAAATTGCTATGAAAAGAAAGCAGGCTTTGACTAAGATTAAGAAGCAACCTGAGCAAGAAGTCAATAAAGAAGAGTTTGAATTGGACGAACGCACTCGTTATGCTAAGGAGACTGGTAAGGATTACACCACTGGAAATCCTTCAGAAAAAGGTGGAACCATGAAAGGTTCTGCTATGGCAAAAGTTGGTGCAGAACTTCGCAAGACTGGTGGAATGATGTCTTCCAGAAAGAAGGCAATTCAACCTCAGGGTAAGAAGAAAGAGAAAGGTGCAAAACCTAAGTTTAAGACTGCACCTACTCCAGTAGATAAGATCAAGGCAAAACTTGCTCAGAAGAGAGCACCTAAGAAAGATCCATACGGTTATGGTCAAGGTCGTTATCAGGGTGACTGATTATGCCAGCAGTATCTAAAGCACAGCAACGGTTCATGGGTATGGTCCATGCCGTGAAAAAGGGAGATATGGCAGCACCTTCTCCCGAAGTTGCTCAAGCAGCAGCATCAATGAAGAAAAAAGATGCGAAAGATTTTGCATCAACAAAGCACAAAGGTCTTCCTGAAAAGAAAGTTGCAAAGGAAGAAACTAAGTATGACAGATACGATAAAGAGAAAAAGGAATTTGCCAAGTCAGATAAACGAATGAAGTTTGGCAAATTTTATGCTCAAGCAAAAGATGCAAGAGATCGTCTGCGTCCTGGTGAAGTAAAACGTTACGATAAAAAGTTGGGTAAGTACGTTTCTAACAAAGGTTGACCATATATAGAATATACACAAAAATTTTGAGGTCATCATGCTTGCATTCCTACTCCCACTCGCATCAAAGGTAATTTCCGATGCTGTATCAAAAATTCCAGAAAATGAAGAACTCGGTGAGAAACTCATTGAGATCTGCCTGCTTATTCTGTCTAAAGCGGTTAAGTTAACTAAGACTGATATGGATGATCAGTTGCTAGAGGTTGTTGCTGCGGCAATTAAAACCCGTGAAGAAGCACCTGCTGAGTGAATATAAATAAAAAAATAAATGATATGGAGATCATTTTGTGGTCTCCATTTTTTATAAATATCTAATAGCAAATGTATTCAAAGGAAAAGAAACATGGCACTTTGGGGAAATAGTGACAATGTAACCTCTGCTGGCATCGTAACCGTAAATTACTCCACCCGCGTTGTTGATGGACATGGAACTGCATTCGGTAATGCAGGGTCTATCCAAGCAGGTGATGTCATCAGATTCGGTGATGATCCAACAACTGGTGTGTATTTCGGTGATGCTGTCGTAGCATCTGTTACAAGCACTTCACAACTAACTATTGCTTCTACTGCTGGACTCAGTGGTGCTGCAATCGCAGGAACTAACTTCTATGCAACTCAGTGTCCTTCATACACTGTTGGAGATGTCAAGTATAGTGAGTCTTCCAGTGGCACTACTGATGCTTATGTCTACGGTGTAGCAAAGCAAGGTGTTCAAAATGCAAATGCAACAGTATATGAAACTGGTGCAGGTTGGGTTGGAGTTACCACCTACAACGATCAGCACGGCAACCTAAGAGTTAAGAAAGAAATTCTAGTTGCAATGTCTGGAATTACCACAGGCAACACCCCAATCTATGATGCAGATCCACTAAGCTGATAACTTAAGATATGTTATTTGATGAATTGAATGAGGAAAATTTTTTATTATTTGCTATAAAAAATTATGAGAATCCTCAAGCCATTACTAAAGATGATTTCCATCGTGACTTGAATCATTTCAAGTACATTAAAAGGCTTCTGAGGAAGTATAAGAGCACTGGTGAACTTAAGGTACATTTGCTTCTTAATCACTTCATCATTTTGTATAACATATTTGATGATGCGACAACACCAATGCTCTTTTATAAACTTGAGGAAGACCTCTGGTCAACTACAAAAACATTTGTGCATTTCTTGAATAGATTGCCAGAGTATCCTAGATGTTATATTCATGATATTGTTAGTGATGATATTGCTCTAGAAAAATTACAAATTTTGTATAACGATAATGGACAAGACTGATCGGGTCATACAACTTATACGTGAAATGATCGCAGTCGGTGCTGGTGGATTTACAGGTTCTTCTGCAGCAGAAGGACCAACTGCTGGGTATGATCCTCTGATTAAATTTCAGAGACGTGGGAAAACTGATTATAGAAAAGTCCCAAAGACTTACAAACAGTGGGTAAAATCATTAGACTCAAAAAATGTTCGGTCTCGGAAAACTTCAGGTTCTTGAATCAAAATTAGACATTTATGAAGACTTATCCAAGGAAATGTTGGATAAGTTAGAACGTGCTGTTACTACTATTTCGGACAATAGTAATAAGATTGCCATTGTTTTAGAAAGACACGAAAATCGTTTAGATGATAGTGAAAAATCTGATCAACTCATCATCAAAATGATGCAGGAGATGAAGGAACAGGAAGAGAAAAATCATAATATCCTTCATGAGAGAATTGATAGAATTCAAAAGAAAGTGGATGCCAATCAAAGGTTTGTGATTGGTGCGGGTGCTGTACTAGCAACTTTGGGTGTGGTGGCACAGATCGCATTTCCAGTTTACAAATCCTTGACATCTAGTTCAAATCCGAGTATGCTGGCAACAGCAGAAGTCGTGTCTTTCGTAAATGGATCAAATTGATGCAAAGTATATTAGTCTAGTTTCTGCCAGGTTACAAAAATTTAAACGAGTAAAATCAAATCTATATAACTTTAGATGTCCTATCTGCGGAGACTCGCAGAAGAATAAGAGCAAGGCAAGAGGGTACATCTATGCAGTAAAGACAAATACTAATTTCAAGTGCCATAACTGTGGTGCTTCAATGTCACTTAACAACTTCCTTAAGAAAATGGATGTTGTTCTGTATAAGAGTTATTGTCTTGATAAATTTAAAGACGGTCACACTGGTAGGAATTTTGTAGCAGATGAACCCGAATTCGTTTTTGAGAAACCTAAGTTTGCACAGAGGATCGTTCTTCCTCTTTGTAGTGAGGTGGAAGTTGGTAGAACCTATCTTCAAAATCGTAAGATCGATCCCACCAAATTTTATTACGCAGAAAACTTTGATGAGTTTGTGCGAACGTTTCAGGGTTTGGATTACGGCTATATGGGTAAAGAACCTAGAATCATCATCCCGTTATATTTCGACAAGGATCTCATCGGGTTCCAAGGTCGAAGTCTAAATTCTAAATCTATTAAATATATTACTGTAATGCTTAAGGAGGACGCACCGAAAATATATGGACTTGATAACATCGAAAGAAACTCTAGAGTCTACATTACTGAAGGACCATTCGACAGCACGTTTATTCGCAATTCGATTGCTATGTGCGGAGCTGATCTTGATATCAGTAATTGGGGGATTAGCAATCCTGTTTGGGTCTATGACAATGAACCTAGAAACAAGGAAATCCTCAACCGAATCAGTCGGACAATCGATAGTGGCGACTCCATAGTCATTTGGCCATCACACATTAAAGAGAAGGACATTAACGACATGATCCTTGCTGGACATGACGTTCAAAGTCTGATAGAATTAAACACCTATTCTGGTTTAGAAGCAAAACTTAAATTCACTACCTGGAAGAAAATATGAGCAACGGTATCAAGGTTAAAAAACGTAATGGTAATATTGAGGTATTGAACCTAGAAAAGATGCACAAGATGGTTGAGGCTGCTTGTGAGGGTCTTTCTGGTGTGTCTGCAAGTCAAGTAGAGATACAGTCTGGAATTCAATTTTATGATGGTGTCACCACTGACGAGATTCAAGAGATCTTGATTCGTTCTGCTTCAGATCTAATTGATCTTGAGCATCCTAATTATCAATATGCAGCAGCACGTTTGCTTCTGTTCTCTATTCGTAAGCAACTTTCTGTCAAGTTTAAGAGAAATCCTACTCTTCTAGAGCAGATCAAGTACGGCATTGAGAACAATGTCTATGATGAAGAAGTGTTGCAAAAGTACACCGAAGAAGAACTTGAAAAGGTAAACTCTTTTATATACCATGATAGAGATTATCTATTCACCTATGCTGGACTACGGCAGGTTGTGGATAAATATCTGGTGCAGGATAGAAGTAATGGTGAGGTATTTGAAACACCTCAATTCATGTACATTCTGATTGCACTTACTATCTTCGCAGAGTATCCCAAGGAGACACGTTTGTCCTATGTCAAACGATACTACGACGCAATCAGCAAGCACAAAATCAACATTCCCACACCTATCATGGCAGGAGTGCGAACTCCACTTCGACAATTTGCTAGCTGTGTTCTTGTTGATGTTGATGACACCCTCGATAGCATCTTTAGTTCTGATATGGCTATCGGCAGATATGTTGCACAAAGGGCGGGCATCGGTATCAACGCAGGCAGGATCCGTGGCATCAACAGTAAGATCCGAGGTGGAGAAGTTCAACACACAGGTGTTGTACCATTCCTCAAAAAATTTGAGAGCACTGTCAGATGCTGCACTCAAAATGGCATACGAGGTGGAAGCGCAACTGTCCACTTCCCAATCTGGCACCAAGAAATAGAGGACATCCTTGTACTTAAAAACAATAAAGGGACGGAAGATAACCGTGTCCGAAAGCTCGACTACAGCATCCAAATATCTAAACTTTTCTACGAACGTTTCATCAAAGACGAGGAGATTTCTCTCTTCAGTCCTCATGATGTTCCAGGTCTCTATGATGCTTTTGGAACTGATTCTTTTGACGAACTATATGTGGGTTACGAACAGGATCAGTCTATTCCTAGAAAAACGGTTGGGGGTCAAAGTCTGATCCTAGATCTCCTGAAGGAGAGAGCAGAGACTGGTCGTATCTACATCATGAATATCGATCACTGCAATACTCACTCGTCCTTCAAGGACAAGGTGAATATGAGTAACCTCTGCCAAGAGATCACTCTGCCTACTGATCCTCTACAGCACATTGATGGACAAGGTGAGATTGCTCTCTGCATTCTTTCTGCTATCAACGTTGGTAAGGTCAAGTCTGATTCTGAACTAGAGAATCTATGTGATCTTTCTGTCCGTGGTCTTGAAGAACTCATTGACTACCAGAAGTATCCTATCCTTGCCGCAGAACTTGCTACAAAGGCACGTAGGTCCCTTGGAATTGGTTTTATTGGTCTAGCACACTATCTTGCTAAACTTGGTTTCAACTACGGTGATCAAGAGGCATGGGATGCTGTCCATGGACTGTCTGAGTCTTTCCAATATTTCCTTCTCAAGTCATCAAATGAACTTGCAAAAGAGAAGGGTGCTTGTGAAGGTTTCCCACGAACAAAATACTCTGATGGAATTCTTCCGATTGATACATACAAGAAGGATCTAGACGAAGTTACTTCTATTGCGTTACAGCATGATTGGGAATCTCTTAGAGCATCTATCACCGAGCATGGTTTACGGCACTCAACATTGTCGGCACAGATGCCATCAGAGAGCAGTTCCGTTGTGTCAAACGCAACAAATGGAATTGAACCACCTAGAGGATACCTGTCCGTTAAAAAATCAAAGAAAGGACCTCTTAAGCAAATTGTTCCGCAGTACAATACACTGAAAAATAACTACACACTATTGTGGGAAATGCCTGACAATACAGGTTACATAAATGTGGTGTCTGTAATGCAGAAATTCTTCGATCAAGCCATATCTGGTAATTGGTCCTATAATCCTGAGAACTATCCAGACAATGAAGTTCCAGTTTCTGTGATGGCAAATGATTTTCTAACTACATACAAGTACGGTTGGAAAACTTCTTATTATCAAAACACATACGATAACAAGACCGATGAGGTCGAGGAGGATAAAAAAGAACAACTAAACGCAATCTTAGAAGAATTAAGTCAATCCGAGGAGGGAGAGTGTGAATCCTGTGCAGTTTAAGATGTCATCCGTAGAGGAACCTAAAACTAAAATTGAAGGCATGACAGTCTTCAATACCGAACAAGTAAATACTAAAAAGCAACCGATGTTTTTCGGTAAACCTCTGGGAGTACAGAGGTACGACTCTTATAAGTATCCAATTTTTGATAAACTAACAACTCAACAACTTGGATACTTCTGGAGACCAGAAGAAGTTTCACTACAGAAAGACCGTGGGGATTATCAAACACTTCGTCCAGAACAAAAGCATATCTATACCTCTAACCTCAAGTACCAGATTATGCTTGACTCCATTCAAGGGCGTGGTCCTGGGATGGCTTTTATACCTTATTGCAGTCTACCCGAACTAGAGGCATGTATGGAAGTCTGGGGGTTCATGGAAATGATCCACAGTCGTTCCTACACTTATATCATTAAGAACGTCTATTCAGACCCATCCGAGGTATTTGATAAGATCGTCACTGATGAACGCATTCTAGAACGTGCTGCGAGTGTCACAGGTGCCTATGATGACTTCATCAATAGTGCTCAGACTTGGGGCAATGGCAACATGTGGCAAGAGGACTTTAGAGATTCACCTTCATCCAAATGGGAAATTAAAGATGTCAAAAGAAAACTCTACAGAGCAGTTGCAAACGTTAATGTTCTTGAGGGTATTAGGTTCTACGTTAGTTTTGCTTGTTCTTTCGCCTTTGGTGAACTCAAGCTCATGGAAGGATCAGCAAAAATTATTTCACTCATTGCAAGAGACGAAAACCAACATTTAGCAATCACTCAGAATATTTTGAATAAGTGGAAGTCTGGTGATGATCCTGAGATGATGCAGATCATGAAGGAAGAGGAAGAGTGGACTTATCAGTTGTTTGATAATGCTGTCAATGAAGAGAAACGTTGGGCAGAGTATCTCTTTAAAGATGGTTCTATGATTGGTCTGAATGATAAACTACTTAAGAACTATGTTGAGTGGGTTGCAAATCGTCGCATGAAGTCCATTGGTCTCAAACCAGTGTATGATATTTCTGCCAAGGCAAATCCATTACCATGGACTGAGCACTGGATCTCTTCTAAGGGTCTTCAGGTGGCACCACAAGAGACGGAAGTCGAGTCTTATGTGGTAGGTGGCATCAAGCAAGATGTCAAGGCAGATACTTTCTCAGGATTTAAACTATGACGGAACAGTGGGCAATTCAATTGATGGCAGATCCGAGAGTTGAGTTAACTGAATTTGATCTTAGGATACTTCGATTTGGACCTCAACCTTGGTTGCCCCACGAAGTTATTAGATATAATTTCCTGAAGATGAAGTATAAGGAGGACTAAGGTCCTCTTTTTTTATGTCTATATAATTTGTGTAAGGACGTACCTACCCATTCAAAAGATGGGATGGGTAACTATGTCCTTTACATAAAAACAAAATGACTAAACTATTTGTTCCACTGCTGTTAGCTTCTGTAGCAGTAACAACCATTAGCACTTCTGGAGAAGCAAAGGGAAGAGTATGGGGATCTCCTGGTGGTCATCCAGGATGGGTTTCTCCATCTCCCAAAAAACGTTGTACTAAGAAACGTCCCTGTTCCAGAATGCCTGAAATTCCTTATTTACCTGGGGAGGTAATACCGATGCCGAGAGGAGGATACCCAAGAGATTATATTAAATAAAAAAAAGGAGAGACCTTCGGGTCTCTTTTTTATGTCATTAAATGTACTTAAGTTAACTCATGTAAAAAATACACAAATGTTAGTAAATTAACACAAACTGTCCTATATAATACAGAATTGGGAATTATAAGATGTCCTGAATATTATTTCTTTATCATGTTTTACATTTAAACAATGTGTATTGGAGGAAAACATCATGCATAACCTACTATCGAAATCGCAATTGGACGAATGGCGTCATTTTGAAGATACTGTCGATCAACTTGAAGTTGAAAATCAAAAAATTAATGACTACTATGAGTGCCTGATTGAGTGCGATGCATTAGGACAACACGAATGTAAAAAAGTTTGCAGGAGTATTCTTATGAAGTAAACTCAAAGACATAGAATCTCTGCACAAAGACCCGCAAGGGTCTTTTCTTTTGTCTAAATATGCTAGACAATGGAATATATGAATGGTGGATTATGAAAATCCTTGGACTTACATGGAACGAACTTTTGATAGCAGTGATGTTGGGGACTACTTTGGCTTTGTTTATCTCATTACCAATCTCACAAACCAACGACAGTACATTGGGAGAAAGTATTTTTGGTCGTTCCGAACACCAAAAGGAAAGAAACGAAAGGTCAAACAAGAGAGTGATTGGAAGCGGTATTACGGATCTTGTCCAGAACTGAAAGAAGATATAGAAAAGATTGGTAAAGATAAATTCAAGAGAGAAATATTATCACTACATAAAACAAAAGGAAGAACAAACTTTGAAGAGACACGTCAGTTGTTTTTAAATAATGTTCTTACAGAATCTCTGAATGGAGAACCTGCATATTACAATAGCAATATATTAAGTCGTTATTTTAGAAAGGATTATTATGGAGACGATTGATACTTACTTTCGATATTGTGCTCAGATAAGTAAGGATTATCAACGGACTAAACGTGCTGGTGAGATAACGTATGTCAAGAATGTCTTTGAGGATCCATATAGGATGCTCAAGTTTCAATCTTTGTTGACTAAATGGGAATCATGTCAGAATTCTAAACCAGGAATTATGTCTTTGAAAATCCCATACTGGACTGCTGAGATTATTTCTGATGAAATACTTGACCTACCAGAACATGATAGTTACAAAAATGAATCCGAGTTTTATTATTTCTATCATAATAATACATGTATGGAAACTGATACGGATAATCTGATCAGTAATAATTGTGTTCTCCCTCATACTGATCCTAATAATGATAGATCTCAATCAGCTATTATTGGATTGATTAATTTAAATCATAGAGATGTATCTACTGCATTTTGGAGATTTAAGGGAAGACTTATGGAAGATAGTGAAGAATTTTCTGATGAATATTATGATTATACTGCTGGTATAAATTATGATAATTATGATGAGATGGCATGTTGTCCAACATTGTATAAAGCATTTGAAATGACTTATGGATTTAATGAGGCAATCTTTTATGACTCTAGACTTTTTCATTCACCAGTCATTGATAAATATTACACAAGGGAAAACCCACGCATCATGATGAGGTTGTCATATGTGCTTGACGGAGAGGAGGAGGAGTGTTATGATGATTGAGTTGAAAGGACATTATGAACGAACAAATCATCGATTGTGTTTCGGATATCATTGATTGGGCAAACGAACGTATCCTAACCACAGATCTAGAGTGGGAAGATGCAGCAGCACTATCCCTAGAGTTTAAGGAGTGGTTGGAAGAGGATGAAATCGATCTCCTTTACCTTGACAAACTAGACTAAACAGTCTATAATTCTTTTATTGGTTCAGTAGCTCAGTGGATTAGAGCAACCGCCTTCTAAGCGGTCGGTCGTAGGTTCAAATCCTACCTGAATCGTTGTCTTTCTTCTTATGAAACCAGTAGACATCTTACTTCTAATATCCGAATTGGAAGGGTGCCATACGCACACTAAGAGACTTGGTTTTGAAGAAGACATGGCAATCTTCGATCAGATGAGAAAGAAGTATTATAAACTATACTTCAAACTCAAGAGAGAAGAAAACAATCCTCTATAGCTCAGTTGGTAGAGCAGGTGACTGTTAATCACCCTGTCCCTGGTTCGAGTCCAGGTGGAGGAGTTAGACAGGGAGTGAGCACCCTGCCATGGTATTAACCACACTGTGAATGAGAGTTGGTTACTCTCTTGCTCCATTACAAACTGTCAGAATGTTGGGTTTAAATGCCCCACAGCAAGCATTCGGATAAGTGTAATGTATGCCAGATTAGCTCAGTTGGATAGAGCAGTGCTTTTGTAAAGCAAAGGTCAACAGTTCAAGTCTGTTATCTGGCTCCTTGCGGGTATGGTGTAGAGGTAACATCTGAGCCTTCCAAGCTCCAGTCACGGGTTCGACTCCCGTTACCCGCTTCTTAACAAAGATTTTATAGTTTTTTTTCCTAAATAAGAAATTGTTAATAAAATCTGATTATGATATCCGTACAATGTAAACTTTGTAAGACTGAACTCACAAGCACCTCAAAAGTGCAGTGTTGTGGTTGTTCAAATCAAATGATCTTACAAGAAGATAAAGTCACTGCACTTAATCTTGGTGATGTTTTGATAACAAAATCGAATAAAAGTATTAACAATGACACCTCTTTTTCAAAGTCGGACCTAGAGTATCAGGAGAACCGTAGACGAAGAAAGGTTCGTAAACTCGATTTTGAGGTGAGGTAGTGAATTCTATCTACTATTCAACATATCTTGTCCTGTTAATTTTTCTTGCACTTGTTGCAATTGGTGGTTACGAGTCTACAATGCGGTTAGTTCGTTACGTTGATCTACAACTAAGAATGGTATACATCAACATTCAGTTGTTTTTTATGAGACGTAGATTAGAACGGCAAATGAGATCTTTCCACAAAAAATTCGGAGATGCAAATGTCACAAACAAAAACTTGCCCTAAGTGCGGTGCTACTTGGGTAGATGGTCAACACTATTGGAGCGGCACTGGAGCATTAGGAAACGAAGATGATCTTGCAGGATTGGTGTGTAATAAGTTAGGAAATGATGACTGTATCAATCCAAAACGTGGTTCTGAAGAAGGAATTACCTGGGCAGATAGGTTGGACAGTCTAAATAAAAAGCAGAATGAGTTGGATCTGTAATGCCTAGAAGCAGGATGACCAAAGTCGATATTGAAGCAAGAGTATACAAACTGAAGAATGAAATCTATGATGGGGTATATGACGGTGCCAGTGAAGAATGGTTAAACGGTGCTCACTATACTTTAAATAAAGTTCTGGAGATCTTACAAGAATTCAGCAATTAATGGATAGAGACGAGAAGAGAGAGTTTTACAAATCTCTTAGAGAAAGAATTCATCAACTTCGGATGGGTCATCTCTTTGAGGAACCTTGCCCACTCTATGAACCAGAGTGGGACGAAGATTTATGGGACTGCCGTCTTAGTTATGATCTAAATGATGATGATTTGACAGACGATTAAATAAGTCTTATAATTAGTATGTTCGGGATGTAGCGCAGAGGTAGCGCGTCTCTTTTGGGAAGAGAAAGTCGTAGGTTCGATCCCTATCATCCCGACTTGCCGCAAGGCATCCGTAGTATTTTTTGATAATAATGAAAATTGCAGCACCATTAACAGGAATGGATCCTAGCAATAAGCATATAGTTGCTCAAGATCCTTTTGTTTTTTATGAACAGATCATTCCCGAAAAACTGGTAGATCTAATGGTAGAAGAACTACCAAAGTATGAAGAGCAATTTGTAGAAGCACAGATCGGTGATCATACAAATGGAGCACTTCTTGAATCAGCAAGAGATTCAAAAATCTCTTGGATGTATGAAGATGACTGGGTTTCTTCTATCTTTGCTCACTATTTTCATTTGGCAAACAAAGAGTATTGGGAGTACGATCTTAATGGTTTAGATGGTATTCAAATTACTCGATATGATGAGGGTGATCATTATGCTTGGCATTCCGACTATGGGACTGCGGAGGATAATCGTTACACCAGGAAACTAAGTGCAACTCTTCTAGTAACAGATCCTAGTGAATATGAGGGTGGTGAGTTAGAGTTTATTGATTATCATAACAATCCTGTAGTCGCACCTTCTGAGAAAGGAACAATGATCATTTTTGATTCACGTATTCCTCACCGTGTCCTACCTGTGACTAGAGGAACTAGGATTTCACTTGTAACTTGGATGCTTGGTCCCAAACTACGATAAGATGGTTAGGTATATTTCGTTTAGTCCTTATTTTTCAGGACTAGTGAACATTATCATGTCTTATGAAATGTTCTTGGCAATCGCAGCAATCACCAAGAGGAAGGTTATTCTTCCTCCTGATTGTTGGATGTTGTTCTTGTCTGCAAGTCAAGAGAAGGAAGATTGGATTGACTTCTGGGAAATTTTTGATAAGGATGTTCTTCTGGAAGAGTTTGATTGTATAGAGCATGATGATGTTCCAGAGTTCCAAGAAATCCTGGATGACATGGAAGATGAGAAGTCTTATACTAAAAATATTGGAGAGTGTGACTTAGATCTTGCAGAAATTTTCTTTGAATCTTCTACAGTATCTGATGAGCATACTGTATTTGTGAATGAGGAAATTGATACCAAGGACTTCCATAATTTTTGTCATGGTAGAACTGTGATGGAATTGGATTGTGACGAGCAATTCTTACATTTTGAGAATAATCTTTTTGGTCACTATTGGTATCATGTTTATCCTGGTGGTGAAAATATTAGAAATCAACTAAAGGATAAAGTGAATAGGGTATTGCGGTATCATGATAAGTTTTACTTCTATGCAGATAAAGTTCATGAAGAGGTAGGACCATTCAATGCTATTCATGTCAGACGAAATGATTTCTTGGAAGCAAGAGAAGATGCGATTGCATGTGTGGATGCTCCTGAAAAGATTGTAGAAATGGTGGAACGTCTTCCATTTAATGACAAGACACTTCCTCTTTATATTGCTACTGATGAGCAAGATAGATCATTCTTTGATTTGCTTGCTGAGAAGTATGAAATTTATTTCTATGAAGACTTTGAATATGAATTTAATGATGATTTTGATGATGATGATCTCCATGTTGCAGTACTAGAACAAACCATATGTTCACAGGCTGAGAACTTCTTTGGAACTTATCTATCAACATTCACAAAGAGAATTAATATCATGAGAGGTCTTGATGGAAGACAAGCAGATGATCATTTGGGTATCAATCACTTACCAGAAGAACCAGATGAAAACTTAACTGATGTATTTCCTTGGAGAAAAATGCCTGATAATACTTGGCAATGGAATTCATCATCTCATTTACAATGGATGCACGAAGAAAACGGTAAGTTGGTTACACCATGAGAGACGTTTTACAACCTATATTCAATGATGTTCCTTTCAAGAAAGTAAAGGTTCCTGATAATCTTTATTCATTCATGATGGATGAATATAAAAACTTAGTCTTTAATATTAAAGATCAGGAAATTGAATATGATAGAAATTATAAAACTTATACCAGTGGTGGAATTTCAATCAAAGGTTCTAAAAAACCTTTTTGTCTGAAGACTGAGATATCACAAGAACTTTATGAAATGTGTTATGACGAGATTACTCCCATGATTGAGGAGTGGTCTGGTCAAGAACTTGAGATGACTTGGGCATATGGAATTAGAAATTATGTTCGGGACTCAATACTACATCTCCATAGAGACCGAATTGAAACTCATATAATTAGTTGCATAATTTATGTTGACCAACAATCTGAAGAAAATTGGGCATTAGATTTCTTTGATCACGAACATAATCATCATAAAGTTCTTTTTGAACCTGGTGATATGCTCTTCTATGAAAGTCTATGTTTGCATGGGAGAATTGATCCTTTCAGAGGAGACTATTACAGAAACATGTACTTCCACTGGAAGCCGATTGATTGGTGGTATGATGACTTATACGATCTCAGGACAGACTTTAGAGATGCAACAGAATTCAGAAATTATTACGGACAAGAATACCTCTACAACAGAGAAGAAAGAGTCATCCCTAGAACTCTTTGAACCACCTGACGAACTGGCACATGCAGAGCAGGATGAAGAGTACATTAAGTGGTATACTAATCATGATCACGCATCGTGATGCCACTGCTCCTTTAGCAATCTGGTGAATGCACCGAACTCATAATTCGGCTAAGGTGAGTTCGATCCTCACAAGGAGCATTGGGATTGACTTTCAGTCCCAAATCTGATAAACTACTGGAGTAATTTACACAAGACAATGACTATCACTGCTAAGTTCAAGAAGGATATCAATACCCTTCGTTCTGCTGCAAACGGTGAGCTTCTTCTAGACGTGAAGAATCCTAAACTTTTCAAAAAAGTACGTCGTTATTATGAGAACAACGGTGTTGTGTTCTCTGGTGATCCACTTGATGATTATGATATTCTGATGGAATGGATTGCTAGTGATCTTGAAACCACAGAGGTTGCTTGATGAAAGTTCTACTAGAACGTTTCCCTTATCGTTATGTCGAGTGTGGAACCCTAGAAAACGGGTTTCCAGATTACCGCATTCAAAAAGCACATCATTATACTAAGAGGTACAGTGACATGTATCTCCTTGATAACCAGATGCAACTTTTGACTGCGATTGATGACTTTGAATACACGAAATGGTTAGATCCAGAACGTGTTCCTTGTTATATTAAAGACTCGGTAAGTCGTTAAACTAGCCCTGGTCGGAGTGTTATTTCAAATCAAATATGTTTAACCTGGGTATTCATGGTTCTCACAATGCAACATTTGCATTGTCTTATGGAGATGATATTTTAGAGGTAGTGGAACTTGAGAGATTTATTTCTCACAAGAATGCTGCCCTATATTTTTATGAGAAACCTGTTCATGCAATTAATTATGTGTGGCAGATCAGTGAATACTTCAAAAGAAAATATGATTTTGAATTTTATGATGTAATTTGTATTAACTCTATGCCTGAAGAAGTCTTTCCTTGGAAAGACGTATTTGGTGATACTACGATTGAGTATTGTGATCATCACGTTGCTCATACATGTAGTGCCTTTTATCAGTCACCATATCAAGAAGCATTAGTTGTTTCATTTGATGGTGGTTCAGATGAAGGTTTCTTTAATGTATATACCATAAAGAGAGGTGAAGACCCTGTAAAAATTTACGAAGGGCAAAAAGACTACGCAGTCTCTTATATGACACCAGCAAACTTCATTCCTGCTATTCGTAATGAACAGGATATTTACCAAGGTAATTTAGTTTATCCTGGTAAATTAATGGGATATGTTGGTTATGGTAATTATCGTAAGGATCTTGCTGAAAAGTTAATTGAATTCTATGAATCAAATACTTATGATGATGTTCCAGATGCTGTCTGTAGATTTGTAAACAAGTTTTTTGAATCACCAGAATGGTCTCAGAACTTTGGATTGCAGGATGCACAAGACATTGCAACAACAAATCAAATTGTATTTGAGAAGTTGTTCCTAGAAGAGATACAACCATTCTTAGATAAGTATCCAGATTTACCTCTGATCTTAACTGGTGGTTGTGCTTTGAATATCATCAATAACACCAGATTAGCAAGAGAACGAAAGGTTTTCGTTCCACCAAATCCTAGTGATTGTGGTATTGCATTAGGTGCATTATTATTCCTCATCAAACCAAGACATCAGGTTGACATCACTTATTCTGGATCACCTGTGTGGGACAGGATGGAGATTGGTAGATACTTGCATGAAAGGGAAGATGCACAAGATATCTCTGCAAAAG
>Ga0213858_10000632_pt1 | contig 16709 bp, 17 predicted proteins | sample PICome_FD_160122 | JGI IMG/M metagenome (GOLD analysis project Ga0213858, IMG submission 160122) | Coastal seawater microbial communities near Pivers Island, North Carolina, United States - PICO245 | ecosystem: Environmental > Aquatic > Marine > Coastal | place: USA: North Carolina | collected... | reverse complement strand
TATCAAATTATTTGATTTACTGTAAAAACAAATTATATTTGTATTACAGGTATATTTATTAAATAATTAATACATTCACCACAAAAATAGAACTTTTTAAGTTATGTCTAGTGTAAAATATTATTTCGATCCTGAGACACTTTCATACCGTCAAGTAGCATCTAATAAAACAACCAAGTTAAAGTATTTTGTTGGATTTATTTTATTGTCTGCATTATTTGGTTTTCTAATTGTATTTGCTGGAAGTTATTATTTTGAATCTCCAAATGAAAAAGCATTAAAAAGAGAGCTTCAAAATATGGAGCTTCAATACACAATTTTAAATAAAAAAATGATTGAAATTGAAGAAGTCATGGATAATATTGAAGATAGAGATAATACTATCTATAGACTATATTTTGAAGCCAATCCTATACCTGAAGCACAGAGAAATCAAGGATTTGGTGGAATTAATCGTTACAGCAAATTTGAGGGTTATAAAAATTCTGACTTAATTGCATCCACAAATAAAAGACTTGACATATTACAAAAAAGAATTGTAATACAATCAAAATCACTGGATGAAATAATTAAATTAGCAAAAGACAAAGAAAATTTTCTATCTAGAATACCAGCTATTCAACCAATTAAAAATGAAGATTTGACACGAATGGCATCAGGGTTTGGATATAGAACTGACCCTTTTACAAAAACAAGAAAATTTCATGCTGGAATGGATTTTACCGCGCCAAGAGGAACACCAATATATGCATCTGGAGACGGTATTGTGAAACGTGCTGACTCACGTTCTTCAGGATATGGAAAGCACATAAGAATTAATCATGGATATGGCTATACAAGTTTGTATGCCCATCTATACAAATATAATGTCAAAAGAAATCAGCGCGTTAAGCGAGGAGATATAATTGGCTTTGTTGGAAGCTCTGGCAGATCCCAAGCCCCACACTTACACTACGAAATTTATAAAGACGGGAAAAAAATAAATCCTGTAAATTTCTATTATGGCAACCTTACAAATGAGGAATTTAATAACCTTTTAAACAAGGCCTCAGTTGAAAATCAATCCCTTGACTAAAAAATGCATTTAGACTTACCAAAAAAATTATATTATAGTATAGGTGAAATTGCTAAAGCTTTTAATGTAAAAACTTCTTTAATTCGATTCTGGGATAGTGAATTTGATGTTCTAAAACCAAAAAAAAACTCAAAAGGAAACCGTAGATTTACACAAGATGATATCAAAACTCTTAAACTAATTTACTCTTTAGTTAAAGAACAAGGTTACACTTTAGATGGAGCAAAATCTTATATTAAGTCTAAAAAAGGAAAAACTTTAACAAACTTTGAAATCATATCAAAGTTAGAATCCATTAAACATAAGCTCATGAAAATAAAGTCTGAAATTTAAATTTTTCAGAAATTATTTTTTACGCATAAAGATGGTTACAGGAACTCCACAAAAATCATACATTGAACGCAATTTATTTTCCAAGAAGCGTTTGTAAGGGTCTTTAACATATTGTGGTAGATTACAAAAAAAAGCAAATTGCGGTTGTGGAGTTGGCAACTGCATAATATATTTAATCTTTACATATTTCCCTTTAAGAGCAGGTGGAGGAGTTTTTTGAATGACTGGAAGTAAATCTTCATTTAACTGACTGGTTTTTATTCTTTTTGATCTGTTCTTATATACATTAACAGCTGTTTCGATAGCTTTAAAAATTCTTTGTTTTGTATGTGCTGAAATAAAAACAATTGGTACATCGACAAAAGGCTCAATTTGCTTCTTAATATAATTTTCAAAATCTTTTGTTGTACTTGTATCTTTCTTTACTAAGTCCCACTTATTTACCAATATTACAATTCCTTTATTGTTTCGTTGTGCTAACCAAAATATATTTTGAACTTGACCATCAAATCCTCTTTCAGCGTCTATAACTAAAAGACAAACATCTGAATTTTCAATTGCTCTTACACTTCGCATTACTGAATAAAACTCCAGATCTTCTTTAACTTTTGATTTACGCCGAATACCTGCAGTATCAACTAAATTAAACTCAAATCCATACCTGTTGTACTTAGTGTCAATTGCATCTCTTGTTGTCCCAGCAATATCTGTAACAATGTATCTTTCTTCACCTATTAAAGCATTTATAAATGAAGATTTACCAGCGTTTGGTCGGCCCACTACTGCAAAACGAGGAAGTTTTGTATTTATATCATCATTTTCTTCTGGTAAACAGTCTATTAATGCATCTAGCAAATCACCAGTACCACTACCATTAATACTTGCAACAGTGAAATAATCACCTAAACCTAAACTGTAAAATTCAACAGCATCTTGAGCACGTTTCGCATTATCAACTTTATTTACTACTAAAAAAACTGGTTTTTTAATCTTTCTTAACAACTTAGCTACATCTTCATCCATTCCAGTAACACCAGTTTCAACATCAACCATAAAAATAATTGCATCAGATTCATCGATAGCTAGTTCAACTTGTTTATCAATTTCTGATTCAAAAATATCATCACTACCAATTACGTAGCCCCCAGTATCAATTAATGAAAATTCTCGTCCATTCCAATCACTTTTACCATAATGCCTGTCTCTAGTTACACCACTGACAGCATCTACAATTGCTTCGCGACGCTGAATAAGTCGATTAAAAAATGTTGATTTACCAACATTTGGGCGTCCAACTATGGCAACAATGTTTCCCATTAATTTTTATTATTATACTGCAAAAGTAGGTAAAATTATACTTAAAAATTAAGATGGATCATATCCAAATCGTTTAAGTTGACGAGGATTTGAACGCCAGTTCTTGTTAACCTTCACATATAATTCTAAATGTATTTTTTTTTCGAAGAATTGTTCTAAATCTTTTCGAGATTCAACACCAACACGCTTAAGTGCTTTTCCTTTGTGTCCAATTAAAATTCCTTTTTGTGTTTCTCGTTCAACCATTATAACTGAACGAATTCTAATAATTTTTTCTTCTTCAAAAAATTCTTCTGTTTCAACTTCAACAGCATACGGAATTTCCTTTTTATAATACATCAAAATTTTTTCTCGAATTTTTTCATTTACAAAAAAACGCTCTGGCTTATCCGTCAACTGATCTTTGGGATAAAATGGAGGAGACTGCGGTAATAATTCAATTAATCTATTAAAAACATTCTTTATATTGAAACCTGTTAGAGCAGATATTGGGTAAAATTCTGCATTTGGTACTTTTGATTGCCATAGCTCAGCTTGTTTCTCTAAATTTTTTTGGTCTGAAGTGTCAATTTTATTTAGAAGTAAAATAACGGGGGTTTTTGTGGATGTAATTTTTTTAAAAAAAATATCATCTTTTAGAGAATTCTCTCCTATTTCAACCATGTAAATTATTATATCTGCATCTTCAAATGCGGATTTTACAAAATGCATCATTGAGGACTGAAGCTCATATACAGGTTTTATTATACCTGGTGTATCAGATAAAACTAATTGAAAATCATCGCCATTAACAATTCCTAATATTCGGTGACGAGTGGTTTGTGCCTTAGATGTAATAATTGATAACTTCTCACCAACGAAAGCATTCATAAGTGTTGATTTGCCAACATTTGGATTTCCAATTATATTTACAAAACCAGCTTTATGTGAATTCTTCATAGTTTACAAAGTTACAATCTTCATTTGAGACATCAACAATTGTTAAAACTCAATTTATTTTTTAACTTACATAAACTTTTCTACATCTCTAACCATTTTTGAGCTACCACAAACAAAAGGGACACGTTGATGTAAACTATTTGGTTGAATCTCTAAAATTCTTTTGTAACCATCACTAGCGCTACCATTTGCTTGCTCTGCTAAAAAAGCCATAGGATTGCACTCATACAATAATCTCAATTTACCATTAGGGTAATTTTGACTTTGAGGATATAAATAAATTCCTCCTTTTATCATGTTACGATGAAAATCAGAAACTAATGACCCAATATATCTTGATATATATGGTCTATTATTATTTTGTTCTTGACAAAACTTAATATATTTCTTTATACCTAATGGGAAATGACTGTAATTTCCCTCATTTATAGAATATATATTTCCATCCTCAGGGAATTTCAAATTAGGGTGAGACAAATAAAATGTGCCTATTGCGGGATTTAATGTAAAACCATTAACGCCATCCCCAGTGGTATAAACTAACATAGTTGAAGTTCCATAAATTACATATCCAGCTGCTACTTGCTCTTCACCCTTTTGTAGAAAATCATCAATTGTGACCTCATTACCTAAAGGAGTTACACGTCTATATATAGAAAATATTGTACCCACAGAAACATTTACATCAATATTTGAAGAACCATCTAAGGGGTCAATTAACACTACGTACTTATTTTGGTTTTGAGAATTTAGACTATTTATAGAGATAAATTCATCTTCCTCTTCACTAGCAATACCACATACAATATTCCTGTTAGTTAACATTTGTATGAATTTTTCATTGGCATACACATCCAATTTTTGCTGACTCTCGCCTTGAGTATTAACTTGGCCAGAATTTCCTAAAATATTAACAAGACCAGCTTTATTAACTTCATGATTAACTACTTTAGCAGCAAGCCTAATCGAATTAATTAATCTTGACAGCTCCCCAGAACTATACTTAAAAGAATTTTGATTTTCTATTATAAACTCTCCAAGAGTTTGAATTTTATGAGACATATTTAGTAAATAAATCTAAAATTATCGATAATTTATAGATACTACAACGTTTTCGTAAATTTATTTTTTGAATAATTAAATAGGGTTTTAATTATATTTGAATATTAAAATTTCAAAATGAATTTTCACATTAGAAAGGCAAAAAAAGATGATGCTAAACAAATTTTAAATCTTATTATAGAATTAGCTGTTTTTGAAAATGAACCTAACGCAGTTGAAATTAATACAGAGGATATAATATCATCAGGATTTGGAAAACTTAAGGACTTTTCCTGTTTTGTTGCAGAAACAAATGAAATTATAGTTGGCATCGCATTGGTTTATAGTCGATTTTCTACATGGAAAGGGCGTATATTGCACCTTGAGGACTTAATTGTAACTAAAAAATACCGTGGGAAAGGAGTTGGATCAGCTCTATTAGATAAAGTAGTTACACATGCTTCAGACATTAATGCAAAAAGAGTGTGTTGGGAGGTACTAAACTGGAATATAAACGCAATCGAATTTTATAAATCAAAAGGTGCTGATGTAAAGCAAGATTGGAATGTAGTTCATCTTAACGAAGATGGTATTAGAAATTATATGTCTAAACTAAAAGTATGAAAATTTTAAAATTTGGAGGAGCTTCAGTTAAAGACGCCCAAGGAGTTAAAAATCTTACGAAAGTACTTGAAATTACAGGAACTCAAAAAACACTTATAGTTGTATCAGCGATGGGAAAAACGACTAATTCTCTCGAAATAGTCATTGATAACTACTTTAATGCTAAGCATAAGCTACATAGCAGTATCCAAGAAATAAAAAAATATCATAACCAAATTTTACTTGATCTATTTAATAATGACAGTGAATTAATTTTTAAAAAAGTTTCAAAACTATTTGATGAATTGACAACTTTTTTTGAATTTAATAAATCACCTAATTATGATTTTGTGTACGACCAAACTGTAATATTTGGAGAATTAGTTTCTACTAGTATTGTTAGTTATTATTTGAACAATATTGGATTGAAAAATAACTGGTTAGACGCTAGAGAGGTAATTAAAACTGACAAAAATTATCGAAATGCTAAGGTGATTTGGGAGGATACTCAAGAAAAAATTAAACACAGCTTAAAATCACAAGAGCTTATTGTTACGCAAGGATTTATTGGAAGCGATTCAAATAATTTCTCTACAACACTTGGTAGAGAAGGTAGCGATTACAGTGCAGCAATTTTTGCCTATTGCTTAAATGCTAAACAAGTATGTATATGGAAGGATGTTCCAGGTGTTTTAAACGCAGATCCTAGGTATTTTGATAACACAACTCTTCTTGAGACTCTATCATATGAAGAAGCAATTGAGTTCTCATATTATGGGGCTTCAGTAATTCATCCAAAAACCTTACAACCACTTCAACGCAAAGAAATTCCTCTTTATGTAAAATCGTTTTTAAAACCTAAACAAGCCGGTACAAATATCTTTAAAAATTTAAAATTAAAGCCTAATGTCCCATGCTATATATTAAGAGAAAACCAAGTTTTAATATCCTTATCATCTTTAGATTTTTCATATATAGTAGAAGAAAATATTAGTAATATTTTCAGGCTTTTACACCTATATAAAATGAAAGTTAATTTGATTCAAAATTCAGCAATTAGCTTCTCTGTTTGTATTGAAAATCCTTTCAAAAACCTTAATGAGTTAGCTCTAAAACTTAAAGCAAAATATAATATTATAATACATAAAAATGTAAGCATCTTTACAATTAGAAATTATAACTCTGATTCAATTAAGGAAATTGAAAAAAATAAAACAGTTTTAATTAAACAAACTACTCCAAAAACTGTTCAAATAGTAACACAGACAACTGATTAATGAGACTTGTCCCTTTAACAAAGGATAACTATGCTTTTTTTAAGTTAAATAGGGTATAATTTTTTAATTAATGATAAAAAATAGCATCACACAACAAGAAAAGTCAATTTTTATAAATTTCTTTTATTTTTTCAACAATTACCTGAGCTAATTTCATTTTACTTTCATTTGTCAAACCTGCAATATGTGGAGTCAATAAAACTTTATTTGATTTTATTAAATAATCCATTTCATGAGAAATATTTTTAGTCAATAAAAGAGATTCAAAAGAACTATTCTCAAATTCTAGAACATCTAATCCTGCACCCAAAATTTTATACTCTTTTAGTGCTTTGACTAAATCCTTTATTACAACACAATTGCCACGAGCTGTATTTAATAACCAAAAAGGATTTTTAAAATCAGAAATAAATGAATCATTAACCATGCCTGTAGTATCAGTTGTTTGAGGCACATGTAGACTAAGTATTTCTGCACTATTTTTTAGTTCGTTTAAAGTAACTTGCTTAGCATTTTCGTCTCCAACATTGTTTTTGATATCGTAACACAAAACTTCAACATCAAACCCTTTGAGTTTTTGGGCAAATGATTTACCCATATTTCCATAACCAATCAAACCAATAATTTTACCCTCAAGTTCAATTCCTCTATTTGGCTCTCGTAACCATTTACCATTACGCACACTTATATCTGCAACTCTAATTTTATTTAAAAGCCCTAACAACAGTCCAAGGGTATGCTCTCCAACTGCATTCCTATTTCCTTCAGGAGCAGAAATTAATTTAATTCCTTTTTCCTTAGCATAATTAATATCGATAGTTTCCAAACCTGCCCCAACTCGACCAATAAACTTTAAATTTTTAGCTTTATCAATAAAAGTTTTGTCGATTGGAAAACGACTACGAATTATAACACCATCATAGATAGAGATTTTTTTTTCGACTTCTTCTTTAGAACTTTCTGTATCAATAAAATTATTATAGCCTAAAGATTCCAATTGATCCACGAGCAATGGATGATTAGCGTCTAAATGAATAATATTCATTTTATATATTTAAAATAAATTTAGCAATTATAAAGTATATTAAAATTCCAAAAATATCATTACTTGTTGTTATAAAAGGTCCTGTTGCGATTGCTGGGTCAATCCCCCTTTTGTGAAGAAATAGAGGAATAAAAGTCCCTACAATACCAGCCACGATAATAACTGCAATTAAGGAAACTGATACTGCCAATGCAGTTTGAAAATCTTCTTTCCATATCCACATAAAACCAAACAAAAAGATTGAAAGAATAAGACCATTTAAAGTGGAAAGAAGCATTTCTTTTAATAGCCTAGTATTGATACTTCCTTTTATCTCGTCATTTGCTAAACCCTGAACAATGATAGCACTTGATTGTACTCCTACATTCCCTGCCATGGCAGCGATTAAAGGAGTAAACAATAGTATTAAAGGAAAATCTTCAATTATTGTATCAAAAGTTCCCATTATAATAGCAGCACTAACTCCTCCAATAAGACCTAGAAACAGCCATGGTAAACGAGCTCTGGTAAGTGCTAAAATACTGTCTTGAGAATCAACATCTTGTGTAATACCTGCCGCCAATTGATAATCTTTTTCAGCTTCTTCTATAATCACATCAACTATATCATCAATTGTAATTCGGCCTAATAAAGTTTTTTTATTATCTACAACCGGAACAGCTTCTAAATCATATTTTGCCATAAGTTTAGCAACATCTTCATCATCATCGTTAACATGAACAGAATCAACTTTTGGAATATAAATATCACTTATTTTGGTTTCATTTTTTGCTATTAATAAATCTTTTAATGATAAACGACCAATTAATCTTTCTTCTTTGTTAACTACGTATATTGAATGAACACGTTTAACATTTTCCGCTTGAGCTCGAATTTTTCTTAAACATCCTGCCACAGTCCAAGTTTCGTAAACTTTTACTAATTCTTTTGCCATTAATCCACCTGCAGTATTTTCGTCATACTCCATAAGTTCATTAATGTCAGCTACTAGTTCCTTATCATCAATCTGGGCTATTACTTTTTCCTTTCTTTCTGGAGGAAGTTCTGCTAATAAATCAACTGCGTCATCTGTATCAAGTTCTTTAACCTCTTCAGCAATTTCTTTAGTGGATAAGTTCTCTAATACTTTCTCTCTTACATCATCATCAAGCTCAGATAAGATATCAGATGTCTTTTCACTATCCAAAAGTTTGATGATATATGTGGCTTGATCGAGATTTAATTCATCTAAAATTTCAGCTATGTCAGCATAATGAAGTTCATTGAACATTGATTGCAAAGATTCATCATTTTGATTATGAATGCTAAGTTGAATTGCATGCAACATCTCTGTTGAAATTTCAAATGGGATATGTTCTTTAGAATTTTCCAAAATCAAACTTTAAGGTTATCCTTTTCAATTATACTAACCAAATTAATAAAAGAATCTACTGACAACTGCTCTGGACGTTTGTCAAAGATAGTATTTGCTTTTAAATTATTCGATAAATCGAATACTTTTAAGCTATTCCTTAAAGTTTTACGCCGCTGTTGAAAGGCAGTTTTAACGATTTTGAAAAATAATTTCTCATCACATTGTAAGCTAAAATTATTTTTTCTGGTGAGTCTAATAACACCAGAATCAACTTTTGGAGCTGGATTAAATACATTCGGAGGGACTGTAAATAAATACTCAGCATCATAGAAAGCTTGAACTAATACTGATAATATGCCATATGCTTTAGTTCCTTCAGATACACAAATGCGATGAGCCACTTCTTTTTGAAACATACCAGTAAATTCAGGAACACTATTTCGAAATTCAAGTAGTTTAAATACAATTTGCGTTGAAATATTGTAAGGAAAGTTTCCTGTTATTGCAAATTGCTCATTATTAGAAAAACTATTTAAGTCATATTTTAATATATCAGCCTCTATTATATTTTTTGATAGCTGAGGAAAATATGTTTTTAAATATTTTATTGATTCCGAGTCAACTTCTATTACATAAGTTTGGATTGGCTTTTTTAATAAGTTAGATGTTAAAACACCCATTCCAGGACCAATTTCTAGAACCTTATTGTAATTCTTGAGAGTTAGTGTGTTAGCAATTTTTTGAGCAATAGATAAATCAATTAAAAAATGTTGCCCTAGATATTTTTTTGGTTTTACTCTCATTAACAAGATTTTAAATCAAATTCTCTAATTAATTCTAATTTAGTTCGGAAAGCTAACATTTTATCACCAAATCTATTAATTCCATCTGTCTTCAAAAGGCCTGAATACTGTTTAATGTAGTCCTCAAGATCAGACTTTGAATTTGCATAATATTGAATTGAATAAGAAATCTCACCAATGCTTTCGTTAGTAATAATTTTAGTAAAAATTGCTTTAGTGAATTTGCCTGTTTTTAAGACTTCATTTATATGACTATTTATCCATATAAGCCATTCTTCCTGAATTGAAGGATCTATGTTTACTGTTACATTATATATTATCATATTCTAATTTTTCTATTAGTGATCATTCCTCAAATCTCTAAAATGCTTTGTAGAATCTACAAAATGAATACTATCTTGAAATTCAAAAATAATTTTTTCATAATATCTCATTGCCTTTTTAGGAAAATTTAATTCAAGCCTACATAATTCTGCTGCTTCAAAATAAGCATCATCTATTAAAATATCAGATGAATGATTATTAATTACAAGTTCAAATTTTTGCAGTGCCTCAAAATATTTATTGTCAGATTTTAAAATTTTAGCCTGAGAAACTAATGCTTGATCTACAATACCACTATTTGGGTAATTTAAAATAACTTGATTTAGAGTTTTAAAAGCTTCACTCTTCTTATTTTGAAACAAATAAAAATCTGCTTTTGCATACAATTTTAATGATAAATCAAGACTATCACTATTTTTATGATCAGTAATTAAAAGTTGAAGCTCCAATGCATCATTTGCAATAAGTTTTGATGTTGATGACTTTAAAATATTTAATTGTGATTCAGCCCAATCAAAATCCCCTTTGTAAAAACTAGTCTTAGCAACTTTAAAGCGGGCTTCCTGAGATAAAATTCCTGATTCAATTTCATTATAAACTTGTGTGTAGTATATAAGTGCAAGATTAAACTTCTCTTGTAAAAGATAAATATCTCCTAATTTTAATTTCATTTTTGCTTTTGAAAACCTTGAAAAATTCTTCTTAAGATTATTTGTTATAATATCGATTGCATCTTGTTTTTTATTGAGGTTAAATACTAAAAAATCAATAAAGGATAATTGAAGATCTAAAGTTTTGTCATTAAATCCATAATTATCTATTAACTGTAAATAATCAGATTGAATTCTTGTAAATTCTTTGGTCTTGAGTAATATGTCAAGTGATAATATTTGGAGTTTAGCCTCTAAAATCAAACTAGGCTCTTGAGACATTTCAATAATGAAATTAAATGCGCTTCTAGTAGTTTCATAATCTTTAGCTTTTTTTGCTAATAATCCAATACTAATAATTTGTTGTAATGAGCTTTGTTCACGTTTATAAATAGCCTTTTGCTGTAGTAAACTTTTTTTATAATCTTTTTGGTTATTATATAACCAACTTAACATTTGGTTCCAAAATATATTCTGTGAACTTTGAAGTTTTTTAAGAATAATTTTTTTTAACATCAAATTATAATTCGAGCTTTCATCATCATTTATATATTCACCTAGAATTTGTAAAGTTTGATTTAAATAAGAAGGGTTAAATTCAACAAAATTTAAGTAGCTTATAAACATATTCTGAATATCTTTCTTTTGAGCGTATAAACTTGCAAGTCTATACTCATAGCTGCTATTTTTAGATTTTTCAATAGCAAGTTTGTACACATAAATTGCTTCGTCTATTAAAGAATACTCTTCAAACTTAAGTGCGATTGAATAACTGAAAGCAGGATTACTTTTGACACGAGATATTGCTAGATTATAGTAATCTTTTGATAATTCTAATTTGTTCTGTAACTCGTAATTATAACCCAAGCCTACTAGATATTGAGGGTTATTCGATTCTTTTAATTCATTTTTCAGTAAAAGTTCTCCACTGTTGTATTGTTCCAACTCTTGATAAATTTTCACTATTTTAAAAATGAATTTTGAATTTCTAGGTTGTGAACTATTGAGTTTTTTATAGTAATACAAAGCCTTTTCAAATTCGCCTTTATCAAAATAAGACTTCGCCAAATCAAAATCATTTTGCGCTTGTGAAGTAACGCTAAGAAAAAAATAAAAAAATAAAAAAACTTTAAACTTCATTACATAATTTTAGTAGAATATTAATTAGAAGTTTAAAAAAATAAAAATTAATTTATGCTTTCAAATCCTGTATAAGGTATTAAAACTTCAGGAATTTCAATTCCACAATTAGTCTGATAATTTTCTAAAATTCCTGCTAAAATCCGAGGCAGAGCCAATGCGCTTCCATTTAGAGTATGAGCTAATTGAGATTTTCCATCAATATTTTTAAATCGTAATTTTAAACGATTAGACTGAAAAGTTTCAAAATTAGAAACTGAAGAAACTTCTAACCATCGCTTTTGTGCAGCTGAGTAAACTTCAAAATCGTAGGTAAGTGCAGAAGTAAAACCTAAATCACCTGAACATAATCTTAAAATCCTATATGGTAACTTTAATTCATTTAAAATCTCTTTGACATGATTGACCATGCTCTCAAGAGCCTCATAAGATTTTGATGGGTGTTCTACTCTAAGAATTTCAACTTTATCAAATTGGTGTAGACGATTTAGTCCTCGAACGTGTGCACCATAGCTTCCAGCCTCTCGCCTAAAACATGGAGTGTAAGTAGTTAATTTTTTTGGAAGATCACTGGATTTAAAAATAACATCTCTAAATATATTAGTGGCAGGTACCTCACCTGTAGGAATCAAATACAAATCATCTGCTTGAACATAATACATTTGACCTTCTTTGTCTGGAAGCTGGCCTGTACCTAAACCTGAAGCCTCATTAACCAAGTGTGGTACCTGGACCTCATCATAACCGGCATTAGTATTTTTATCTAAAAAATAATTAATAAGTGCTCTTTGAAGACGTGCCCCCTTTCCTTTGTATACTGGAAAACCAGCACCTGTGATTTTATTACCTAACTCAAAATCAATAATATCAAATTTTTTTGCTAACTCCCAATGTGGCAAAGCATCATCGTTTAAATCTGGAATTTCACCAGAACGGAAAACCTCTTCATTATCTTTATCTGAATTACCTTCAGGAACTAAAGAGTGAGGCAGATTGGGTGTTTGATACAAAAGATTATTTAGATTAGTTGTAGTATTATTCAAAAGTTCAGTCAATACACTTTTTTGCTCTTTCAAAACTTGTGTTTTTTGTTTTAAAACTGTTGCCTTCTTTGATTGACCGGACTTAAATAATGTACCAATTTCTTTAGAAATTATATTTAATTCTGATGAGATGTTATCAAGTTGAGTTTGCGTATCCCTTCTACTGATATCTAGACTCAAAATATCATTTACAATCTTTTCGGGATCATCAATGCGTTTTGATAAACGTGATATGACCTCTTCTTTATGATCTCTTATAAATCCTACTTGTAACATCTAAACTAATTTAAAAACAAATTTAATCAATTGAATATTAGCAAATCATATTTTAAATATTAAATCGATAAGATGTTTTGCATTAATTTCATCTTTTTTTAATTGTTCTTTCAAAGCAAGCACACTTGGAAACTTAATTTCATTTCTTAAATAATCCAAAAGCTCGACTTTAATTACCTCTCCATATATATCATTACTGAAATCGAAAAAATGAACTTCAACATTAGTTCTGATATCATCTGACACTGTGGGATTATTTCCAATATTCATCATCCCAAAAACATTAACCCCCTTAATTATTGCTTTGACTAAATAAACTCCACTGTGGGGAATTAATTTATAAGATTCTTCAATATTAATATTAGCTGTTGGAAAATCAATTGTGCTTCCAATTCCCCTACCTTTTTCAACCTTCCCAGTTAAAGAAAAATTATATCCTAAAAATTTATTTGCATTTTTAACATCACCCTTGAATAATGCATTTCTGATTTTTGTTGAACTGACAGCAACGTCATCAACTTCTTGAGGCATAATTTCAGTAACTTTAAATCCATAGAATTCACCATATTCCTTTAGATCCTCAATATTAGCAGTACGATTTCTTCCAAAATGATGATCATAACCTACAATAATGTGTTTAACCTTTAGTTTATTTACTAAAACATCTCTTACGTATTCTAATGCAGAAAGCCTTGAGAATGATTTTGTAAACTTTTTTATAACAAGATGATTTACACCCATTGATTCTAGTTGCTTAGCTTTTTCATCAATTGTATTAATTAATTTTATGCTAGAATCATTCTGAACTACCATTCTAGGATGAGGAAAGAACGTAAGTACTAATGCTTGTAAATCTTTTTTCTTTGCAATCTCAACAATTCTTTTGATAATTTTTTGATGCCCTATGTGAACTCCATCAAAAGTTCCAATTGTTACTACTGAAGGTTTTATTTGTTTGTATTCTGAGGCAGCTTTAATTTTCAATTTACCAGAATTTATTAATTCAAATATTATTATTTAATTAGTTTTAAAACTCAAATACCATTGTATTGATTCATAGTTGAATTAACTCCAGACATTACGAAGCTCAACAAAACATTTCTTGTTTTTTCAAGCTGATTTTGAATCATTAAAAATTCCTCATCAGTCCATTGCCCTAAGACATAATCAACTTGACGACCTTTTAAAAATTTATCACTTATTCCGAAACGTAATCTATTATATTTAATTGTATTAAGCTTATCTTGAATATCTTTTAATCCATTATGTCCACCATCACTTCCCTTAGTTTTTAAACGAATAGTGCCGAAGGGAAGGTTTAAATCATCAGCTATAATAAGTAAATTATCTAAAGGAATATTCTCTTTATCAACCCAATATTTTACAGCTTTACCGCTCAGATTCATAAAAGTGTTGGGCTTAAGTAAAAAAAAAGTTCTTCCCTTGAATTTATAAATAGCTAAAGACCCTAACTTTCTACTTTCATATTCAACATTATAATATTTTGCAAAATCATTTAAAATTTTGAATCCAATATTGTGACGAGTATTAACATAATCTAAGCCCTCGTTGCCGAGTCCAACAATTAAATATTTTTTAGACATATTTTTCTGCTACTTTTAGATACATTAATGACTTGAAAGTTATGTAAAAATAAAAAAAGCATCCTGAATTTCATCAGAATGCTTTTACTTATTATTATTGAAAATTAATTAAGCTTCTGATGACTCATTGCTCTCTGATTTGGATTCTTTATTTTCAGAAGCTGAGTCGGTAGTATCAGTCGATCCTTCTTCTTCTTCTTCTTCATCCTCTTCAATGTCAACAGAAACACGAGATTGTTTCACCTGACAAACAACAGTGTTGTCCGAATGTAAAAATTTATAATCATCATTAAATAATTCTGAAACATAAACTTTATTTCCAATTTTTAAACCTGAAATATCAACTTGAATATTATCAGGTAAGTTTGTAGGTAAAGCTTTTATTCTTAATTTACGGCGATTTCTTCTTAAAACACCACCAGCTCTAACTCCCAGTGGGATTCCATTTAAAACAACAGGGATATCCATAGCAATTTCTTTATCATCAAATAACTGATAAAAATCTATATGTAGAATTTTATCTGTTACAGGATGGAACTGAATGTCCTGAAGTACAGCATTATAAGAAACATCTCCCAAGGCAATCACAACAGTATGCGCATTTGGTGTGTATACAAGTTTTGAGAATGCCAGTTCTAGTGCAGAGAAATGCACTGGATTGTCTCCCCCGTATAATACGCAAGGAACCTGTCCAGCATTACGTAAGGCTTTTGTTGCTTTTTTGCCCACGCTTTCTCTTTTCGATCCATTGATTGTAATTGATTTCATTATTATTAATTTAAGTGTTTATTACATTACAAAGTTTGAACTAATTGATTTGTTATTGTGAACTTTATGCATCACATCAGCAAATAAATCAGCACAACTTAAAACTTTTATTTTAGAACTTTTTTGAGTTAAAGGAATTGAATCCGTAACAATTAATTGTTCTAATTTAGAATCTTCTAATCTCTGGTAAGCATTACCAGATAAAATCGGATGAGTACATATAGCTCTAACAGATAAAGCTCCTCTTTCAATCATAAGGTCAGCAGCTTTTGTTAATGTCCCGGCAGTATCTACCATATCGTCCACTAGAACAACATTTTTCCCAGTCACATCTCCTATTAATTCCATGTGTGAAATTACATTTGCTTTTTTTCTCTGTTTATAGCAAATAACAACATCACTTTCTAAAGCGCGTGAATAAGCATATGCTCTTTTGGACCCACCCATGTCAGGTGAGGCTATAGTTAAATTATCTAAATTTAAAGACTTTAGATAAGGGAGAAAAATTGTGGATGCATATAGATGATCTACAGGCTTTTCAAAAAAGCCTTGGATTTGATCTGCATGCAAATCCATTGTTATAATTCTTGTAGCACCTGCAGTTTCAAGCATTTTAGCAACTAACTTAGCTGCTATTGGAACTCTCGGTTTATCTTTACGATCTTGTCTAGCCCAACCAAAATATGGAATTACAGCTGTTATGTGTCTAGCCGATGCTCGCTTTGCTGCATCTAACATTAAGAGAAGTTCCATTAAGTTCTCAGGACCTGGGTTAGTAGAAGCAATAATAAATATTCTTGTGCCTCGAATTGATTCTTCATAAGAGGGCTGAAATTCACCATCGCTATAAGTAGAAGTAATAACATTGCCTAAATCCTCACCAAATGATTTTGCAATACTTTCAGCAAGAACAACTGAGTTGGAGCATGAGAATATTTTTGCTTTTAGATTAGACTTAGACATATTAAACGGTTTTATAGCGTTAAATTTTACCGAGTGGCAAATTTATGAATTTATTTGAACTGTAAAAGAATAAATGAAACTAATTTATATAACTAAAACCAATAAATTTTATAGTTTTGCAAACCAATATTTAGCTCAAGTGGCGGAATTGGTA
>Ga0213858_10000631_pt1 | contig 16721 bp, 19 predicted proteins | sample PICome_FD_160122 | JGI IMG/M metagenome (GOLD analysis project Ga0213858, IMG submission 160122) | Coastal seawater microbial communities near Pivers Island, North Carolina, United States - PICO245 | ecosystem: Environmental > Aquatic > Marine > Coastal | place: USA: North Carolina | collected... | reverse complement strand
TGTTTTGTCTAATTTACGCTTAAAACGCTTTAGCGCTCTATCGATATTTTCACCTTCTTTAACTGGAATAATTAGCATAATACTTGCACCTCCTTTCAATTACGGCTGCAAATATACGATTTAAGTCTAATGTCACTAACCTTTAAGAATATTTTTTGCGATAACGACTTTCTGTATTTCAGTGGTTCCTTCTCCGATGGTACAAAGCTTCGCGTCTCGATAAAATTTTTCTACTGGATAATCCTTAGTATATCCATACCCACCATGAATTTGTATCGCCTCATTAGCAACACGTACACAAAGTTCTGAAGCATACATTTTGCTCATGGCTGAATGCAAGGTCATTTTTCGACCCTCATTTTTTAGGTAAGCTGCCTTGTGTAATAACAATTCAGCAGCTTCAATTTCAGTGGCCATATCGGCTAGCTTAAACGAAATTCCTTGAAAGCTGGATATTGGTTTACCAAATTGCTCACGTTCTTTAGAATACTTCAAAGCGGCTTCATAGGCTCCCTTAGCAATACCTAAAGACAAAGCTCCAATCGAGATTCGACCTCCATCAAGAATCTTCATCGATTGAATAAAACCCTCTCCTAATTCTCCAAGGCGTTGATCATCACTAATTCTACAATTATCGAATATGATCTCTGCAGTTTCACTAGCTCGCATTCCTAACTTATCCTCCTTCTTACCGCTAGTAAATCCTGACATTCCTTTTTCTAAAATGAAAGCAGTCATTCCGTGATAATCTCCTTTTTCACCAGTACGAGCGATAACTACAGCTACATCACCGCTTTTACCGTGAGTTATAAAATTCTTGGAGCCATTAAGCACCCAATGATCGCCATCTTTAACAGCGGTAGTATTCATACCTCCTGCGTCAGATCCGGTATTATGTTCTGTTAACCCCCAAGCTCCAATAAATTCTCCTGAGGCTAACTTGGGTAAATAGCGCCTTTTCTGATCCTCACTTCCGAAAGAAAGAATGTGATTGGTACATAGCGAATTATGTGCAGCAATAGATAAGCCAATAGAAGGGTCTACTTTAGAGATTTCTTCAATAATGGCGATATACTCATGATATCCTAAATCTGAGCCACCGTAGGCCTCCGGCACCAAAATACCCATAAACCCCATATTTCCTGCCTCACGTAGTATCTCGACTGGAAAATATTGAGTTTCATCCCACTCTCTTACTTTATCGGTTAAGAACTGTTCAGCGAAATTACGAGCAGCGTCTGCAACCATTTGCTGTTCTTCTGTACGATCAAAATTCATCATGAGCGAATACCTATATTATTGGACATTGGATTAATACGTCAAATATACAAGAAGCTTTTTGTTTTTGTTTAACGTTTTAAGTAAAAGGTTAGTCACAAATTCTTTGCTCCCCAAACCTTCTGGTCGATTTCTCAAACTGATTAACCAATCGATCTCTGATTGGCTAAGATAAGGCAATGTGCTCAGTTCATCTCTAGAGGCCGTTCTGATATTCATAGGAATTATTGTATCTGACTTTATATCAAAAGCCTCTTTAATTCGATCTACAACAACAGAATCTAAACCATACACCCGGTACAATTGATTGACATCAGAGTACCCATTTAATGAATGACGGTACTTTATGATACGCTTAGATAAGACTGGACCAATACCTCGAATCGTTTTTAAATCTTTTGCTGACGCCTTATTGAGATTTCGCTTGTAGATGGGGTCATTTGAGGCAGTTCTATTATTAGGACTAGAAGCGAGTAGAACGTTCTCTAATCGAGTCGTATCCTGAGCCATATTCTTCTCAGGACTGATCTCAAATCTATCGGGGTTGAAAACTATTCGTTGATACCCCGCTGTGAGTAATGAATCAAGAGACTTGATTACGCACAAAACAAGCAGTAAAAAAAGAACCCCTTTTCGTTCTTCATTAGAGATACGAAAAGGGGTTCGTTTCGGTTTCATTGAGTTTAACTTTTAATCGCCTTTAAATAGCGTTTTAATTGTTGTTTTACTTCAGGGAACAAGAAGTATAACCCTACCATATTGGGAAATACCATTGCAAAAATCATCGCATCTGAGAAGGCCCAAATCGAATCCATGCTTGCAGCAGCACCAATTATGATAAACACGAGGAATAAAAACTTATAGGTTAAATCCATTACCTGGCCTCTTCCGAAAAGGAATTTCCACGATTGAAGACCATAGTATGACCATGAAATCATTGTAGAAACTGCAAATAAAACTACTGCGATAGTAAGAAAAATATTATAGTAAGGAATATAATTAGCAAATGCTTTAGAGGTAATTCCTGCGCCTTCATAAGGCATGCCATCAATCAAAACAACACCCGAACCATCACCTCCGTAATCAAAAACACCCCCCATATTGTAGATAACAATAACTAGTGCTGTCATCGTACAGATTAGAACCGTATCGATAAATGGCTCTAATAAGGCTACTAAACCTTCAGAAGCCGAGTAATTCGTCTTAACCGCAGAGTGAGCAATCGAAGCTGAACCCGCACCTGCTTCATTCGAGAAGGCCGCACGTCTGAATCCAATCAAAAGAACACCAATAACTCCACCAACTCCAATAGCTTTTGGCTTAAAAGCCTGAGTTATAATTTGAGAAATTGCATCATCTACAAGAGCAAAGTTCGAACCAATGATATAAAGACAGGCCAAAATATACATTACAGCCATTAACGGTACTACCTTTTCAGTTACCGAAGCAATTCGTTTGATACCACCTATAATAATCACTCCAACCACAGCCGCAATCACAAGACCAATAATAGTCCCTGCCATAGTGCTGTCTAATCCAAATAATTCTTTGATTACAATAGTAGCTTGGTTCGATTGAGCAGCATTACCTCCACCAAAAGATCCACCAATACAGAATACGGCAAACAAGGCCGCAACCACTTTACCTAGTTTTGCGAAACCCTTATTAGACAAACCTTTCTTTAAAAAATACATAGGCCCACCGTAAACCGTTCCGTTCTCATCCACATCACGATATTGCACACCCAAGGTACATTCTACAAACTTGGTAGACATACCTAAAAGGCCACAAATAATCATCCAAAAAGTAGCGCCAGGGCCTCCTAGAGCAATTGCCAAAGCTACACCAGCAATATTACCGTTACCTACCGTCCCTGAAACTGCTGTGGCTAATGCCTGAAAGTGACTAACCTCCCCTTCTTGACTTTCATCTCTAATCGTACCAGTTACATCCCCATCAACAACATTCACTTCAGACTTTTCGGCTCCGTGCCCCTCAGTTTCTAATTCATCGTATTTTCCACGAACTACATTAATTGCCGTACCGAAATATCTAATATTAGGAAAACCGAAATAAAGAGTGAAAAATAGCGCACTACCTACAAGCAGAATAAGAACAAAAGGAGTGCCTAACACTTCAAAGAAGACCACGTTAGTAACAAAATCAGAGAAAGGCTTAAACGCTTCGTCAATGCGACGATCTAAACCTTTTTCCTGAGCGCTTAATGCACTACTACTCAATACAAAAAACATAAAAGCTAGCAGTCGAAGAGAACGAACCATAAAATTTCTTTGGATTTATAAATTCACAAAGCGCTCAAGTTGCTAAAAAATTTACGATTTAGCAACGAAAGCTTTAAAAAACAAAGAAAGAAAATAGCATCGCAATTTTTATTCAGTTTCTTATTTAGAGATCGAAAACCGAACTGCGCTTGGTATAAACAAGATCCTTTATTCTCAGCCAAAAGGCTACAAAAAGATAGAGCGCAAAGCCAAATCCTAAGGTTATAAAGGTGAGATATATAAAGGTTAGCCGAATAACTCTAGGTCGAATCCCCCAAGAATCTCCGATTCGTTGACAAACTTTAAATCCCCACAACTGAAGGGTGTAGATAAACTGTGTCAAAGGATTAATTATACGAGTTCACCCTCCCATTCCATCATTCCGCCTACTAAGTTAAAAGCGTTTTCGATTCCTTGAGATCTTAGAATAGCACATGCTTGACCTGAACGATTTCCTGAGCGACAGTAAACAAAATAAGAAGCGTTTTTATCAAAGCTGGCTACTGCGTCCATGAATCCTTGCGGATTAAAAATATCGTGATTGATGGCTCCTTTAACCTTACCTGAAGCCACTTCATCAGCAGTTCTAACATCTAAAATAACTGCGTTGTCCGTTGATTCAAGCTTTTCGATCCACTCCTGTTGTGATAAATTCATGCTGCGTAATTTTATTTTTTTTCAAAGATAAAAGTATTAGATGATGTCTTTTGTAACTGAAGTTGCGCAATTCCCAAATCGCGATAATTCAGAGGTGCATCAAAAAATAAGCGCTTATTTCCCTCCACCATTAAGGTGACAGGAATCGACATTAGCTTCCACTTCTCACTCACCCTAAATCGCCAGTTTAAGTCAGATTCAGGTTCTACTAGCAATACTTGACTTTTTATACCTAACTCCTCAATAACTTGAGGAACTTTGCTATCCCAAACTGATTTTCTATCAAGACTCACAAAGATTAATTTCACCTCAGGATGATCTTTGGCAAATCTCTCAAAATCTGGCATTTCCTTTAGGCAAGGAGTACACCAAGTCGCCCAAAAATTATAAATCGTCAATTGCTTTTTTTCTTCTGATAATAATGAAATCAGTTCATCTACTGATAGCGAAACTGGTGAGGTAGAAGTTTCCTTGGGAGAGCAAGAACCTAAAATAAAGGATAGAAAAATAATTACTAAGGATAGACGCATATTTAGAACAGAATGCATTTCAATAACTTTGTCAAAAATATGCAAAATGAAAAGAGAAGAAATAGTAAATGATCTAGGTTGGCGATATGCCACTAAAAGATTTAATCCGGAAGAGTCAATTGACGAAAAGGATTATCAAGTAATTAAGGAAGCTATTCGGCTAGCACCAACTTCATACGGCTTACAACCCTTTAAAATTATAGAGATTGAAGATCCTGAAACTCGCATTCAGTTGCAGGCAGCCGGATATGGGCAAAAACAAATTGTAGATGCCCCTAAACTGATGGCTATTGCAAGCCTAAAAAGATTTGATAATGATCTTATTGACCGATACATTAATCTCAGTATGAAAACTAGAGGGCTTACAGAAAATGAGGTTTCTGGATACAGCAATTTTATGAAAGGAATTTTTAGCCAATGGACTGAGGAGACAAAAAAATCTTGGTCAGAGAAACAAGCCTATCTCGCTTTAGGCTTTGGAATGTTAACCGCGGCTGAATTAAAAATCGACACCTGCGCACTAGAAGGGATTGATGTACATGAGGTAAATAAGATTCTTCAGTTAGAGGCTTCAGACTATCATGTGTCGGTATTATTGGCTCTTGGAAAAAGAGCTGAAGAAGATCAAAATCAACACGCAGAAAAGGTACGCCTAGAAACTTCCGTTTTATTTGAAACGATATAAATTCTAAATGTGTTTTTAATTGAACGTCAAGCATTGTATATTTGATGTTCATGTTTCAAACAAGATCAAATAAAAACTGGTGGAGATCGTCGTAGTGATGCGATGATAATCGGCTATAGATATATGTAAAGGCCTGTCATCGCGACAGGCCTTTACTATTTTTTAATAATTATGAAATTGAAAAAATTCGAATTTACGAGCACCTTCGAAAAGGTAATGGCAGATACGCTTACACCAGTAAGTGTTTATTTAAAACTCAGAGATCATTTTCCGGGAAGTATCCTTCTCGAGAGTAGCGATTATCACACTAACGACAACAGTTTTTCGTACATCTGCTGCAAACCGATTGCATCGATTTCATTGCACAACGAAAAATTAACTAAAACCTCACCCGATCAGTCGGAGGAAGTGATTACACTGAGTGAATCAAATACCTTACTTGACGAAATCGATGGGTTTAGTAAACAATTTAAAGGAGAACGTCTTCCTTTTAAGTTTATAACCAATGGATGGTTCGGCTATACAAGTTACGACAGTGTTCGCTACTTTGAAAACCTACCCGATTATCAGAATGACAAACCAGGTCAAGATATTCCAGATATCTATTATGCGCTATATCAAAATATCATAGCGATTGATCATTTCAAAAATGAGGCTTACCTCATCTGTCATTCGTATAATGATAATACTCCTAATATCGAAGAAATTAAGGCCCTATTAGCCGTTGAATCGTTGAGTACCTATCCGTACAAAAATGTAGGAGAAAAAGAAGCTAATATTAGTGATGAGTCATTTAAAGAATTAGTGGTTAAAGCGAAAGAACATTGTAAGCGTGGCGATGTATTTCAATTAGTGCTGTCAAGACAAACTTCTCAAGCTTTTCAGGGGGATGAATTCAACGTTTATCGCGCTCTTCGATCAGTCAACCCTAGTCCCTACTTATTTTATTTCGACTACATCAACTTCAAACTTTTTGGTTCTTCACCCGAGGCCCAACTCATTGTTCAAGAAGGTCAAGCTGAAATTCATCCTATTGCAGGAACTTACAAACGTACTGGAGACGATGAGAAGGATGCAGAACTTGCCAAGAAACTAGCTGCAGATCCAAAGGAAAATGCGGAGCACGTCATGCTTGTTGATTTAGCGCGAAATGATTTAAGCCGAAATGGTCACGCCGTCGAAGTTAAAACCTATCGCGAAGTTCAATTTTTCTCTCATGTCATTCACCTAGTCTCTAAGGTAACCGCGAAGAAAACAGAAGGTACTTCGACTTTGCAATTAATGGCAGATACCTTCCCCGCAGGCACGTTGAGCGGAGCTCCAAAGCCGATGGCATTAAAACTAATCGACAAGTACGAATCAACCCGAAGAGGCTTTTATGGAGGTGCTATTGGGTTCTTTGACTTTGACGGTAATTACAATCATGCCATTTTAATTCGAAGCTTTCTAAGTAAGAATAACAAATTATACTATCAAGCCGGCGCCGGTATAGTAGCTAGTTCAGACGAAGAAAGTGAATTACAAGAAACCTATAATAAACTTGGGGCCCTTCAAAAGGCACTCGAACTTGCCGAAAACCTGAGATAATGAGCAAAATACTTGTCATAGACAATTACGATAGCTTCGTTTATAACATCGTTCACTATCTAAGAGAGCTCAGGGAAGAAGTTACCGTCAAAAGAAACGACCAATTCGAATTAAATGAGATTCTGGAATACGATAAGGTTGTACTATCGCCAGGACCAGGAATACCTAATGAAGCGGGTAAATTATTAGAGGTTATTCAATTCAATAATCAATTAGAAAATTGCATTCCAATGCTTGGGATCTGCTTGGGCCATCAAGCCATTGCAGAAGTTTTTGGTGGTACACTCAGGAACTTGTCTCAAGTATATCACGGGATTGCAAGTAAAATCAATGTTGATCCGAACACAAGATTATACCAGAATCTCGAATCTAAACTTACTGTTGGTCGCTATCACTCATGGGTTGCAGATATCGAATCAGCACCGCTGCTCAAAGCAAATGCTTGGGATGAAGAATCAAATGTGATGAGTCTTGAACATATCGAAAAACCGATTTGGGGTATTCAATACCATCCCGAATCTATACTAACCGATCACGGAATCGAACTTTTACAAAATTGGCTAAAAGCATGAAACAGTATTTAAATAGACTCATTCAGCACCAGCATTTAACCAAAGACGAGGCGAGAAACGTACTTGTTGAAATGGCTGAAGGAAAATTTGATCCTCATCAAGTCGCTTCTTTCCTTACGATCTATATGATGAGGCCCATCACGATAGAGGAACTAAGCGGGTTTCAAGAGGCCCTACTCGATCTCTGTCTACCTGTCAATCTCAACAATTACGACCCGATTGATCTATGCGGTACTGGTGGTGATGGTAAAGACACCTTCAACGTTTCAACACTTGCCTCCTTTGTAACGGCAGGTGCAGGCGTAGCTGTTAGTAAACACGGTAATTATGGTGTTAGTTCAGTGTGCGGAAGTAGTAACGTGATGGAACATTTAGGTATAGTTTTCAGCAAAGAGGAAGATGTCCTTAAAAAGTGTCTAGATAATGCCAATATCACCGTTCTTCATGCCCCGCTTTTTCATCCGGCTATGAAAGCAGTGGCTCCCATTCGTAGAGCCCTAGGCGTTAAAACCTTTTTTAACATGCTCGGACCCCTAGTCAACCCAGCATTTCCAAAAAAACAATTAGTGGGAGTTTTCAGTCTTGAATTGGCGCGAATCTATGGCTACCTATATCAAAAAACCAATAAGAAATACAGCGTAATTTATGCCCTAGACGGCTATGATGAAGCTTCGCTTACTGGAAACTTAAAACAGATCAACAAAACTGGAGAGCACCTTTTAACTCCCGCACATTTTGGAACGAAAGCCATTGACCCAAAATTAATCGAAGGTGGTAAAGATGTGGCTTCTTCGGCAGAGCTCTTCATGAAGGTGTTGAATGGTCAAGGAACAGAACCACAAAACAAGGTGGTTATTGCCAATGCCGCACTCGCCATATCAACAGCAGAAGACATTAGCATCGAAAAGGCTATTGAAAAGGCTGAGGATTCATTATTTAATCAAAAAGCTCTTGGTAGTTTTGAGAGGCTGAAAAAAACATTAGCAGAGGCATGACCCCAATTTTAGAAAAAATAATAGCACACAAGCGCCTTGAAGTTCTTTCTAGTGAACAGGCCATAAGCAGTCAACAACTGAAAGACTCTATGTATTATCATAGAGAAACCTATTCAGCAAAGAATGCTTTGAAGTCAGGTGGAATTATTGCAGAACACAAACGCAAATCGCCCTCAAAGAAAAATATTAATATTAGCCGGCCTTTGGTGGATACCATCGATCGTTATGTACGTGGAGGAGCTAGTGCCATTTCGGTGCTTACGGATACGCAGTTTTTTGGCGGAAGTCTCACAGATCTTGCTCTTGCACGAGCAAGCTGTAGCCTACCTATAATTCGAAAAGATTTTATCATCTCTACCTATCAAATCGATGAAGCAAAAGCATACGGAGCAGACTTTATTTTACTGATCGCTGCAATTCTATCACCTAACCAGATTCAAGAATTTACAGCATATGCGCATGCTATAGGATTAGAAGTGCTTCTCGAAGTACACGATAAAGAAGAACTTTTACTGAACAAAAATTGCCCAGTAGATTTGGTGGGTGTCAATCATCGCAACTTAAAAACCTTTGAAACAAATCTGGATTTAGGATTAGAACTACTACCTGAAATTGATAAGGATCAGATTGCTGTGGCTGAGAGCGGTATTCATACCAAAAAGAGCTTAAAAAAATTGTGGAAAGCAGGCTTCAAAGGTTTCTTAATCGGAGAATCCATCATGAAGAACAAGGCTCCTGAAGAATTATTAGCCAAGTGGAATAATTGTTTGAAATAGGCTCATGAAAATTAAAGTCTGTGGCATAACGAATCAAACCGCAATTATCGATAGTTTAGGAATTGATTACATCGGGCATATCTTTTGGGAACCCTCGAAACGATATGTTAGTCCTGAACAAATCGCATTTCAACCGAACAATAATAAAAGGGTTGGAGTTTTCGTTGATGAGTCTATCGAAACCGTTATTAAAATTACCAAAAAGCTGAGTCTTAAAGGGGTTCAATTGCACGCTAATGAAGATGTTAAATACATTCAAGAACTAAAAGCTAAACTTCCCAACACTGAAATCATTAAAGCAGTGGCTATTGGCTCCACAAAAGACCTAACCGCTCTGGATAGCTTTAATCAACTGATAGATCTATTCATTTTTGACACGAAAGGAAGGCTACCCGGTGGTAACGGAACCCAGTTCGACTGGAATATTTTATCCGATTATAAGGGTACTACCCCATTCCTTCTCAGTGGTGGTATTGGACCTGAGGATGTAGAAGCGATAACAAATTTCAAAAAACAACTTAATCACCCCCAATTTGTTGGGGTCGACCTCAATAGTAAATTCGAAGATTCACCAGGAGTTAAAAACGTTGAAAAACTAACTAACTTCGTTTCTTCTCTAAAAAACGAAGCATGGCTATGAAAAGTTATCATGTAAATAAGGAAGGTTATTACGGAGAATTTGGGGGAGCGTACATTCCCGAGATGCTCTACCCTAATACCGAAGAACTTCGCAATTCGTATTTAGAAATTACCTCAAGGGAATCCTTTAAAAAAGAGTTTGATCAACTCTTAAGAGATTACGTAGGAAGACCCACTCCGCTCTACAAGGCAGAACGATTAAGCGAGAAGTACAATACTCAAATCTACCTGAAAAGAGAAGATCTTTGTCATACGGGTGCTCATAAAGTCAATAACACCATTGGGCAAATATTACTTGCCAAAGCTTTGGGGAAAAATCGAATTATTGCAGAGACCGGAGCGGGGCAACACGGGGTAGCAACGGCCACGGTATGTGCACTAATGGGCATTGAATGCGTCGTATACATGGGAGAAATTGACATTGCACGCCAAGCTCCGAACGTAGCTCGAATGAAAATGTTAGGAGCAAAGGTTCGAGCAGCAACATCCGGTAGTAAAACACTAAAAGATGCTACTAATGAAGCGATACGCGATTGGATCAACAACCCTGTTGATACACATTACATCATTGGTTCGGTAGTGGGTCCTCACCCCTATCCCGATATGGTAGCTCGTTTTCAATCCGTAATTTCAGAGGAGGTGAAATGGCAACTAAACGAGCTTCACGGCAGAGACTATCCGGATCATGTAGTTGCTTGCGTAGGGGGCGGAAGCAATGCTGCCGGAATTTACTATCACTATTTAGACGATCCAAGAGTCAATATCATCGCGGTTGAAGCAGCAGGAAAAGGAGTTTCTTCAGGACATAGCGCAGCAACCTCAGCACTAGGGAAAGTAGGGATCATTCACGGTAGTAAAACCTTACTAATGCAAACGGATGATGGCCAAATCACAGAACCTTATTCAATTTCCGCTGGCCTTGACTATCCAGGGGTTGGTCCAATGCATGCACACCTTTTCAAATCGGGAAGAGGGCAGTTTATTTCAATTACCGATGATCATGCCATGAGTGCGGGACGTAAGCTTTCAGAATTAGAAGGCATTATTCCTGCGATAGAAACAGCACACGCCTTTGCCATTTTTGATGAACTTAATTTCAAAAAGGATGAAATCGTCGTCGTTAATCTATCCGGTCGAGGCGATAAAGATCTACAAACCTATATTGACTATTTCAACCTATGAATCGATTAACCGAAAGACTATCTGCAGAAGGAAAGATTCTATCTATTTATGCAACGGCAGGATTTCCACAGTTAAAAGACACACTCCCAGTTTTAAAAGAACTTGAAGATGCTGGGGTAGATCTCATTGAAATTGGAATGCCATTCAGCGACCCATTAGCTGATGGACCAACTATACAAGAAAGCTCAACAAAGGCGCTCATAAATGGGATGACCACAGAGCTACTTTTTGAACAACTAGAAGAGGTGAGAAACCACCTATCTATTCCGTTAATTCTAATGGGATATTTCAATCCAGTCTTACAATTCGGAGTTGAAAAATTTCTAAAGAAAGCCGCAGAAATAGGAATTGATGGAGTGATATTACCCGATCTACCTCTTGAGGTCTATGAAAGAGAGTATAAAACTTTATTCCAAGCTTACGGCTTATCGATGATTTTTCTGATCACACCACAGACTCCTGAAAAGCGCATTCGTCAAATCGAACAAGCAAGCACAAGCTTTATCTATATGGTAAGTACCTCTAGTACTACAGGTGCTCAAGAAGGCTTCACTGAAGAAAGTATGGCTTATTTTAAGAGAATTGAAGCGATGAACCTTCAAGTTCCTACCGTGGTTGGTTTCGGCATTTCTAATTCCTCGAGCTATAAGCAAGCCACTTCACACGCTAAAGGTGCCATTATCGGTTCAGCATTTATTAAGGCTCTTTCGAACGGAGGGATTGAAGCTATCCCTTCATTTATTCAAAGTATCCGTTCAAACTCATGAAAAAACAGCTAGGAAACGCATTATTATTCTGCATTATACCAGGCCTTTTACCATTCAGTGGAGAGCCACATATTGTTGGTAAAGTAAAATGGATCTTAGGAGGAGCCGTAGGCATGCAACCCATGGATTATTTTGACACCGTACTCCATGGCTCACCCTTTATTTACCTCATCATAGTACTGATAAAATGGGGTAAAACAGGATTTAGACTAAACGATTAAAGTTAGCGAGTATAAATCGGCTGTAAAGGATCAGTTGTTTGTGATGCATCGAAACGATATCCATCACTCTCAAAATGCTCAAATACCGAGAGATCATTATCAGGGGCTTCAAGCAGAAAACGGGCCATCACTCCTCTCATACGCTTTGCGTAAAAAGAAATAATCTTCAATTTTCCATCCTTATAATCTTTAAATTCTGGGCTAATCACACGTCCTGAAAAGACTTTTAAGTCAACCGCCTTACTATACTCCTTACTGGCAAGATTGACAATCATTTCATCGGCTGAAAGCTCCTCGTTAAGATACGTGGTTAGATTCTTGCGCCAATACTCATAAAGTGATTTTGCACCATCTACCTCAATTTTGGTCCCCATCTCTAAACGGTAAGGCTGTATCGAATCAAAGGGCCTAAGTATACCGTATAGACCAGATAAAATTCGAATACGATCTTTTGATGATTCGAGCTGCTTCTCATCTAGCGAAAGCGCATCTAGACCTTTATAGACATCGCCGTCAAAGGCAAAAAGAGCAGGTCTTGTATCTTCTTCTGTAGGGTTATTCTTAAAGTGCTGATTGCGTTCAAAGTTAAGAGTTGCAAGTGCGTTAGATAAACTCATCAATTGCTCTAAATCACTTATACTCTTTTTCTTAAGAGCCTTATGAACCTTATCGGTTTCTGTAAAGAACATAGGCTCAGTTCTGTAGTTAGTTGCCAGCGGAGTTTCAAAATCAAGAGATTTCGCTGGTGAGAGTAAAATTTTCATAGCTAATTATTTTATTCTATTGCACCGACATAGGCTCGCCATTTTTCTAAGCAAGCCGTAAAATCTTCTGGTAAATCAGTGTTAAAAGTTAAGACTTTTTTAGTGATTGGATGTTCAAATCCCAAGGTCTTAGCATGAAGCGCCTGACGAGGAAGCAACTTAAAACAATTATCGACAAACTGCTTGTATTTAGTGAAAGTAGTCCCTTTTAAAATTTTATCTCCTCCATACCGTTCATCATTAAAAAGTGGATGACCAATATGCTTCATATGGGCTCGAATTTGGTGCGTTCGACCCGTTTCTAATTGACACTGTATAAGACTGACGTAGCGTAAGTCTTCTAAAACATTGTAATGCGTAATCGCGGGTTTCCCAAAGCTTTCATCCTCAAAAACATCCATTTGAAGTCGATTCTTCAAACTTCGTCCAATATGACCTTCAATCGTACCTGAAACCTCAGAAAAAACTCCCCAAGCAAGGGCGATATATTCCCTAGAAGAGGTTTTATCAAAAAACTGTTTACTCAAATGAGTCATCGCCTCTGCAGTTTTAGCTACCACTAATAATCCAGAGGTATCCTTATCAATGCGATGAACGAGCCCCGGCCTCGAGTCGCTATTAAGCGGTAAGTCTTTGAAATGATAAAGTAAGGCGTTTACAAGGGTTCCTGAATAATTACCGTGACCGGGATGCACTACCATTCCGGCCGGTTTATTCACTACGAGTAATACCTCATCCTCATAAACAATATCCAATGGGATATCTTCAGGCACTAGCAGATTTTCATAAGGCGGATGCTCAAACATCACCTGGACCTTGTCCCCCGCTTTAACCTTGTAATTCGACTTTACAGGCTTTTGATTTACCCAGATATTTCCTTCTTTAGCCGCGGCTTGAATCTTATTTCTGGTAGCGTTCTCGATGAAGTTCATTAGAAACTTATCAACGCGCAAAGGCTCCTGTCCCTTAGAGGCTTCAAAACTGTAATGCTCGTGCAGCGAGTCTGTATCAAGAGAATCTAGACTCATTGTATGCTATCCTTTCCGTTACCTAATACTAGTAGTAGAGTATCTTTTATAGAAATCTGACTACCTACATCAACCGTCGAGTCTCCAACTTTAATACCATATACCATATCTAATCCAATGGCATCAATGTATTCTACAGAATCACTAACAGTAAAACCTAAAGATCTCAATTGACTAATGGCATTACGCCTAGTCATTTGAATCGCATCAGGAAGTGCTCTTCTCGCAAATTCAGCATCATTAAGACTGAGGTAAACCTTTCTTCCTGACTTAACATTTTTACCAGCAATAGGCAACTGTTTAATCACACCATAAGGAATGATTTCAGGTTTATAAGAAAGGGTGTCGTTCGCTATTCCAACAAGCTGAATATTGGTTAATGCCTCCGAAGCCTCCTCAAAGCTAAGACCACTTAAATCAGGGACGATGTAGGTGTCTCCGTACTGGGTGTAAGACTTTAAACCCCAACTTATTCCTTGAATTAAGATTACAAGAACTAATCCGAGAATAATCAGCTGCTTTAAAAAGGAAATGGAAACCCAAAAGGATAAAAACTTTTTCATAAAGAAGAATCGAATGCAAAGATAGAAAAAGGGCTGATTTTCGTTACTTTGAGACCTGTAAGTAATAATCGATGGAAAAGCCAATTAACTTAGGGGTCATCATGGGCGGATATAGCCAGGAACGAGAAATCTCTCTAAAGAGTGGAGCACAAATCCTGCGCCATGTAAATTCAAATCGTTTTAAGGCGTATGCTATCGACATCAGCGCGAAAGAATGGTACTGCGAAGTTGACTCAAAAAGAGTCGCCATAGACCGAGCTGATTTTAGCGCTAACCTAAATGGAGAGAAGATTTCATTTGATCTCATTTTTAACGCTATTCACGGAACTCCGGGTGAAGATGGGATTTTACAAGCATATTTTGATCTTCTAGGGATTAAATATACCGGCTCAAACAGCTACGTTTCTGCACTTAGTTTTAATAAGAGAGATCTTCTAAGCGTAACTAGCGATCTAGGTATTCCGCGAGCCAAACACCTTTCGTTGAACAAAGGTCAAACCTTATCCTCAGAGGAAATAGAAAAGGTGGGGTTTCCGTGCTTTGTTAAGGCGAATCGATCAGGAAGTAGCTTTGGAGTATACAAAGTAAAATCAGAAAAAGAGTTGCAGCGGGCCATTTTAGATGTTTTCGAGATTAACGATGAGTTGATAATCGAAGAACATCTCGAAGGTATCGAAATTACTGTAGGAGTTATACCAGGAGAAAATGGTCCGCAAGTCTTACCAATGACCCTTATAAAAACTGAACATGAATTCTTTGATTACAAGGCAAAATATTTGGGAGAAAGTGAAGAAATCACCCCTGCACCAATTGACCCATCTGTTGAGAAACAGCTAACTCAGTACGCCTTAAAAATCTACAAAGACTTAGGTTTTAAAGGAGCTACTAGAAGCGAGTTTATTATAAGAGATGGTATCGCCTATCTTCTCGAGGTTAATACAACTCCAGGTCTTACAGAGCAAAGTATCTTGCCTCAACAGGCGAGGTGTGCCGGTATTTCAGAAGCTCACCTTTTTGATCGTTTAATTAACGACGCTTTGTAAAGTTGTATCTTTGACCTAATGAAAAAAGCGGTATTTCCAGGATCTTTCGATCCAATCACTATCGGTCACAAAGATATTATTCATAGAGGACTGGATCTATTCGATGAAATCGTCGTGGCCGTAGGAGTCAATGCCGATAAGCGCTATCAATTTAGTCTAGAAGAGCGACTTGCCTTTATTCGAGCTACCTTCAAAGATGACCCAAAAATCAAGGTAACTACCTACCAAGGTTTAACGGTAGATTACTGCAAACAAATCAACGCGGATTTTATCTTAAGAGGCCTTCGAAACCCTGCAGACTTCGAGTTTGAAAAAGCCATTGCGCATACCAATAGAACACTCACTGAAATTGAAACGGTATTTCTGTTAACGGCCTCAAATAAGGATTTTATCAGTTCTTCTATCGTTCGCGATGTACTTCGAAATCAAGGAGATATTAAAGCCTTTGTTCCAGAAGAAGCATACGACTTAATCTGTAACAAATAACTGTCTAATATTTCGGTATGAATTTCGAAGTGCAACTTCTTGTTGTTCTTGATTAAGCCATACCACATCGGTGATACCCTCCTCTAACTGAGGAGAGAACGGTCCTGAATCTTCAGAAGTCATTTCGTACCAATGGGTAGTTTTCAATCTCATCTCACCCTTTCTTTTAAAAATATGGTAAGTCTTACCGAGCTTATACTGGATTTCTAAAGAACCTATCCCAGTTTCTTCCATAACTTCACGTATGGCAGCCTCTTCTAAAGTCTCAGAAGATTCACGCTTGCCCTTTGGCAAATCCCATTTATCATTTCGATAAATAAATAGTACTTGACCCTTGCTATTTCTAACAAGTCCACCAGCAGCAATCACCTCCTTAATTGCACTGGTTAAAAACTTAAGTGGATTAGCGTCAGCCACTTCTACGAAACAGGTCACTGATTTTTTCTTCGAACCTAACTCCTCAAACAGTTTTTTAAGCTCCTTTTTGGTACCTATCGGCACCCTATTTTTACGAGGTAACGAGCGGTCAGACTCAAGAATTAACAGGCTGTTATTGACGAAAACTTCGTACATTCGCGCTATGATTTTGGACAAAGAAACTGCTTATAAAACAGCTGAATTGTTGCTACAAATAAAGGCAATTCAATTGAATCCCGAAACTCCTTA
>Ga0213858_10000630_pt1 | contig 16743 bp, 12 predicted proteins | sample PICome_FD_160122 | JGI IMG/M metagenome (GOLD analysis project Ga0213858, IMG submission 160122) | Coastal seawater microbial communities near Pivers Island, North Carolina, United States - PICO245 | ecosystem: Environmental > Aquatic > Marine > Coastal | place: USA: North Carolina | collected... | reverse complement strand
CGTCGATGAATTCGCGCCGCTTTTTCACGTCCGCAGGGATCTGCCGCCCATGCTGCTGATCACAGGAGATCGAAAACTGGAATTACTGGCTCGATACGAGGAAAATGCGTATCTGCTGGGTATGCTGCAGCAGGTGAAACACCCCGACGTGGAACTGCACGAACTGGGGGGATTTAATCACGGTCAGATGGCCGAACCGGCATTCCCACTGCTGGTGCGATTCATTCAGCGAGTCAGCAGGCAATGAGGGCCTGAACGGATTGCCCGCAGCTCGAGATCGCCTCGCAGGATTTTATTTTTAGGAGCAGTTACAGTGAGTATTGAAGCACGACTTGAAGAACTCGGAATCACACTGCCTCCGCCGCCACCCCCGGGAGGCGTGTATACTCCCGTCGTCGTTGTGGATCAGATGGCCTACGTCAGCGGACAGGTCCCATTCGGACCTGACGGGGAATTGATGCGTGGCCGCGTCGGCGATCAGCTGACGGAAGCCGAGGGGAAGGCGGCGGCTCGCGTGGTGGCACTGACGATGCTGGCCACGATCCGCGATGCACTTGGCAGTCTCGATCGGGTTCGACGTGTTGTCAAAGTCCTTGGCATGGTCAACTCCACACCTGACTTCGAACATCACCCGGCCGTGATGAATGGTTTCAGTGAAACGATGGTGGAAATCTTCGGGGAGGCTGGCAAAGCAGCGCGCAGCGCCATTGGAATGGGTTCTCTGCCGTTTAATGTCCCGGTTGAAGTCGAAGCCATTCTCCAGCTGCACGACGACGAATAACACGGAACCTGAATGCAGCTTGCGGCGACATATTCCGTTGATGATTGTCATTTGCTTCCCGGCATGGTTATTCTGGTAGAAAGCATTTTTTCGATCACTGCTTTTTCGCTCACCGTTATCGATCGATACTGTTCGGCCCCGGAATTTCCGCCCATGAAGGAATGGATCATCATCATGACAGCCGCCAACCGCGCCGGAATTCTGGCTGCGGTGACGCGAGCAATGCATGATTTGAAGGGGGACCTTCGTGAATCCAGCCAGACCGTGGTCCGGGGGTTCTTCACCATGATTTTCTCGGCAGACTTTCCGGAAACGATTGGCCAGGAGGTGATTCGGGATCACCTGCAGGATGTCTGTCGACCGTTTTCAATCGACCTCGCGGTCCGGGACCCGGAAACTCACTTGCCGGTCTATGCGGCTGGCGTTCAGGACACACGGGCTTTTCGCCTGCGAGTCGGTGGCCGTAACGAGCCTGGTTTCCTGCAGGTGCTCAGCCAGTTGATGGCCCGCCTCGACATCGACATTACTGGCATGCATGCGGTCCGAACTGCAGAAAACGGCGAATTTGAAATGATCCTGAAGCTGGCACTTCCATCATCAGTTGTACCGGACCACCTGCTGCAGGAAATTGAAACGGTCGGCCGGAATTTCGGCACGACTGCGGAACTGCGCCCTGCGAGTTAATCACTGATGTCCGAATTCCTGAGTTTCTCCATGGGAAAGCACGAAGCGCGTTTTCCCGTCAATAGAATGTACTCCAAACGCCACCTGTGGCTGCAGCAGTCAGCCACTTCCTGGCGCGTGGGTTTTACTGATTATTCGGTGCGACTGCTGCAGGACGTCTATTTTCTGGAATGGTCTGTCGACGAAGAAGACAGCGTCCGGGATCGGCAGGAGATCGGTGAGATTGAAAGCGCGAAGGCCGTCTCGTCGATGTTTCCACCATGTGCCGGAACTATTGAACGATTCAACCCGGCGCTGCTCCAGGATCCTTCCGGAATCAATGTGGATAACTACGGCGACGGCTGGCTTTATGAATTTCGCACCGAAGAGACACTGCTTTCCGCAGAACAGTACCTTGAGTTTCTGAAGTCTGCCTGGGAAGATGCACAAAGAACGATCAAAGGGCAGGTGAACGAAGGCTGAACAATTCTGCTCTGCAAAGCCTGTCCTTTCCAGACTCTGACTGCACATCACCACATCACCATGTCACAAAAAACACTGACCGTCGTCATCTCCCAGGCACAGGGCCGCAACCCTGTGAAACGTGCTCTGGAAGACACGATTGCTACAGCTTTGCTGGATGAGCCCGGGATCAGCGTGACGCTTGTCCCGCATCTCTACGATATGAATGCAGAACACTCCGGGTCCGGATTTTTGCGTGAAGTGCAGGGCGACCTGATTGTTCTCGGCTGGCTGTATGAACGTGCCATGCGCTGGACTCTGGATCGCTCGGGGGTCCGCGGCCATGCCGGAGAAACACTGCTTCGCAGCGAAGACGAAGACGATGAGGACGAGGATCAGGGCGATCACCCGGCCGCAGGCATTGGCGTCCCGGACCTGCCCGATCGGCATGTCTGGTGCCTTGACCTGCGAATCTCTTCCGAAGCCGATGATTACCTTCAGGAAATCCGTCGCATCCGCGACTCGCTCAATCCCCTCAGTAACCCCGTGTCTGAACTAATGTCGTGGATCAATGGTTCACCGTCGGCGGAGCAGTTGCAGCGATACCTCGATCCCGACCGGATGCTGAACGCGCGAAGGGCATTCGACAGCGGCAACGCCTCTCAGGAAGATCGATCGCATCTGCCCGAAGACACCGGCCGCCGCTGGTATCCCGTCATCGACTACAGCCGATGTACCAATTGCATGGAGTGCATCGACTTCTGTTTGTTTGGGGTCTACGGAGTTGACTCCATGGACCGCATTCTTGTGGAACAGCAGGACAGCTGCAAAAAAGGGTGTCCGGCCTGCAGTCGTGTTTGCCCTGCGGATGCCATCATCTTTCCACAGCACAAGGAAGCCGCAATTGCCGGGGCCGACGGTGATGTGGGTGGACTACGAATTGATCTGACGAAACTTTTCGGTGGAACAGATGAAGAGGACGCGCTGGAAAAGGCTGTGCGCGAACGTGATCAGGAACTCATCCTCGACGGACGAGAAGCTGTCGGCATGTCGGTTGGCATTCGTCGCAAACACCGCGAAGAGATGGAAAATCTGTTGTCCGATCTGGACTCTCTGGCGTTCTGACTGATTCGCCAATCGGTCAGACGCCGCCTTCAGAGCCGGGACTGGCCTTCAATAACTCCTCGGCGCCGGCCTCAAGCAGTAGTTCTGCAACCTGCATCCCAATCTGCTCGGCTTCCTCAACGGGGCCGGACGCGGACTGTTCAAGACGTGTTCTGCCATCCAGCGAAAGCAGCACACCGGTCAGCCTCAGCACCGTGTCGCGGACTTCACACCATGCTCCCAACGGAGCGTGGCAACCGGCTCGCAGTGTTCGCAGCAGCGACCGCTCGGCTGTCACCTCAGAAGTCGCCAGCGGACAACTCAACCGGGCCAGGTACTCCTGTGTCTCGGAGTCGTCTTCGCGACACTCAATACCGAGAGCACCCTGACTGACCGCCGGGTACAGAACGGGGGGGCCAAGCACAACGGTGATGCGTTCTTCCAGACCCAGACGTCGCAGGCCGGCTTCTGCCAGCAGAATGGCACCGTACTCGCCTTCGTCCAGCTTTCTCAGCCGAGTATCAACATTCCCGCGAATCTCAGCCACTTCGAGATCCGGTCGATGACTCAGCAACTGGGCCTGTCGGCGAGGACTTCCGGTACCCACACGAATTCCCTCGGCAAGTTCACTGAGATCTGCAATTCCCTCGCTGTCCGCCGGCAGTATCAGGCAGTCACAGCGATTGGCACGTTCCGGAACACATGCCAGCGTCAGGCCATCAGCACTCACTGTCGGAAGATCTTTCAGGCTGTGGACGGCCAGATCCGCACGCCCGTCCAGCACAGCATCCTGAACTTCGCGAGTGAACACCCCTGTGCCGCCGAATTGCCGCAGAGCATCCTTTTGGTTCTGGTCGCCTTCAGTCACGACAGGAACAAGTTCCACCTCCGGAGCGTCATCCAGTTCGCGGAGCCGCGCGGCGGTATAATTAGCCTGCCACAGAGCCAGTTGACTGCGTCTGGTTGCAATTCGAATTTTCCGTTCAGACATTGAAGTCCGAGTCTCCTCACTGATACCCCTGATCCGGTCACGCGGCGGACCCGGTGTCAAAGAATTCGATACTTAACGTGATTGGGCGGTCAGCGTGTTGAATCTCGGCCCGCACCAATCCCCCCGGACGCCCGACTGATGATTTCCCTCGGTAATCCCGACGCAGATTGCACAGCTTCTATTCAGTCCGTTCAGCGGACCATCATGCGGACAGAATTTGTGGCCCTCTGGCCGGTCAGCAGATCTTCCAGATACAGCTTGACCGTGTACTGCCCTTCCAGCAGAGGGGCCGTTAATTCGTAGGTCTGATAGAAGTCCGTGCGTTTCTCATCGCAGCGATCCTGAATTTCAGGAAGCCGAATTGTCTCCGCAACCCCACCGTCCGCTTCCCGGATGAATTCAATGACCGCACTGAATTCGGAACTGTGGAAACCGTCCGCAGTAAGCCTGTCGGAAAAATTCCGGATACCGGCATACAGCAGCATTCTCTGGCCCGGTTCAAACTCCACAGATGGCAACGGCGTCAGCATCCCAAACCCGTCTACACGACCGCAGAACTGGAGCCGATAAACACTGAGCTTTGAAAGCGGCCGCAGACTGCTTTCCGCCTGCCGCAGGTAATCCAGCGTCTCGCTGACTCGTCCCGGACGTGTTTCGGCGTCAGCTGAATCTCGATACTGCCCGACGGCCAGCATCAGGGCCTGCCAGAATTCCTGCTCCTGCGGTGGCAAACCTTCAATTGTCCGCACGGAATCAGCGGCATCTCCGGAAACAGCGTTCAGCATGCTCAGATCTGTCTGTCGACGTCGCCACTGTTCAAGGTTGCGAGGATTTCCCCGGCCATCCCGAGGCCACTCCTGCAGTTCCTTGCGCAAGCTTTCCGTTGCAAGCTGCAGCAGGCCCAGTCGATTCTCCTCCGCCCTCCGATTGTAGGGGGCATCGATTTGTTCCGTTACCACTGGTTCGGAAGCAACGAGTCCGTCAGGGTCACCGTCGGCAACCGTTTTCGTCTCCGGCTCCGTCGGCTTCTCCTTCAACAGTCCAAAAGGGTCAGAGAAGCGACGAACCTGACGGCGCAGGCGATCTGTATTCTCTTCGAAGCCCGGGCCGTAGAACTGCCGGAAACGATCCAGCACGGTATCTTCCTGATCGACACCGGCTCTCGTTTCTGCAGCCACGGCGGCATCTTCTTCATGCAGTCCGGTTGCCGGAAGGCTCTCTTTCGACATCACGGAATCGCCTCTTTGCAGGTCGCCGCTCAAGTCGGCAGAGGATGTGCCAAATTTCTGCCTGCGGGGAGATGTTGACTCTGAGAAGTTCCGAAGCAGTTCCTGGATCGCCTGCGTGGGTTCCGGCTGCACGGCATCGGCAGCCGCCACATCGCGCATCTGCAGTAGTCGATCCACCGCTGGTCCTTCAAAACCAGCGTTCGCTTGTTGCCGCTGCACCAAACGGTCGGTCAGGCTGCGTTCTTCGCTGGCCGGAAGTATCCGCGGCAGATCCTGTTCGTCGTCCAGCTGTTTCTGCGGTTGTGTTCGCGGGGCCGGCCGGCCAGTTCGGTTTTGCAACAATCGAGCGAGCGCTGAATGACCGTACCGCGGTGGTGTGACCGTATTGTCATCATCGGCACCGGAAACGGGTGCAACTGATGCCCAATCACCCGGCCGCAACGACTTGACTGCCGACCAGAGACCGCGTTGCAAACCCTCGTCGTCTTCCACTGCAAGCGACAGTCTGGAGTCCATTCGATCATGCAGCAGACTGCAGCCTGAAAGGACAATACACAGCAACCCGGTCAGGACCCCCGTAAGGCGGCCAGAGAAGGATTGAGTGAATATGAAGGAACCAGCAGACATTCCAAAATTCGCACGACGGGACTCTGCGATTAGTATCCGCTGTCGACAGCGGCGGCCCTGTAGAATGTATTTTTCGCAGGAATCAGCCCACAAGGTGGAAACCCGGCTCGCCAACATTACCCACAACACCAAACTCGCCGCGGATCATGAATCGGCAGAATTGGCCGTTGCCCAGTGACCGAACAACCAGCCCCGGCAATCTGGGAGGTTTACGCAGGGCGCAATGAATTCCCCCCACTCCCTGTCGGTGGGTGTGCCTTTCGCCTGCCCGCCGACTAGAATAGGGTCAGCGGAATACAGAATCCTCCGCCGGAGTTCTTTCACCGCTGCTCCTTCAAATTTCTTACCGTACCGGATCAGATCCGTGGGAACTCAATCTGTGTCCAACAGCAGTCTCATCTGTGCATCAACGTTCCGGACCCGATCGGGCGAGCGCTACCTTAGCACCTGTCTGCCTGGCATCCTGCTGCTGATTTTCACCGCGTCACCATCGCTGGCAGATGAGCGTAACAATACGGATCGTTTCGCTCCAAATCCGGCAGAACGGGTTGCAGCAGATCGCCGGGTGCTGCTGCAGCTGGAAGAACTGGATCAGTTGATCGAATCCGCCGACGGACCAGGTTTCTCGCGGAGTCTCGAACAGCTGCGACTGGCAGATCCTCGCGGACTCGTACCCGCAGACGGCAGCTTTCAGCCACTGCATCGGGTGTTGGCGAAGAAGCTGCTTCGTGCCGATTCATCATTGCAGACGATAGCAGATGCAGACAATAAACTCGCAGAAATTGAATTGCGGCGAATCCTGCCCACCAACTCTCCTGCCGAATTGCTCACAGTCCTGCACCGCTTCAGCGGAACCGTAACAGCCCAACGCATTCACCTGCTGCTGGCACGAATCGCGGCCGACCGCGGACAGATCCATGCAGCGCGATGGTGGCTGCGACCATTAACTCTCGACACTTCAACAGGCGTGCTCGCTGACTCCGCCCGTCGATTCGAACAACAGCTCATCACCAGTCTGCAGCCAGCGGATGCGAAGGAAACGGTCCCGGCACCATCTGATTCAGGCCCACAGGACCAGCAGATCCCGCAAGTGCTTTCATGGATCAACGAGCTCTCATACAGCTGGATCCTGAGTTCACATCGGGAACGAATTCGCGCGGCTGAAAAGACGCCGGATGGCCTGTCTTTCATCGCCAGGGAGCCTCTGATTGACTCCTCTCGGATCTTTGTGCAACAGCCGCATAACATCACAGCGTGGGACCGTCGCACTGGGAAACCGATCTGGGCAAAATCTGTCGACCGCAATTTGTCACCGGACCCATCCGAATCACCGACGCCTCGCGTGCAGCCCAATGCAGAAGGATTCGTGGCAACCTTTGAACGCAACGAACTGGACGGCAGCATGTCTGCTGACGAACAGCGGTTATATGTCCTGTCCAACTCTTCTGCAGACACTGGGGCGCAGCCACGCGAAAACGCGATGAATCTGCGGCAGATACTCGGAAGGATCACAAACTCCGTGCCCCAGTGGGAGCTTTCCGCTCTGGATAAGATGACCGGGAAGCGACTGTGGACAACCGGCGGTGCCCCTGTGGAAGAGCAGTTTGGAAACGAGCTGGCCGGGCACTGGTTCTGCGGACCGCCTCTTGCCGTTGCCAATCGACTTTTTGCAGTGGTTGAAACCCCGGACCACGCACTGGCCGTCGCCTGTCTCCAGTCCGCCACTGGCCAGCTGCTGTATACAACCCCATTGCTGTATCCCGAAGACCCGATCGATCGTGACGTCAGGCGGCAGTTTCTGCGGGCATTTCTTCAGGAGTCACACGGGCTGCTGCTGGCCAGTACTACAACAGACTGGGTGACCGCAATGGACCTGGTGACCGGCTCCGTCATCTGGGCACGACCACTTCCGTTGCACCAGCAGGATGCCAGAGCAGTCAGCGAGCCGCTTCGTCGTTTTGGACCGCGTCGCACCTCAACGATCTTGACGAGTCAGGATATTCCTCGCTCCGAAGCACCGTTCGTCACCCAGGATCACGTGCTTTGGCAACTCGCCCAAACTCCCGAACCCATCCTGACCAGTCTGTTCACCGGTGAGTTAAGCGGCAGAATTCGAGGCAAGCCGTTGCTCAGTCTTTGGAGAGATCCTGACATCTGTGTCACGGCATCTCAGGTTGCGATCACAGCCTGGGAACTTCCCGGCTGCAGACAGCTCTGGAAATTCCCCATCAGTCACCCGGGCCCGATTCCGGTGGGGCGTGCCGCCCTGATCAATGGTCAGCTGATCATTCCCCGATCTGATGGCAGCGCACTGCCGATTTCCCTGCGTACAGGAACCGCCGGAGATCCAATTCAGGGAATCCGATCCGCCGGTTCCGCAGGGGGATTTTATGGAGATCAGCTCGGGATGATCAGCTTTGGGCTCGATCATCTTTCCGTCCTGGTTGCCCGTGATGAGGATCGGGCGGAACGGCAGGCCAGCATTGCCAGAACAAAATTCCTGCTGGAAAAAGGCGAGGCCCGGGCAGCAAAAACGATGCTGGACTCGCTTCCCGATCGAACACACGGACGAATTCTGCGGCGGCAACTGAGCTTTCGCATTGCTCTGCAGCTACTGCTGGAAAGCGAGGAGTGGGACGAATCACTCTTATTGCCTCTGCAGCAGAATGCTGAACAACCTGCAGAACGTGCGGTGGCCACAATGCTGCAACTTTCCCGGCCTCCGGCGGGTGATCCCAGAGCGTACGCAGCTTTGCTGTTTGAGGCACTGCAGCTTCCTGTTGTTGTTTTGCAGGTGCAGCTTCCGGAAGCGGAATTTCTGCCACAGTGGATGAGCGGCTCGATCTACGAGGAGCTGCTTGAAATCCCAAAGGGTGCCACCGGCCGAATGTCCTCTCGTCGCCCGCTCCGGGAATTTATTCTGGTTAGACTTTCGCAGTTGCTGGACCAGCACGTGGGCGAGGCAGATCTGCCGGACTGGCTGCAGCAAATCGAACAATTGAAGACTCAGGACCTGTTGCATCTGACATCACTCGCGGCTGTCCCTGAACAGCTCCGCCGACTCGAACAGCATCCCCAGGGAACCATCCCGGATGAACAGACGATGCACCTGATGTTTGCTGCAGAAGCAAATCTTCGCAGACATCAGTCTGCATCCCCGGATCAGCAGGACCTGCGGGCTCCGACAGCGTTTCAAGAACGATTGCTTGCCTTCCGTGACCGCATCGCGACAACTTTGAATGATCTGCCGCAACCGACCGATGACCTGACCGAAATTCAGCGGCGACTGCTTCAAACTGCCATCCCGGACTCAGGCGGTCTGTCTGCGATCGCGATCGGCCAGCCACTTGATCCCGCTGACTGGACCATGATCCCAGTGATGACCGCCAACCAGGTCTACGCACGCATGAGTGGCACAGCAAGCCCTCGACTGGCATGCAGCACCGATCCATTTCTGGCACCATTCGACTGGACTGTTCGCCGCGACACCAGTCGATTTCAGGCGGTCCCTGTGGCAGCGGGACACCCTGGCAGCATCTCTGTGGCTTTCAAAGAGGCGGGGGCACTTTCGACTGGTGCCGGAGATACGCTGCTCCGTTCCGGCACGGTCATTCTCCACTTCTCTCCCACATCAGTGTCCGCCTATTCAATACTTGACCGCAAACTGCTTTGGAACAAAGCCATCGCTGGAACATCCGGTGGACGGCCTGACGAGGCCTCAGTGTTCACAGACTACGATTCGAACGCAGGATCGCAGATGCTGCTGCAGGATGACATCCGACGGCTCTGCGGTGTGACGACTCGCTGGATCTGCCTGCTGGATCTCAACCGTCTCGTTGTGCTGGACATTCTGACCGGCAAAACACTCTGGACCACACGAATCGGAGAGGCTCGAACGGTCTTTGCGGCAGAGTCCTGCATCCTTGTTCCCGGAGCGGCCCGCGGCGAACATCAGCTCGATCCCATCAGTGGATTTGCCTTGCCCAAAACCATGACACGGATCTCGTCAGAAAATGGCGGCGAACTGCTGCTGCCACTGAACATTCGATTGCAGACCATTCTCAGCCGCACGTTGCAGACCGCTCAGGATCAGCTTGTTGTCTGGGATCCTGAGTTTACTCTGGATGATCGCAGGTGCGTGCAGTGGATCGAACCGCGCACACTTCGCGTGATGAAAGAAGTTGAACTTCCTGACCATGTCACTTCGCAGGTCCTCGATACATCCACCCTCGTGTCGTTTACGGCTGACCAGCAGGCACATCTCCTTGATCTCCAAACATCAGATTTGAAGACTTTCAGCTATGCGAACCCTGATCCTGACGCAAAGACGTTCCTCGCTGATCAGCTTGCGGCCGCCGTGGACCTGCAAAATCTGTATGTATTCGATCAGCCCGCAGCACAGAATCGCCCGACCTCGCTGATCGGACTGCGTTGTGAACGGGTTTCAAGTGAACTTCGCGCAATCAATCGCAGCACAGGCGAACTGGCATGGGTTCATCCACTGACCGAACCGGCGTACGCGAGTTTTGATCAGCCCGCCGGACAGGTCCTGTTGCTGATCACCATCGCTGACTCAGACATTGTCAATCAGCCCGCCGGTATGGTTCTGCCGCGTGGTAACCGCCTGGTCATTCATGGACTCGACCGGACAACCGGGAAAGTGCTGTTCGAACACCCGATCGTGGGACAGTTTCTGTTGCGCAGTCTGAAGATGACTCGACTGGAAGATGGCCAGCTGGAGCTGGAAGCATTTGGCAATCGGGCCCGGCTTTTCCGCCGGGAACGGGTTGACGGGGCAATTCCGGATTTGGCACCCTGAACGGTGGATTCTTCACAGTCACGCAGAGACACAACAGGCCTGGCAGACAGTGAAGTCTGCGATCCTGCAGCGTCGAGAGTTGATCCACTGAAACACAGAGAATTTTGAAAGCAGGACAGGCAGTACGAATGAGTACCGGTAAACCAACTGACGTCGTTATCCGAGATGTTGAGCTGTCGTTTGAGTCCGTTCCTTATCGCTCCCCGCTGAAGTTTGGCGGGCGTATTGTCAGCGATGGCTGGCTGATGAACACCAGAGTCACCGTTGAAAATACTCTTGGGAAAACGGCTCACGGCTATGGCAGTATGCCTCTCGGAAACGTCTGGGCCTGGCCCTCAGCTGTTATGGAACCTCCTCAAACAGAAGCAGCGATGCGTCTGTTTGCTGAACGTACGGCAAAGTTGTATCTGCGGTGTCAGTTATCCGGTCACCCCATGGAACTGGAGCACCATCTGCGATCCCATTATCAGGGGATCAGTGACGAAATGGTGCAGGAAAAAGAAACCGCCGAGGCTGTACCGGTTCTGGCCCGGCTGGTTGCGGCAAGTCCTTTCGATGCGGCTCTGCATGATGCCTGGGGGCGATTACTTGGAATCAACAGTTTCAATGGATTATCAGCGGAGTACTGCAATGCAGACCTGTCTCACTATCTCGACGATCGATTCGCCGGGGAATACGCAGATCAGTACACACTGCGGGAGCCTGTACCGTCACTTCCCCTGTATCACCTCGTCGGCGCTCTCGATCCACTGACCGAAGCCGATGTCATCAATCGGCCCAATGATCAGTTGCCAGTCACTCTGGGCGAGTGGATTGAGGCGGACCAGTTGTCGCATTTGAAGATTAAGCTCAATGGTGACGCACTTGACTGGGACGTGGAACGGGTGCTGGCGATCGAGCGTGAGTCGGAGATCACGCAGACCAGACGCGGATGCAGCGAATGGTTCTATTCCTGCGATTTCAATGAGAAATGTGATTCCGCCGAATACGTGGTGGATTTTCTGCGGCGTATCGAAGCAGCCAGCCCGGCTGCCTTCGCCAGAATTCAGTACATCGAACAGCCAACAAGCAGACACCTCGATTCGGGAAATGCGCCCAACATGCACGCGGCGGCGGCAATCCGCCCAGTGGTGATCGATGAAGCACTGGTCTCATGGGAATCTCTGCTGATGGCTCGCGAGCAGGGCTATTCCGGAATTGCACTGAAGGCGTGCAAGGGGCAGTCGGAGTCGATCGCGATGGCCGCGGCTGCTCAGAAATTCGGCATGTTTTTATGTGTGCAGGACCTGACATGTCCCGGGGCATCATTCATGCATTCCTCATCATTGTCGGCCCATATCCCGGGCGTGGCGGCTGTGGAAGGCAACTCGCGACAATACTGCCCGTCAGCCAATGCCGAGTGGCAACAACGCTACCCGGCACTACTCACCGTCAAAGCCGGCAGAATCCAGACGAGCGGTCTAAACGGCCCAGGACTTGGGTTCCGACACTTGCGTGAAGAATCAACGGACCAGTGAGCCCATTGCGGCTCTGAATACACCGATACTGACAGCAATTCCGAAAAACTGCTCCCGCCCCGGACTTTCCCGGGGTAGAAAACTGGAGTTTGCTTTCCAAAAGCAAGTACGATGGTCGATGTCTCCAGCAATGCCTCCTGGCCTGCGCGCGCAACATGCGCTGTGAAACTCACCAGGGCTGCTGCAAAGGCAGTCTTCTCAGTCCTCTGCGGAATGTCACGCAATGAAACGTCTGCCCATCCCGGCTCTGCTCATTTTGCTTGCAGCTTCGATGACTCCCGCAACGGCTCAAATTGCAGATTCCGAACCCGCATTGGCACCGGAGCAAACGGTTGTCTCGATCCCAAGCCTGACGCCACACTGGTCTGCCCAGGCAATCCTCAATCAGAGTGTTGACAAGGTTGCCCACCTGACCGGTGACGAAGACGTCATCGTTATTCAGTCTGTGAGCGGGATGGTGACTGTTCTTTCAGCCCAGAATGGCCGTGAACACTGGTCTTCCCAGGTTGGACCGGCCGGCGACGCCAGCCTGCCAGCCGCCTCAGACCCTGAACTGCTGGCCATCATCACCGGCCCCACTGTACACATTTACCAAAAATTCACCGGCGACCGCATCTGCAGCTATCGCCTGCCACTTCAACCTGCTGCCTCACCAACACTGGTTCGCCGAGAGCCTGAAACCGCGGTTGGCAAAACCGCTCGATGGATTTTTATCCCGCTCATTGACGGCAGCATCACAGCCTACGATATCGATATCCTCGAACGGCTTGGAACCCTCGGCCAGTTGCCAGAGGACATTGATGTTTTCGCAGGCCGATATGACGGCGTTGACCGCGCCGAAGGCTGGCGGTACCGCATCGGAGAAGAAATTCCCTATCAGCTGATCGCCTCGAAGAATCGCCTTGCTCTTGCCACGACAGCCGGAAACGTCTTTACCGCGGCAATGTTCGGAAGTGATGCCGGAAGCACCCGGTTTCAGTTCCTGATGCGAAGTCCTGTCAGTTCACCGGCCGCGCTGTCAGTCCGTCGGGCCGGTACCCCTGACCAGGCAGCAGATGAACGCCTTGTCTCCACAACCAGGGACGGCCGCATCTTTTGCGTAGACGTAAACAGCAGCGGTCACATGTACTGGTCCCGGTCCCTCGGTCTTCCCGTGGAACGCCGGATGCTGACGCTCGATGACGAACTGTATGTGATCAACAGCGAAAACAACATGATGAGGCTGAATGTTGAAGATGGCGAAACATTCCCGCTCAGTCAAGGCACAGGAACCGTCGCCTCTCAAAGCGAATCTCGGCGGGGCCAGTTGCGGGCCTACGGCGCTTCCCTCGAAGTAGCTGTTGAAGGGCTGACCGCATTCTCGCCATTCCGAATTGCAAATCGCTCCACCAAACAGCAGATCCGAGTCATCACGCTGGATATCTCCGAAACGGAATACAGCTTTGAGCCTTTGGCCGACAACCCCTCGGCTGCGAACGTGCGGGCCCTCCAGAACAGCTCTGAGCAGACCGGACTGTCCACAATAGAGATGAGCCCTGATCAGAAACAGATCACTCTCAGCTTCACCAGCTTCGACCCGGACGAGTATCTGTATCTCGGAATCGGACTGACTCACCCGGAAATGAAATCCTGGGAGATTAGCGACGATGCCTTTGTTGGATCCGAAATTCGAGCGTTGGTCGCCCCCAAACGAACAGCTGCTTCTGTCGCTTCCGGTGCAACAGAGGCCTTTCCCCCGTCACGCATCATTGGACGCCTGGAAAAAATCACAACCCCCTGGAAAGTCCAGGGAATATCAAAACTGCTGGCGGTCTCATCGTCAGCGGTCTACGTCGAAGATCTCTTTGAGCGGATCATCGGTTTTCACCGCGACACCGCAGAACCTGCGTTTCTGCTGAACGGCGGGGAATTCACGCACAAGCTCTTCAACGATCGAACCGATCGCGTAATCGCCTGTACGAGTCGCGGTCGCGTGGTTTCCTTTGCCGAGCGGCGGATGCAGTTTGGACTGATCCCGGTTCCATGTCTCGTGGGTAACGTTTGGGCTGTCGGGCCAACCGCCGAGCTGGCCATTGATTTCGCCCGATTCCACCGTAACCCTGGCGGACGACCATTGATGCCGGATGTTCCTGCTCAAGACCCCGCCGCTGCCCAGCAGCAGCCCTGAAAGTACCCACTGCGGAATTCACGTGGCAGGCGGCAACGCACCTCATATCCGGACTGTCCGCGTCCGGCTGTCGGCCACTGGGAATTCGTCGGGGTAGCACAGTATCAATGGGGGCTGCGTTTGTCGTCACCGTAGTTCGTGGACCTGCCGCCCCGCCGTTGAGTTGCTGCTCCGTCGTCACCAGTTCGGGAAACCCGTATTTGTCGAATCGACGCTGCGGCATCAATCATTCCGAGGAGCAGCAGCCAAACTGCCAGTAACAGGGTGATTGTCACATAGATGACAGCAGCGAACGAAGACGACGTGAGCAGCGGCAGGACATCGGTGCAGACAATCAGAATGCCCAGCAGCACGATCAGCAGCGAGGCCTGATATCGACGACGATACCGCCGTACCGGGAAGTTTCTTTCCCTCACCTCAAATGACCCGGGGGCTTCGGTGTACAGCCTCCTGAGAGTCACCCGCGATTTTTGAGCCAGCCGACTGCCAGCAAGAATTAAGCCGGTACCCACGGTCAGCGTTACAGGATCAATCTGCACGGCACTATGGTTCCCCATCAGCGGTTTGAAATGTCTGGTCGCCGGAACGCTTTGTTGTTCAGCTTAACCAAACCCGCTATCAACCGTAGTTCCGCTGGCGAAAAACTAACGAATTCGGCCTCGAGACCCTATAATTCACTCTCGCAAAAAAACCGGCCGCTGAGTGGAATGCCCTTGATGCAGAAACAAAACCAGAAGCTTCTCAGCGAAATGCGTCTGCACAGCAGCCTGGAATTCTCTGAAATCTATGCAGCAAGAATCACCGCCGGTGATGCTCATTTGCTCGTTTTTGCCCGCCGTAACCAGCTTGAAGCAACGCGATTTGGGCTGAGTATTTCCCGGAAGCACGGCGGGGCTGTCGTTCGAAACAGGAAACGTCGCCTGCTTCGTGAAGCCTTCCGTCTGAATCGGACGCAACTTCCAATCGGTCTCGATCTGATCCTGATTCCCAGACAGCGACTCGATTCCACGCTGCAGGATTTTTCACGTTCCCTGATCAAAGCCTGCCGGAAACTCGACAGACTGATCCAGCCCCACGACCCTGCCTAGCGCGCTCCCCGCAGATTGCGGTGTGCGCAGTGCGGTCTCAGAAGTTGCACCACATCATGCCACAACGGGTCCACGTCGTATTTTCGACGCGTCCCGGCGCAGAACGGAACAACGCTGTGTTGCTCTGATGCGGCTCGAGCAGGAATCTTCGTAATGATGCGGCCGCCATTTCATACAGCAGACAGCAGCGTGGCAGGGGTGCCCGAAACCAGTCGGCCACAGGCACGCCCGCCAACACCTGCACGCAGTGAGTTTCTGATTGCGCCAATCAGAATTCCCCGACAACCTCACCGTCAGACCGAGCACCCAGTCTCTGGTAGGTACGGTAGTCAATGTTCTCGCTGATGAACTTTGCTGACCCGTCGCACAGGACGAACTGAGCGCCGCCGGTATGGCGGGACTTGAACCCCTGGCTGGTTTGCCAGTTTTGCCAGTGGTTACATCCGGTCACACCATTTGCGGCGCCTCCGTCCCATGCGACTCCGTTGAGACTTTCGCGAACGCAGGCGATCGGGAAGTTGACCGGAGCAGTTGTAGCAATCCACAGGGAGTTGAAGTGGAACCATCCGTTTCGGCTGTGATCGCCGCATTGCGGCAGGATCTCTCCACCTGCAATTGTGTTGGATGTCCCGTCAGTGATGCCGGCAATATTTGTTGACCAGTTGATCCGCGACAGAATTCCGGAAGTGTACGAACTGCTTTCCGTATTCCCGTGACCTGCCGTATTCAAACCAAAAACATTGAGATTATTGACATGGGTGTAATCGTTGCATTGTCCCCATGGCGTATTGTTCGTCGGCATGTTCTGATTACCCATGCTCAACGCGTAGTTTGATTTTGTGCTGTGTCCATCAAGCTGCGGCTGCGGATCCGAGGGGCACATGAAGGCAGGAATCGCATAATGGCGATAGAGTTTTCCTGATGCGTCGGTCTGGCCCTCAAAATTGGTTGCGCCCCACGCCGGCCCGGCCAACTGGAAATTCAACGAATTGTAAAGATTGTCCTGCTCAATAAATGGCAACAGGCGAACAAGGTAAGAGCCTCGGCTGGAGTTGGACCAGTTGTTTGTCCCTGCAGTGGCGAAGATCGTCATCGGAAACTGTCTAAAGACATCGTGATAATTGTGCATCGCGATGCCCAGCTGATGCAGGTTGTTCTTGCACTGTGTGCGTCGGGCTGCTTCCCGCGCCTGCTGTACCGCCGGCAGCAGCAGGGCAACCAGAATGGCGATGATCGCGATCACCACCAGAAGTTCAATCAGCGTAAATCCTCGTTCCGACCTTGTTGCGCACGCC
>Ga0213858_10000629_pt1 | contig 16743 bp, 15 predicted proteins | sample PICome_FD_160122 | JGI IMG/M metagenome (GOLD analysis project Ga0213858, IMG submission 160122) | Coastal seawater microbial communities near Pivers Island, North Carolina, United States - PICO245 | ecosystem: Environmental > Aquatic > Marine > Coastal | place: USA: North Carolina | collected... | reverse complement strand
AAATTAATTGTTAAATCGGTTTCTCCCAAAACAAACTATGGTGGAACCATCTCATCAAATACTAACGAAACAGCACAGCAAGTAAAGGGTAGTGCTGGATTTTTCTTCTGGGAAACTAAAAGAGGATATAACTTCTTTTCTATTGACGCATTATGTGATGAGAAAGATGGTAAATATGCTGCACCAAATCTTCAATCGGAAGCATGGGGACCATATCTTGAAGGAACTGCAAACACAGATATTTCTGGAGATCAAAGATTTTTAATTAGTAATGTCCTGTTCAGTTCAGAAGTAGATTTGATGGAATCTTTGAGGAAAGGTAAGTATTCTTCATTATTAGTTTTCTTCAATCATTCAACAGGTGAGTATGAAGAATACGTTTATAAAATTAAAGACAGTTATGATAACATGGCACATCTAGGTGGTCAGGAAAGTATTTCTTTAGTTCCTGCTAATCAGATTGAATTGTCTGACTATCCAACTAGAATCATGTCTATGGTTTTGGATCATGAATCATGGTACAATGAACCAGGAATTGCAAATCCAGAAGATGAACAAGCACAAGATCCAAGCAAATTTGCAGATTGGCAAAAATATTATGCTGCCCAGTCAACTGCTAGAGCTGAACTTTTAAAGAACCAAGAAGCAACTCTTGCGATTCCTGGAAACCCATTGATTTGTGCAGGAGACAAAATTGACATCAGATTGCAAAATAAAATATCTGATGCTGTAAAAAACAGAAATCCATACGACGAAGAAACTAGTGGTGTTTATCTTGTCAAGGAAACGACACAGACCTATAATTTTCTTGAAGGAACTACAGGTACACTAAAAACAACGCTAAGATTATTCAGGGATTCATACGGTATGAAGGATAAACCTTCCAACCGTGGACAATAAATAACCAAAGGAGGTACTATACATGGACAGCATTGAACAGCATATTGAGAAGGACAAAGAGATTCTCCAGAATCCTCTAACTTCTCCTCAGCAGCGTCGTCACATTGAAGGCGAACTGCACGATCTAGAAGAGTATGTTGAGCATCACAAAAAAGAGATTGAGGCAGGAGATCATCACGATCCTTCTCCACTAGAGCTTTACTGTGATCAAGAACCAGGCGCACCCGAGTGTAAGTTGCATGATAATTGAGTATGGATGAAGCATTATCACGGTTAATGCCATCCCACAGAATCGGTAATGACGGATTCTCGTGGTGGGTAGGTCAAGTTGAAGGAACCGCCAGCGATGAAAAAAACAACAAAGGCGGATACCGTTATAAGGTAAGAATCGTAGGAGATCACCCTAAATCAAGGGAGATTCTTGATACGAAGGACTTGCCATGGGCAACCGTGATGATGCCTGTTAATGTTCCTTTTATGCCTGGTAATGTTGGGGGTGGTCATCCTCAGTTAATCCCAGGATGTTGGGTAACAGGTTTTTACTTAGACAGTGACAGACAAAAACCCATTATTATGGGTTCTATTGGACCAACACCAGGAGCAACATCAAAAATCAATAATGCGGATCCTAGTGATTCGGAAGCGTTTGTAAATGGTCCTAGGTCTGGTCAATATTCTCCAAATCCAGCTACAGATGGTCAGGAAGGAAAAGATGGTACTGCTAAGACTGGCGGTGGACTACCTGATGGTACGAAAAGAGGTGATGGAGAAGATCGTGTAGACCCAGGAACTAAGAAATTAGAAGTAATTAAAGACGAAGATTGGTGTCAGATCACAGCAGAAAAATGTAAGGATGTTGATCTGAAGACTCAAATGACCAGTATCATTGGTCAACTATTGTATGATATCCAAAATAGTGGTGGAAACATCGGAACATTTTACACTAGTAAAGTAACTGGTGGTATTACCAGTGCTATTGGTGAAGGTAGAACAAAGATAGACAAAGCAATCAAAGTTGTAAAAGAATTTTTAGCTAGAATTAAAGGTTGGATTACAACAAAGCTTCAAGAAGCAGTAGATGCATTAGTCAAGGCAGTTTTAAGACCAGATGAAACTGGTAATTCACTCACACCAATTACTGAATTCTTCAATAATATTCTTAAAGATCTTGGATGCCAAATGGCAGATCTTGGCGAGAGATTAGAGGCTTGGTTGACAAATGTATTGATGAGCTTTATCAACCAAATTTATCGTGCTGCCATTTGTCAGATTGATGAATTAGTAAATGGAATTATTTCTAAGATTCAGGAGTTGATGAATAAACTCTTGAATAGTATATTGGGACCTCTTCAAGATATTCTTGGTGCTATTGCTGCTCCATTGAATGTGATTGGACAAGCAATTAACTATGTTCTTAAGTTGCTTGGTATTTCTTGCTCTGGTCCAGATCAAACTTGCAATAAGTATAAAGAAGTTTGTACATCTGGTGAGAAGAAAAAAGATAAAGATGATAAAGATTTCTTAGATGACTTGTTATCTAGTATTGATAATCTGTTTGGAGACACTCCTGCTGACTATACACAATATGTCTGTGATGAAGCTTATACAGGTAGACCACTCCAAGTAACAACTATCGGATTTGTTGGTGGTGTTCCTCTTCCTGGTGGACCTGGATCTTCTGAAACTAAGAAACCAAAAATCTCATATCAAATTGATGATGTTACGGTAAAAGAAGGAGCAGTTGCTAAATTTACTGTCACTAGATCTGGATATCTTGATATTGCTTCATCGGTAAAATTTAAGACATTGAAAAAGCAGGGAACTGCAACTGCTGGATCTGACTATCTGTCTCAAGATGGAATTTTGGGATTTGCAATTAATGAGACTGAAAAAACTATTGAGATTCAGACATTAGTTGATTCTGAAAAAGATAATAATGAAACTTTCTTTATTAAGATGACCACAAACTCTCCAGTTAATAAAAGTGAAGTAAAAACTAACTTCATTAAAAATATTGGAAAGGGAACAATTATTGAGCAAGATGTTAAAGAACCATATGATCCATATAAACCAGATCCAGTAGATCCTTTTGAACCTGTTCCTGAGATTCCTACTGATAACATACCAGAAGTTCCAACAGGATCTGATGATGGTGATGATGGCAGTGATGATACAATTCCAACATATGGAGTAACAGCAAATAGAATATTTTGCCCTGAAGGAGAATTTATCATCTACACCATTAACACTACAAATGTAGCAAACGGATCTATTCTTTACTATAATTTGTCTGGAAATAATATTACATCTACTGATATTATTGGTAATCAACTTTCTGGTAGTTTCATTATCAATAATAATAAATCAAATGTTACTGTAGGAATTGCTGAAGATGGAACTATTGAAGATGAAGAAACTTTGACATTCAGTATTACTGGAAAAGGAGCATCTGTAGATGTATTGATTACCACAGAAGATGATCAAGATATTGGTGATTTTGATGAAGGAATTGGTGATGTTCCCGAAACAGTATTTGAGGATTTTAGAGTACCAGTAGCAAAACCACCAATCACTGATGGTAACGGTGGAATTATTGAAATTCCTATTGATGACCCAGGTGATCCTTGGGCTGAACCACCTATTGTTTTTGTTGGTGGAGAAGGATCTGGTGCTACAGCAACAGGATTGTTAGATGAAAATGGATTCTTAACAGAGATCAGAGTTCAATCGCCTGGATTTGGATACAAACTTAACCGTGCGTCTGATAATGATGTTAGATGTATTATTGATGCATTTACTATCCTAAGACCTGGAATTGGTTACACTAGTGTCCCTGATATGTACGTAAATGGGGAACTTGGTATTGCAGAAGCAGTAATCAATGATGATGGGTTTGTGATTGGTGCTCGTATCTTGAATAAAGAAATCACATTTAACGAATTCCCTGCAGTTGATATTGTGGGTGGTGGAGGTTATGGTGCTAAGCTACTGCCATCTCTAGCATGTCTAGATACAGATGCACTATCTACGATCGGTTCTACTAGAATCGGTACAGGTCAATATATTGATTGCCCATAATGACAAAAGCTGCTAAGACATATCCAGATACTATTTTCAAGCAGACGACTCCTGATGAGAGTCAGGCATTGGAAAATGGACCACGTTTTAATACATGGTACAAGGGTTGGTATACTAGATCTGAGATCTATGAAAGGATGATGCCTGATGGACTAACCTCTGCGTTGAGAGTGGAAGGTCCTGCTTCTGGTGGTGCTGCAATTGTGATGAATCACAAAGGTAATATCAAACTTATTACTGGAAAGCGTACAGATGTTGCTGGCAGTGGAACACTAGACATTAGGACTGCTGGATGTAACCAACTTCATGATGGTAGAACAAACATCCAATATAACCCTGGTGGCACAGAAAATGAAGGGCAGGCAATCAATGTTCTCTGTTATGGAGATTATGTAGAACAAGTAATTGGTGCTGAAAGACATATTACAGCAACAAAGGTTGTAATCACCGCAACTGAAGAACTTTCGTTGAATGGTCAGACAATTAAGATACAAGCACAAGGTGACATTGAGATGGCAGCAGGAGCTATCAATACTGCACAGGTCAATAAGAAAGACATTGTATTAGGACAGCGTATGAATTTTGGTGCTGGTGAAGCAACCGAAATGCAGTTTGATCCTCGCTCTACTCAGAATTTGATTTCTCCTGGTAACCTGAATCAGAAGGTTCTTGGAGACTATCAACTTACAACTGGTGGTGTCACTAATGTTAAGGCTATTGGTGGACCAGGAACTCTTGTTAAAGATAGAGTTGCTGGATTGTTCTTAAATTGTCTTACTACAACAACTATTCAAGGAACTGCTGGCATGGTAGTATCTGGTCCTGCAGGTATGGATCTTGTTTCTGCAGGAGAACTAGCAATTTCAGGCACTGATACTCAGATTAGCACTGCTAATCTTGAAATGGATACTGCAAACTTTGACGTTACATCTGCAGCAGTTAGTATCACTGGTACTGGAGACGTTTCTATTGAAGGTGCAAACGTCAGAATTACTGGTGCATTAATTTATCTTAACTGATTGATCGGAAATCCGTATCAAAAACTGGCACAAGGGGGGTTGTTTTTTCCTTGCAACCCTGATAAATTGTATTCATGCGATGGGGGTCTAACCTCATCCACCATCTGCGGGTAACCACTCCGCAAGTAACTAAACAAAGGAAAAACAAAAATGATCAAAACTGCTTTCGCTGCTGCCGCTGCAGCTGTCGCTTTCGCTGCCCCTGGCGCTGCCCTGGCAGGTCCCTACGTTAACGTAGAGGCAAACTCTGGTTTCACTGGCTCGGACTACACTGGAACGACGACCGACGCCCACGTAGGCTACGCTGGAGAAGCTGGCGCTGTCTCCTACGGTGCTCAAATCGGTCCTAGCTTCGTTGTCACTGACGGCGGTGAGTCTGACACCGTTCTCTCTGGTAAGGTCTATGGCAGCGTTGCTGCTACCGAGGCACTGAGTGTATATGGCGAACTCTCCTTCGCTGGTGGCATTGACGGTGCTGACAACGGTTACGGCACCAAGGTCGGTGCTACTTGGTCCTTCTGATAAATAATGATGCGATCTTTCGTGCGGTCGCTTCAAAAGTCGGAACACCAAATTGGGGTGCCCTGTTTCAGGGTGCCCTTTTTTTGTACTCTAAATACATTGAATGATCTTTTATCATGAACTACAAACCCTATTCACAGGAATGGCATAGGTACAGATACCTCAAAGAGGCAGTAGATAAGTACCTTGACGACTACGTTGATAACGATATAATCATGAGAGATATTCTTGACATTGTGTGCGACCGACAGGAAAGAGCACATGCCGAGTATCATCGCCTTGAAGATCTAGAACTAAAACTGCGGGACTGACATGCTATCTACTCAATACAGACTACGACTAGAATTCATCTGTAAGAAGATCGCAAACAAGGAGGAAGTAAAATTAGACGACATGATTTGGGTGGAGAAGCTCGCTAAGCGACACACCACCGCTAGGGATTGGTTGAACAAAGCACGCCGTCAGGCGGCACAGGACATCCAAGAAGGCACAATAGACGATTTCATGAATAAGATGGGTCTGGGCGATCCAGACCCTTCTAACTACCGTACAGGGTTCTCTGGTGCGGATGAGATCGTTGACTGGTTCAAACAAGACAAACCTGATGATTGGAGACAACGTGACTAATGATTTTTTAGATAATCTGGCAAACCACCAGTATCAGAAGATGCATAAAAGTGAGTTTGAAAAGATTACACCAGAGACATATGAAAAAATGAATGAGGAGTTTGAAGAGGAAGGTCTTGCCTTCAGTATTAAAGTTCCTACACAAGAACAGATTGATGAATGGAGGAAGCGTGATTGACGACAACTTTAGAAAAATTGCTGTGGAAAATCATTTAGAAGGCGTGACTAAGCTAGTAGAAGGTTCTAATTGGGAAGAACCAACTAAACTAAATATTGCCAAGAACTTGGTAGAAAAAATTGAAGAACTTTTAGGTGGTGAAGCACATTACTTTGAATGTTCTGACCGTACCACGTATCACAAAAAGATTGTAATTGAATACAACCACGCAAACAAATGACTACTGCAGTAATTTACAGCAACGGCAGTCAAGAGTGTGAACGCATGGCAGCACTCTTAGAAAACCTACGAGAAGTAACTGATTTCCAAAAATACGAACTAGGAAGACATTTTGAGGATCACCAATTTCGTAATGAATTTGGAACAGAGGCAACATATCCTCAGATTACTATCGGACTAAAGCATATCGGTAGCATGAAAGAGGCACTTCAATATATGAGCGACAAGGGAATGTTTCTGTAGGCTTGACAAGACCTCAGAAACTCAGTATAATCAACTATGTTAAGGATGAGACATCATGGCTTTAAAGCAATTCAAGAAGATTGACAAGAAAGGACACGAAGAAATCTGGGAATGGGAAGAGACACCTGAGCTCAAAGCATTCATCAAGAAACAATCAATCATGAAACTGTCTGCACCTCCCACACGTCCACTATAGTGTGCTATAATAACTGAGTGCTTCGGCACTCCTTGGGACGGTGGCGGAATTGGTAGACGCACCAGACTTAAAATCTGTTGATCATTAAGATCGTGAGGGTTCAAGTCCCTCTCGTCCTATTTTCTGTTAAATAGTAATGACAGGAAACACTGACACAAATGGCAATTAAGTACACAATCAGCAAGAAACATGTCTTTGTTGACAACGAACCAGTTTTGATGTACTATGTTGAGAACATCCCATTTGCTTTTGACACTCTTGAAAAGGAGGAGAAAGAAGATAAATGGATAGTGTCTGAATGTGCAATCAATCCAGAGTATACACTGGAAGATATCTTCAGGTTCTCTGATTATCTAATTGCCGAAGAGTGTCACCCAGTTTTATTTGAATTAGATCTCGTTAATCCAGAGCTTATACCAGAATGAGTCAGTTTCTTGAATATTTGGTAGGGACTTTCGCTAACAAACGTCAGGCACAGTCTCATCCTACTCGTTATGCACATATCCGTGTTTCTCACCGTTTGATTGGAGAGAATCGTATTTACGGTGAGCAAGCATATAATTATCTACTAAATAGACCATACAGGCAATTTGTTATTGATGTAGTGCAAGACGGTGAAGAATATCGCCTGAAGAATTACGAAATTACAGATCCTCTACGGTTTGCTCAGTGTCAAAACCTAGAAGAAATTACTGATGACCTCTTGACGTACCGAGAGGGTTGTGATATTATTATGAGGCAGACAGGTCCGAAGTCCTACTTTGGTGGTACTTCTACTTGTAACTGCTCTGTGAACTGGAATGGCACTGAAACCTATGTCCAAAACGAAGTTACTCTCACTGAAGATGAGTATCAAGTCGTTGACAAAGGTCTTCATGTAGAAACGCATCAAAAGATTTGGGGTTCCGACTGGGGTGCCTTCAAATTTGTTAGAATGCCACTCTAGCTCAGCTGGATAGAGCAACGGTTTTGTAAACCGTAGGTCGTCGGTTCAAGTCCGACGAGTGGCTCTCTGGGGAATTAGCTCAGTTGGTAGAGCGCCTGCTTTGCAAGCAGGATGTCAGCGGTTCAAGTCCGCTATTCTCCACTTGACACAGGGTCAAATCTGTGTCATAATTACAATGTTCATTGATCGCTGCTCTGTCAGTGGTCATTATCTGGAGTATTCCAAAATGAAAAAAGTCCCCTTTGCTGAGTTGACTACTCAGAAACTTCGCGTTACTCGTGAAGATGATCCTTTGGCAAACTTTCCTTTGCTGAAGATGCGTGGCGATTTTAACATGGTTAACATCGCTTCCCTCGTTGCTACCATTAACGCAGCACGAGGATGTGCCAAGGAGCATGGAAACGTTGATGCCCTGACTGCATCTATGTTCCGTGGTTGGGATCCTGGTTCATGGCCATTTCCTTACATTAACATCAATGGGAAGTTTGAACTCATTGATCGTAGGCACACCAAGTCTGCAGCAGAATCTCTGCTTATCAAGCAAGCTCCTGGAGCTGAATATGTTCGCTCCGCCTGTGAGGAGTGGGATTTCCTTTCCCTGCAGGCAGTTCTCGTTCTTGCTGCTATCCGTTTCAATGTAGATGGCACCACTAACGCTACCAAGGACCACTTTGTTCACGCTGTTCTGACAGTGTGTGAGATGGATAACCTGGACAATACTGATATTCTTCTTGTTCGTGGTCTCCTTGATCTTGCTGGTGTCAATGAGCGTTACAACTACAAGAACGCCATCACTTGCATTGAGAACCAAATCATCAAGTTTGACAAGGGTTTGGATGGCGCAGTTTCTATGACCAAGAACTCTACTGATGAGGACTTTGCCAAGGTTATGGACAACCTTCCTTCTTTTGGTGATAACCAAGTAGATAAGGACGGTACGAAGTTGTTTACTATGGTTGCTGACAAACGGTTCAATAAGCGTTATGCTTGGGACCTCTTGCGTCACATCTGGGAAGCAGAACAAAACGGGGAATCTGTTCGCATCCTTATCCGCAGTAAGTCTACTACTGCTCGTGGTATCCGTGATGACAGGCAAGACCTGTTTGAGAGAGTTGTTGAGTATTGCAACCTTGCATACAACAGCTATCGTGACTTCGCTTCTGAAGCGATGAACGAATCTCTTCCTTCTTACATTTCTGGTATTGAATTGCCACGTAAGGGTGTTGAGAACCTCCCTGGAGAAGTATTTACTCTCCACCAACTAGATGGTGAAGAAGCACCCTCTCAGGTTGATTTCCTTGATTACTATCCTTCTGTGGATTTTAACAAGTGATTCAACGGGGTCTTCGGACCCCTCCCATTCCTCTTTAGCTCAGCGGCAGAGCAAGCGACTGTTAATCGCTCGGTCCTAGGTTCAAATCCTAGAAGGGGAGTTTATTAGAATTAGTATGGATAAGTCAGTATTTCCTTTATTCTCAACTCTAATATATGTGTCTCATGTAGGAAATACTGACGACATTTTTAACTATATTAGAAATCAAAAGTTTTATTCACAGCAACAGATAAGTGGTAATGTATCCTCATCGTCTGGTCAATCAGATGATTTGAATTTACTAGACAAGTTTCCCCACCAAAAGAAAAAATTTCTCCAAGAATTTTATACCTTTAAAGATGAAGTTCTGAAATATAAAACAACTAACTTTGAGATTACTACTAGCTGGTCTACAAAGACAGAGATGGGAGAGCAAGGAACTCCTCATAATCACTCCAACAATTATTACAGCGGTGTGTATTATTTTGGTGAGTGTGATCCTGGCACAGCAGATTTAGAGTTTACAGGTTTATTTCATACACCAACAGATTTTTGTTTTGAAGCAGAAGAGTACAACATATACAACTCTTCTTCGTGGAATATCACACCTGAAAAAGATATGCTTATTTTGTTTCCAGCATATCTAGTTCACCGTATTGGATTGCACCAATCAAATAATCCTAGATATTCTCTAGCATTCAACATTATGCCTATAAGACCTTATGGAACAAGAGACAACATGGTTCGCTAATATCCGAGGAGATGTAACATGGGGCGAACAATTTTATTACATCTACATATGTTTTAAAGAAGTATTCAGACTATGCCTTATAAGGATAAAGAAGAAAATCGCAAATATCAGCGTGAATGGGCTAGAAAGAATTCAAAGACTCGTAAAGACAATCAAATTGGTGCTAAGAGGAGAAAGCAGATAGTAGAAGATGCCAAGAAACATTCTTGTATCATCTGTAATAAAGATTATCCGCCTGAAGTAATGGATCTATTGCACATTGATCCATCACCTAAAAAGCATAGCGTCTCTAAGTTACTGCAGATAGCAAGCTACAAGACATTACAGGAAGAGATTGATAAGTGTGCTCCAATATGTGCAAACTGCCACAGGTTATTAGAACATGGGTATGTAGAACTTCCTGATCTTATTGTTATTCCTTAGGGTTCAAATCTCATAGTCTTCAAATCTTAGAACCTGACAGTGGTTTTCAAGTTTTTTCGGTATAAATAAACCGAGGACAAAAGTTAGCAGGGTCAGAGTAGTCATGCCTTTAACACGTTTAGATAATCTTATCAGCTCAAAAACTGGTAAGTATCTTTATGTTTCGCCAGACGATTTCAACGCGACAGATGCATTATCTAACAGAGGTAATTCACCTGTTACTCCATTTAAGAGTATTCAGCGTGCATTTTTAGAAATCGCAAGATATTCGTATCTTCCTGGTTTTGGTAATGATAGATTTGACCAGTTCAGCATCATGCTGATGCCTGGTATTCACTACATTGACAACCGTCCTGGTCTAGCTGACACATCTAACATTGATGTATTTGGATTTGATCAAGGTACTAATGCTTGGACTGATGACAGCATCCTTGATATCTCTAATCCAGATAACATTTTCTGGAAGTTTAACAACACTGAGGGTGGTGCAATCATCCCCAGAGGTTCTTCTCTCGTAGGTTATGACCTAAGAAGAACTGTTGTTCGCCCAATGTACGTTCCCGATCCTGCAACAACGGAACGTGAAATTCCTCGCTCTGCTATTTTTAATGTAACTGGTGGTTGTTACTTCTGGCAGTTCACCATTAAGGATGGACAAACAACTACTGAGTCTCCTCTCTATAATACTTCATCTGGCACTGGTGAAGTTTACTACGATCCAAAAGATTTTACTAAGAAAGCAGCACCTAACTTCTCTCACCATAAACTAACTGTTTTTGAATATGCAGATACCGAAGAACTAGGTATCTTCTACAGAAAGATTGCAAAGGCATTTTCTGCATTCCAGCCTACAATTGATGACCCAGGTGAATTTGATTTCAGAGTACAGGAGAACAGAATTGTTGGTCCTCTATCTGACTCTAGAGTTATTGAGTCTTTGACTCTAACTGATGCTACTACTGATCCTAGCATCCCTGCTTCTACTGCTGAGATTGAAGTAACAACCAAGGTTGATCATGGTTACTTCCAAGGTCAGTTCGTTGCTATTGCTAACACTGAGATTGATGATGTACTAGAAGGCATCTTCCAGATTAAATCTATTGATCAGAATGATGCTCGTAAGTTTACATATGAAGTTCCGTTTGTTGTAAGTGCAATTGGAACTAACATTGTATCTGGTCAGACTGTTAGTGTAGATACTACTCCCGCACTAGGTCAGAATGCACAGACTCTCGCGGAAGTTGACTCGGTTGAGTCCGCGTCTCCTTATGTTTTCAACGTATCTATCCGCTCTACTTGGGGTATTTGCGGCATCTGGGCAAATGGTCTGAAAGCCACTGGATTCAAATCCATGGTTATCGCGCAGTACACGGGTGTTTCGCTACAGAAAGACGACAGAGCATTCATCCGTTACGATGAATATACCAACACCTGGAACCAAGCATCTCTAACTGATGCATTTGCTACGGTTCCTTATCACACCAAAGGTGATTCCTACTGGAAGGATGAGTGGAGAAACTTCCACGTCCGTGCATCTGAAGACGCATTCATTCAGAACGTTTCTATCTTCGCTGTTGGTTTCGCTGATCACTTCCTGATGGAGAGTGGTGGTGACATGTCTATCACCAACTCTAACTCCAACTTCGGTAACACATCACTTCATGCTATTGGTTTTAAAGGTTTCGCCTTCAACCAAGATAAAGGTGGTTACATTACTGACATTATTCCACCCAAGAAAGTTACTGATAATGCTGCAAGCACCAAGAAAATCAATTATTATACAATTGATATTCAGGGAACTTTGCAGACTTCTCAGAACTACACCAAGCTATTCCTTGGTAGTGATGAAATCAACAGTCCTCTAACTCGCCCTGCTGCTACTATCACTGGTTACAGACTTGGCGCTAAGTCTGATGATAAACTATATGTCAAACTAGATCCAGCAGCTGGTACTGATGAGTTTTTCAATGCATCTCTAGAACCAACTGGTTTCGTTAAGTATGTTGCTAAGGGTGACATTCTTAATCCATCTGGTGGTGTTGTTAATAGTGTCTATGCTGATGATGCTAACCTCATTGAATCTAACCGCCGCATGATTCAGGAGGAAGTCTTCGGTTACATCTTAGAGAAGTATCCTAGACTCCAGAACATTCCTTATGTTAACCCTGGTCTAAATCCTGCAGGTAACAGATATTTTGATGCTCGTAACCTGATCATTGCAAACCGTCAAGAGATTGTTGACACTGCATATGATCAAATGGTTGAGACTTTTGGTCTCGGTGCAATTCAGGGTGCAGGTAACGATGGCAAGTGTAAGCGTGACATCGGTCTAATTGTTGATGCTGTTGCAGAAGATCTTAAGGATGGTGGTAACGCTAACATCATTGCAGCAACTAAGCTTTACTTTGATGGTAATGGTGCTCCTCTAAGCAACGGTCTTGTCGGTGAAGAAGATCCTTCTGTCTTTGCATTTAATAGAGCAAAAGATCTTTGTAAGAAAGCAATTGCTAACCTGCTAACAGTCAAGGCAGACCTATATGATCCTGATCCTAATAGCAACCTAACAACATATGGTATCAACGCTGGTTATACTGGTTCTGCAGCAGAAGAAGCAGGACTAACAACCAACGGTGTCACCATTGATGTTACTCAGAAGCAAGATCCTGCTGGTCGTTACAAGGACGCACGTAACAGAATTGTCGCCAATAGAGAGTTCATCCTAGATGCAGCACTGGCAGAGATCAGTGTATATCATCCTGACTTCTACATTCCTGGCGACTCTCAAACCAATGCACAGTCTAGACTAGCTGATGCATTCCGTCTTATTCGCCGTAACAGCAAAGAGATTGGTGACAGAGCACTAGCATCTATCGCAGTGTCTCATCCAGATTTCTATATTCCTGGTGATACACAGACTGACAGTGGTTCTAGATATGCTGATGCATATCGTCTCATTCAACAGAATAGAGATCAAATTGTTGACACTGGTTTAGCACAGATTGCTATCGGTCATCCTGATTTCTATATCCCAGGCGATCAACAAACTGATGAGCGTTCCAGATACGCAGATGGTTATCGTTTGATTCAACAGAACAAGACTGAGATCGTTAACACAGCATATGCAAATATGCTCGCTGCATATCCAAACTATGATGGCAACAATGGTAACACCTTTGGTCCTAAGTGTAAGCGTGACATCGGTTATCTAATTGATGCTGTATCGCTTGACTTGTTTGTCGGTGGTAACAAGTATTCTCGTAAGTTTATTTCTGAATACTTTGATGGCAATGGCAACTGGATCTCTGGTGGTCTGCAGGGTGAAGAGACTGCATCTATTGAAGCATTCAACCAGGCACGCGATCTTATGGGATCTGCTGTCTCCAACCAGCTTAGCATCACTGACCTAACAGTTACTGAAGGTCCTGCTCAGTATGGTGGTGGCGGTGGTAACGTCTCTAGAACAAATGTCAACGCTTGTGATGACGTTCAGTCTGCAATTGATACTCTCGTTAATATTATCACGACACCAATTTCTGCTGGTAACTTATCTTCTCTACCTGCTGAGACTTCTTACATTGCTGGTCCTGGCGAAAGCAAATGCCGTAGAGACATTGGTTACTTTGTTGATGCTGTATCTCTTGACCTATTCATTAATGGTAACGAATATACCTGGAAGTTTGTTGCAGAATACTTTGAGAATGCAACCACACAGATCTCTGATGGTCTTGTAGGAGAAGAAGCAGAAAGCAAGACTGCATTCGCTAAAGCTGCTGAAATGATGAAGCAAGCAGTTAGCAACCAACTATATGAAAAAGATCTAACGATCACTGCAGACAACGCACCTGGATCTGCATATGGTCAGGTAACTAAGAGTTTCACTCCACATGGTGCAACTTATGATCCTAACACTGGCGTCTCGGTTCTTAGCATCGCCAACCATGGTCTATCTGTCGGTGATTATGTTACCCTTGCTACTGGTTCGCTAACATTTACTTGCGATCTTGACGGTAACACTCAACCAACAGCATACCCAAGAGCTACTGATCCTGCTGCTGGTCAGTACATTAGAATTAGTGCTGTTACTACAGACACTATCACAGTTAATGTTGGTGATGGTAACACAAACTTTAGCAACCATACATTTGTAAGTGCTGCTACTGATGCTGTTACTTTTGCTGGCAACACTGCAAATCAACTAACAGATGCTCAGACTGCACTTTGCTCTGATGTTCAGTCCGCAATTGATACTCTCAATACTATTGTTCAGGATGTGTTCACCGCTGGTAATCTATCTTCTATGCCAGCAGAGCTTGACAAAGGAACTGATGGTCCTGGTGGCACCAAGTGCCGTAGAGACATTGGTTACTTCATTGATGCTATCTCTGTTGACATGTTCTGTGAAGGTAACAGACACACCAAGGAATTTACCAGACAATACTTTACTAATGCTACTACACCATTAAGCAATGGTCTTGTAGGTGAAGAAGCAGAAAGCGTAACTGCATTCCAGACTGCCGTCAATGAGATGAAGAAGGCAGTATACAACGCACTATATTACAAGGATCTGACTGTCACTGAAGGTGATAGTGTCTATGGAAATGGTGATGGTCCTATTGATAGACAGTCCTCTAATGCTTGTGCTGATGTACAGGCAGCACTTGATACTCTCGGAACTATTGTTACTGATGCAATCACTGCAGGTAATATCACTGGTGGTATCTGGAATGCCGCTGATAACGCAGGCACATTTATCACTGGTGAAGCTAAGTGCCGTAGAGACATCGGTCATATCGTTGATGCTGTTGCACAAGATCTTTGGTTTGGTGGTAATGAGTATACTCTCGCTGCAACTAAGGAATACTTTGATGGTAACGCATTGATCAGCAACGGTGTTGACAATGAAGTTGGACCTTCTATCACAGCATTCAGAAGAGCACAGGATCTAATGAACCGTGCTGTCAACAACCAATACTATGATCGCGATCTAACCATCACCTTAGATGCTGTTGGTGATCCTCCAGTGTTCTCTGACATCCATTCTAACGCTGCTATTTCTATTCTTGATAACAAGAAGTTTATTGCTGCTGAGGCATATGAGCGTATGCTTGCTGCATATCCTTCTTATACACCACAAGCAGACAATACCAAGCAAGATTGTCTAGATGACGTTTATGATGTTCTAGATCAGATTGCATATGATGTTAAGTATGGTGGTAACTCTAAGACTTATGATGCTGCTAAAGTATACGTTACCAACGTATTCAATGGTGTAGCAGTAGAAACCTTTATTGATGCTGAGCGTGATGAAGCTGCTAAGGTATTCACTGAAGCAAAGAACGTTGCTATTGCAGTTATCAATAATGTAGCGGTAACTCCAACTGGTGCAAACACAGAGACACAAGTCTTTGACTTTACCACAACTCCTGACTGGGATACTGATGAACTTCTACCTCAGTGTGGTTCTGCTATTGCTGCAACTGATACTCTATTCGGTATTATTGTTCAGGCAATCGGAAATGATGGTGGTGTAGGTAACCTCAACGGTATTACCAGAAGCACTGGTGCTGATCCAGACCCAGCATGGAATACTCCACTAAACATTCTATCTACAACTGCTACATCTATTACAGTAAATGTAGGTCCTTCTGCATCTGGTGATCAATATCCACATACATTTGTATCTGCTGTAGCTGGTGCAGTTGTATCTGGTGGTGATTATCCACATACATTTGTAACTGCTGCTGCTAACTCTGTTAACGTTCTAAATGGTGCTCAACTAACACCAACTAATGCTACTTACAATGCTACCACTGGTGACTTTGTAATGTACTTTGGTTCTGCACACGGTGTAACAACATCGGATCAGATTTCTCTAGATGATAACTCCTTTACCTTCTCTTGTGAGATGGGTAGAAATGCATCTACCAAGACATATCCTCGCCCTGGTAGTGATCCTGTTGCTGGTCAGAACATTGCAGTTACTGCAGTAACTACTTACAGCATTACTGTTAACGTTGGAACTTCTCCTCTAGTAGAGTGGAACGTCAGCAATGCAGTGTATGATCCTGCAACTGGTGCTGTTGCTCTAACAATTGGTAACCATAGTCTTCCAGTCGGAACCAGCATTAAACTTAAGGACGAGTCCATTACCTTTACCTGCACTAAGGATAGTAATGTTACTACCCACTCTTATCCAAGAGCAGCTGCAGCATATCAACCTTCTACTTATGCAGTAGGAAATTGTTCTGATGTACTTGGAACAATTGATAACTTGATCAGCATCATTGCTGATGCACTTTATGCAGGTAACCTGAACGATCTACCTCCAC
>Ga0213858_10000626_pt1 | contig 16780 bp, 15 predicted proteins | sample PICome_FD_160122 | JGI IMG/M metagenome (GOLD analysis project Ga0213858, IMG submission 160122) | Coastal seawater microbial communities near Pivers Island, North Carolina, United States - PICO245 | ecosystem: Environmental > Aquatic > Marine > Coastal | place: USA: North Carolina | collected... | reverse complement strand
TAGTAATAGTTACTTTAGTTCATTTGGTTCAGATGATGGAACTATTGACTTAGGTCGTAGTGTAGCAAGATATAAAGACCTCTACCTTTCAGGCGGTGCTTATCTAGGCGGTACAGGTTCAGCAAACCATCTTGACGATTATGAAGAAGGTACTTGGACTCCAAATTTACAAAGAGTTGATGGAAGTATTCCAGCTACTTTTACCACACATAGTGGTAGTGCAACTTATACAAAAATAGGCAACATGGTAAACGTCAATGCTTTTATAAAAAGTATATCTGATGGTTCATCAAACGGAAGTAGTTACTGGGTTTTATATAACATTCCTTTTGCAGCACAAGTTATAGATTATACAGGTGGAATACTTGCATATAACAGTACAAGTGCTGATAGTATTTATGTTGGTGATGCTAGTGGTAATGCAATATTAACTGCAGGAAATAATCCTTATTCAGGAAGTATATCAGGTGGTTTTATGTTTAATATAACATTTAGAGTTTCATAATAATTTAACTAATATACCTAGTGGATTCTAGGTACGGACATAGGAGAAAAAAATGGCAATAACAAAAGAAATAATAGAAGATAAAATAGAAGTTGTAGGAGACTACAAAACTATACAAGTAAGAACAGCTACAGTCATCAAAGAAGATGGTGTAGAGCTTAGTAGGTCTTTTCATAGACACGCATTAGAGTGTGTAAGTTCTGTACAAAACGATGATGATACTTGGACTCATACAGATACAGACGTATCAGGAGAGTCTACAGAGGTTCAAGGTATAGCTACAGCAGTATGGACAGATGAGGTAAAGGCTGCAAAAAGAACAGCTAACGAAAACGCAGGAGTTTAATAATGGCAAATACAAAAATCCCAGTAGAGTTATCAAGCACTCCCGGAATTGTAGATAATAGTAATGCTACAGCTATAACTATTGATAGTAGTGAAAATGTTGGAATTGGAGTTACTCCTAGTGCTTGGTCAGGTACATTTAAAGCATTACAGGTAAGTAGTTCAGCATTATATAACAACAATGATAACGATACTTTTTTAGGTGCTAATTACTTTTATGACGGAAGTAATAAATATATAAATTCATCTCATGCTACTGCTTATGGACAAGTAGATGGACAACACATTTGGTACACTGCTCCTTCAGGTACAGCAGGAAATGCTGTTACATTTTCAGAAAGAATGCGTATTGATTCTTCAGGCTCGTTGTTAGTAAATTCAACAAGTGCTGGAAGTAGTAGATTAAAAGTAGTTGGCGATGCTTCAAGATATGGAATATTATCTGAAAATTTAAGTGGTTATGGTGCTTTTAGTTTAAAATCAACAACAGTTGCACAAACTTGGTCTATAGGTGCAGTAGATAATAGTTCTAATTCAGATTTATTTATATATGGTGGCTCATCTGCTGGTACTAAAGTAACTCTTGATTCTTCAGGCGAAGTAGATATAACTGGTGGAAGTTTAAAATTAGCTAGTGGTGCAAATAGAAGATTATTTTATAGGTCAGCAAATAATGACCTGATTTTAGAATCTGCGAGTGGTTTATTTTATAGACAGGATATAGGCAATACCAATCATTCTTGGTTTACTGGTAATTCAGAAAGAATGCGTATTACTTCATCAGGGCAAGTACTAATTGGCAAAACATCAAGTGGTAGTACAGTTACTGGAGCAGAATTTAACTCTACTGGTACAGGTACTTTAGCTTTTAGTTTAACAAGTCAAAATGAAGCATATACTTACAATAACAATAATTCTACAGGAGCTACCTATTTAATAGATTTTAGACAAAACAATGCAACAAAAGGAAGTATATCTTGTAGTTCTAGTGCTGTAGCATTTAATACATCTTCAGATGCTAGGTTAAAAAATATTTTAGGTCAGGCAAAAGGATTAGAAGTTGTAAATAAATTAAATCCAGTTAATTTTGAATGGAAAGAAAGTAAAGAAATACAAGATGGTTTAATTGCACAAGAAGTAATGGAATTAATACCTGAAGCAGTAACAAAAAATTCTAATGATTATTATGAAATGGACTACAGTAAATTAGTAACTCCACTCATAAAAGCCATCCAAGAACAACAAGCACAGATTGAAGCCTTACAATCTGAAATTAACGAGTTGAAAAACTCATAAACCAAAGGAGAAAATAAAATGGCAATTGGATATACTTGGGATGTTTCAACAGTTGATACTTACCCAACACTAGAAAGTAATGCAGACGTTGTTTATAACGTGCATTGGAGATTAACCGCAGAAGATGATGCTAATCAGGATGCTGATGGCAACAACTGGACAGCTACTGTATACGGAACTCAATCCGTAGACACTTCAGACTTGTCAAGCTTCACAGCCTTTGCAGACTTAACAAGCTCTGACGTTCAAGGCTGGGTAGAAGCTGCTATGGGTGCTGATGCAGTTCAAAGTCTTAAAGACGGTTTAGATGCTCAAATCGCTGAAAAGATTACACCAACATCTGTAACAAAAACAATAGGATAACACATGGAGCTAACACCTTATTTATTTTGGAATATATTTATAACTTTGGTGTTGGCACCAGTCCTTTATGGTATTCGTAGTAATACTTCAGAAGCTAAAAGAATTGATATACTCTTAAACAAGACTCGTGAAGAGATGGCAAGAGAGTATGTAACAAAAAACGAACTAAAAGATGACATGCAAGTCTTAATGGACAGGATAGATAAAATAGGTGAAAAGCTTGACAAACTGTTCGAAGTCAAGTAAAATATACATAAAGGTATTATAAATGAAAAAGAAAAAATATAATAAAAAATATTATACCGGTGGTAGAGTAGATATGTCTAAAGGTGGTAGGGTAAAAGCTCAAACAGGTGGTATGCAAAAAGCACCTATAAGTCGTAGAAGACCTCCTATGTCTATAGAAAGAGAAGGAGAAGTACAACCTACTGCACAACCTATTACTCAAGCTCCGGTAGAATCTAAAAGACCTGATGTTGTTCAGCCTCAAGCTACACCTAAAGATGTTACTCCTGTAACAGAAACTAAACCTGTACAGCCTACACCTACATTTCAACAAGCTCCAGTAGAAGAAAAAAGACCTGATGTTATTCAACCTTCTATTGCTGATGCTATGAAAATTACTTCTGGTAATTATTCTAATAATTTAGAAGACTTTCAAGCTAAAGTAAATAAGCAAATGAATAGTCCAGAATATCAAGCATTACTTTTAGAAAATCAAAATAGTGGTGGAAAAAATAAAGAAGTATTAGCAAAATTACAAAGCTTACAACAAGATTGGGCAGCAGAACAAAAATATTTAATAGAAAATTCTCAAGCTCCAGTAACCTCTCAACAACCTTCTCAAACTCAAACTGAAACTCAACAAGATAGTCCCATGACTAGAGAAGAATATTATAGACAATACGGAGATTATGAAGGACCTATGAGAGGTTCTCAATCAAAAGAACAAAGAGATTCTTATAATAAAAATAGAGAAGAGGATTATGTTGATTATATAAATGATTATTATAGAAATAATCAAAATAATACAACTACTGATGATATTGTAGGTGATATTGAATTAACAGATGAACAAAAAGAAACTAAGTTTCAATCTGATAGAAAAACTAGAATCTTAGAAACAGCAGAACAAGCTCAACAAATGGCTCAAGGTGTTATGCCAGAAGATATTCCGACAATACCTGACCCTAGAAAAATTGATAGAACAGATACAGAAATAACTCCAGAAGAAGCTGGTAAATTACAAATGAAAGCTACTAAAGAAGCTGAAGCTGCTACAGTAGGTGCTGTATCTCCAGAACAAGTTTCTATTATTAATGATGTAGCAACTGCTAAAGCTCCAGAGCCTTTTGCAGCAGCTAAGTTAGGAGATGAAGATATCTCTAAAGTACCTGAAGATGCTGTAGTTGAAGCTGCTTCTGGTAGTGTATCTCCTGAAGTTTCTGAAACACTTGCTAAAGCTGCTGGTATTGAAAAAGTTGCTCCTATTGATGCTGCTGAAGTTGAAGTACTTCCGGGTGCTTTACAAGAAAGAGTTGTAGGAACTATTAGTAAAGAAGCTAAAGCTCAAGCAGCTAAAGTAGCTGGTACTTCATTAGCTAAAATTACTAGAGCTAAAAAACAATTAAGGAATGCAGGTTTAAGTGAATCTGAAATTGCAGAGATTGGTAATGACCCTGAAGACTTAGAAGCTAGATTAACTGATTTTACTGAAGAACAAAGAGGTATTATAGAAGGATTACCTGAAGAAGCTTTAGTATCTACACAGATTAATGGTTTATTAGAAGGTATGGAAAATGGTGAAATACCTATATGGGCTAGACCTGCTGTAGCTAGTGTTGAAGCCATGTTAGCACAAAGAGGTATGTCAGCTTCTACAGTAGGTAGAGATGCATTGTTAAATGCTATTATGACTTCTGCTTTACCAATAGCTCAAAGTAATGCACAAGCTATCCAAGCTAGTGTATCACAACAAAAATCTATTGAAGCTACTGCTGCATTAAAAGATGCAGAGATGGCACAACAGACAGCTTTGTTTAATGCACAAAACGTATTTCAATTAGATATGGCTCAGTTTAGTGCTGACCAACAAAGAGCTATAAATAACTCTAAGTTTTTACAAACTGCAAGTTTACAAAATGCTACCATGGAACAACAAGGTGTAATGCAAGATGCTATACTTATGTCTCAAAGAAACTTAGCAGAAGCTGACCAAAATACTAAATTAGCAATTACCAATGCTCAAGCATTCTTACAAATGGATATGGCTAATTTAAACAATAAGCAACAAGCAAGTATGTTAAAAGCTCAACAGATACAACAAAGATTACTTTCAAATCAATCTGCTGAAAATGCTGCTGCACAATTTAATGCTACAAGTCAAAACCAAGTTAATCAGTTTATGGAAAGTATTAAACAACAAAATGAGCAGTATAATGCTAGTCAATTAAATGCAATGAATCAGTTTAATGCTCAACAAGAAAATGCTGCTGAAGCTAGAAGAGCTAATAGAGAAGCACAAGCAGAAATAATTGAAGCACAGTTACAAACAGATGTTGAAAAGTTTACTGCTCAACAAGAATTTGCAAGAGAACAATTTAATGTTCAAAATGCAACAGCTATAGCTCAATCTAATGTAGAGTGGAGACGTAAAGCTAATACTGCTGATACTGCTGCTGAAAATGCTGTTGCTCAAAAAAATGCACAAAATGCATTTCAATTAACAGCAGCAGCAAATAATTTCTTATGGCAAGAATTAAGAGATGAAGCAGATTTTGAATTTAAAAGATGGGATAATGACCAACAACGTAAAGCATCTTTACTTATAGCTGCATTAGGTAATGAAAGTGGTGTAGGTAAACAAGATGTATGGGATGATAGTTTACGTTCTATTACGAGTATATTAGATAATTGGTTAGATTAATAGGAATTTATTATGGGAAAACTTAGAAAAATAGGTAAAAAAATAGGTAAAGGTATTAAGAGTATAGGTAAAAAATTTAAAAAAGGTTTAGGTAAAATTGCTAAAGCTTTTGGTAAATTAGGTCCTTTAGGTTCTATTGCTTTATCTTTTATTATTCCGGGTGTAGGAGGATGGATAGGTCAACTTGCAGGACAAAGTGGAGTTTTAGGAACTATAGCTACAGGTATTCAAAATGCTGCTGGATTTATTGGAGAAGGTGCTAGTAGAATATTTACTAGAGTTACTGATGCAATAAGTGCAGGAATGAATAAAGTAGGTAGTTTATTTAATCGACCAGAAGTAGGTACTAACTTTCAAAACTTTGTAAGTGAAGTTACTAATGGATTTGTTAAACCAACAGATGTAGAGGCAGGAACTATGCAATTACAAGCAACTCCAGAAGCAATGGGTGAAACCGTAGCTACTGCTACTAAACCAGAATCTTTTGTAGAATCAGCTAAAGCTAGAGGTGAAAGAATGTTTACTGTAGATAAACCTTCTGTTCTTGATTCTGTTAAAGGTGAGATTGACCCTAAAACAGGAGAAGCTTATACAGCTATGGGTAAGTTAAGAGGTAGTGCTGAGTATGCAGCTTTTAAGGGAGTAAAACCTATTCAAAAAGTAGGAGCAGAACTTGTAGCTGCGGATGAAGCTGAAAAGTTTGCTATTGCTCAAGCTAAACAATATCAAAGAGAATATTTTTCAGACTTCGGACAACAAGCATTAGTAAGACAACAAGACCCTGCTACTAGTTATATAGATTTTAACAACCCTAATCCAAGCGATGAAGATATGTATAATTTAAACAATGCTTACGGATTAATTTTAGGATAAGAGGAATATCATGGCAGGTACACCAGAATCATTACAAGAAGTTTTATTTGAAAAACCAATTGCAGGACAATCTTTAACAAATGCTCCAGACCAAAGATATCCTTGGGAATCTCCTCCGGAATTTACTTCTGTTAAAGCAGCAAGAGAAAAAATATTTTTAGATTTATTAGAACCTTCAAGATTAAAAGGTGTTATAGATTTGATGTCTAATGGTATTCCTGTAAATGCTATTAGTCAAGTTGTTTTAAAAGAAGGATTTAATAAAGGTAAATTTAATCCTGACATGATGTTAAACCTTTTAGAGCCTACTATGTTTATGTTAATGGCTATTGCTGAAAGAGCAGGAATAGAACCTGTAATTGAAAGCGATGGAAGTTTAGAAGAAGATGATGAAACTTCTCCAGAGCTTGTAGAAGAATCTAAATCATTTATTGGTAAAGGTGGTAAATTTCAAGATGCTAAAGTTAGAAATATTCAAGAAGCTTCAGTAGGTCCAGAAATTAAAAAACAATTAGAAACATTAGATACAAAAAAATTAACAGAAAGTATATTACAAAAACCAACAGTAGAACCTAGAGAAAGTTTATTAGAAAAAGGAAAATAAAATGGCAGAAAATTTTAGTGACATATTTGAAGGCTATGAAGATAAAAGTATAGAAGAACTTGGTTCCTCTTTATTATCTAGACAAGCTGAAATAAATCAAAAAAGAGCTAAACAAGCTAAGAAGTCTAAAAGAATTGGACAAGCTCTTGCAGTAATAGGTGTAGGTCAACAGTTATTTAAAAATGCATATAACAAAAGAGAAAAAGAAATTGAAGATTATAAAATATTTCAATTATCTAACAATGAAGCTCAATCCGGAAGAATACAAGGAATGTCTAATATTTTAAATATTTTTGATGAGGATAAATTAAAAGAACTAGCTGGTCCTAATAAAGAATGGGCTACTATGTCTTTAGATGAAAGGACAGAAGCATTATATAATAGTCAATATAAAGATACATTAGAACAAACATTAAAATTACCTTTGGATAAAGTTATCGAACAAGCAAATATTTTTGATGACTTTGCAACTTTTAAATCTAATAAACCTTTGTATCAAGGAGCAAAGAATACTGCTGTAAAAAATATAATGAGGCATTTTTTAGAAAATAATAGATACCAGCAATTTGATACTGAGTTAAGAAAACTATATGGTGTACCTAATGAAGATTTTATGTCAAGAGCTGATTTATTAGAAAGAGCTATGTCATTAACTCCTCATGAATTGACAAAATTAGAAAGAGCTGTCTTTAATAGAGAAAAACAAAAATATAGAAATGTTGGAGTCTTCGAAGGTTTTAAACATGCATTTAAAAAAATAGGTCGTAAACAAGAAGAAAATGGAGGTATTAATTTATTTAGAGAAATTAATCCAGAAGATGTTTATGGTAGAATAGATGATGTAATAACTGATTTAGATATTACTGCTAACTTAACAACATCTATTCAAAAGTATATGACAGAACTAAAAGGAACAGAAAGAGATGCAATTCTTCAAGCAAATGAAGATTCTAGTGGTCAAGAAAGTGTTTCAGTCTTTGTACAAAATTTTAGTAATGACCAAAATACTAGAGTAAAATATAAAGAAAAAACTCCTAATGGTGAATTACTTAGAATGAGTGGTAAGAAAGGAAGGTTTGATGATTTTTGGGAAGATGTAAGTAAAGATGCTATTCAAAGTAAAGCATTTATTAGAGATACATTAGCTATTGAAAAATTAATGGATATGAAACCTGAACTGGCTCAATCTATTTATGAAGCAAAATATGAAAAGCTTTATGGCAAAACAGCTTCAGAAGAAACATTAAAACAATTTAGAAGTTTTATGAACGATGATGTTTATAAAAGAAATTTTGCTATAATGGTAACATCTGGTGAAGGTTTTAAAGTAGAAAAAGCATGGTATCAGAGAGGCTCAGAACAATACGATGGAACAGGTATTGTAGGAAGAGTTGAAAAAGGATATGCTTATGATAGATTTTCAGGTATGTTACCGAGCATGTTAAGCGAAGGTATTAATACACCTTCTGAATCAAAAACAGGTGGATATTCTGAAGATGAGAACTGGGAAAAATTAGATAGAAAAAATCAAGTAATTGTATTTGATTCACACTATAATAATATTGTTACTTCAAAATTATCAGATAGACAAAAAGATATTTTAATTGAAGATTTATTTTCAAATGTAAGGCATCCTGATAATTTAAACCCTGAAGACTATGCAGCTTTAAAAGGTAAAGATTTAGCAGATATTGCAACAAGTTCTTTATTTAGATTAGGTAAAAATATATTAGGAACTCCAAGTACTGCACAAGGAATTGGAAGAACTATTTTAGAAACTGCTCAAGATATTTCAAAACGAACAGATAAAAGTCTTGTTGAAGCAAAAATAAAATTACAAGATTTAAAAGAAGAAAATGCTTCTACAGAGCAAATAGAAGATGCTAAATTTAAAGTTTTTCAAGAACAATTACAAAATGCACCTCAAGAAATAGATGAAAATTTAAGTGGACTAATTAAATTATTATATGAAGAAGAAGGTCTAGGTAAAAGAAAAGGTAAAATAGGACCTCAAAATACTAAAGTATATAAAGATAGTTTAGGTATATTAACTGCCGGTGTTGGACATCAACTAAGTAAAGAAGAAAAAACTATGTATAAAGAAGGAGATGTAGTCCCAGTTGATGTTGTAAAAAGTTGGTTAATTAAAGATGCTAAAATTGCAAACAATGATGCTGTAACAAAATTACAAGATATAAGACCAGACCTTTTAGATAATGAAAAAATGGTAACTCTTGTATCCTCTTTCTACTATCAATTAGGTAAATCAAGAGGAGACGGATTTACTAAGATGTGGAAAGCTTTTGAAGAAGGTAATGGTGAAAAAGCTTATGCAGAAGCTTTAGATTCTTTATGGTATAAACAAACTCCAAACAGAGCTAAAAGATTTGCAGAATTTTTAAGAGATAATGTTTAATGTCTAGATATACTCTTCAAGCTTATCAAGAATTGATGAAAGATAGGCAAACTCAAGATGACCCCGAAAAGTTACGTAGAGAACTTTTAAAAAAATTTTATGAGCAAATAAATCAACAAAAAGTTGAGGATACTCCTATTGGTGTACAAAACTTACAAGACTTAGATACTTCTGTAAAACAAGCTACTACCCCAGTTTCTGCATTATCTCCAAAAAAAAGTTTAGCTGACTTAAAAAAAGATTCTGAATTTGCTACAAGAGCTGATAGGTTTTTAGATGGTATTGGTAGTAATGAAAATATCTTTGAGTATTTAAGAGATGCAGATTATAGTTTAGGTTCAGCAATAGTTCGTTCTTTTGAAACAGGTAATTGGACTGATGAACAAAAAGAAGACTATCTATATTTACGTGACCAATTTAATAACGCTGAGTTAAGAGGCTTTAAAGAAAAGTTTGGAATGGTTAAAGATGTCGCAGGAGACGTTTTATTAGACCCTCTTAACATCGTAACAGCTTTATTTGCTATACCGTCTGGTGGAGCTACAGTGGCTGGTAGAGCTGCTATTGGTGAAGCTGCTAGACAAAATGTAAAAAGATTAACTAAAGCTAAATTACAAGATGCTATAACTAAAGAAACTGCAAAGTCTTATGGACTTTATGGTGCTGCTGAAGGAATGGCTTGGGGTGGCTTACATAATTATTTTATGCAGGACATGGATATAGATTTAGGTTTAGGTGAAGATATAGATTACGGTCAAGTACTTGCTATGGCAGGAGTTGGTGGTCTTTTTGGTGGTGGTGTAGGTGCTGGTTTAGGTGCTGCTAGTGGTAAATATCATTCTAAATTTGTAGACAAAGAATATAAATTTGTAAATGAAGATGGTATTGATTTTGTAGGACCAAGTGCAAGAGAAGAAGAACTAGCTAAATTTGAAATGGATGCTGTTTTTAATAGTGGACTAGATGAACAAACAGAAGATATATTCTTTAATATAGACCCTAAGTTTGTAGAAACAAATCAAGATGGTGTTCCTATTAATCCTGAAACAGGTAAACCATATTTAGATGTTGATAAAAAATTATCACAGTATAAACTAGAACTTTCTGAAAAAAATAAAGGTAGATTAAACGCAACACTTGCAAAAACTTTTGGTAAACCAACTACAGAGTTTTTAGAATTAGTAGATAAATCTCCAACACTAGAAAACTTTTTAAGAAAGTTAAGATATGATTATGATGAAGGAGTTTTTAAAGAAGGTAGAGCTAAAAAGAATCAAGCTGTATTAGCTAATGGTCCTGAAGGAACATCTGAGTTTACTTATGGGGAATATTTAGGAAGTTTATTTGGTAGATTTCATTACGGTCTAGGTAAAGCTTTTAACAATTTATATCGTGTAGGATACAGAAGTAAGTTACTTGAAGAGCAAAATGAACAATTAAAGTTTTTATTAAGAGATGAAAATTTAGGAAGAAAGTTTGTTAATAAAGGCGATGATGCTGTTAAAGATTTAATAGGTAAAGAATATCGTGGTATTATAATAGATGAAGATGTAGCTTTAGCATATACTGGAGTTAGAAAACTTTTAAATGATATATATGATGAAGCAAGTGAGTTAGAGTTATTTAGGGCTGGAACATTAAATAAGTTTGGATATTTTCCAAGAATGTTTAATTACTCTGCTTTAGAAAAAGATTTTGGATTAGGAGAAACTAGTAAGTTTAAACAACTTTTAATTAATTCTGGACATGCTGACCCTACTAACGAAACTCAAATGTTTAAAGCTAAAGATGCAGAAGGAAAAGAACTTAAAGGTCCTGACGGTAAACCACTTTTAGTTAGTAAATATAATGATGAAGGAACAGATGTAAATTCATTTGGTAGAAATTTTGCACTTGAAGCTTCGGGTCAACGAACAGATAAAGTTGAAGAGCTATTAAATGTAGAATTACAAAAAGCTAAAGAACTTAAAGCTGATGCAATTATACAAGACATGTTAGAGTATAGATATACTCCTTTTGAATTAAGACAAAAAGGAGCTGGAGATTCTAACGGTTATATGCAGCCTAGAAGATTTACTAATATTTCTGATGATGACTTAGATGAATTTTTAGAAGGAGATGTTCAAGATATCTTAGAACAATACACAACTAATATTGCACAAACCATGGCTCGTAAAAAATATTTTGGAGCTAACATTAGAGAGTTTGAAGAAAAAGAAGTTTCTAAAATTATTGATGAATTAGGTGGTGGAGTTGAAGGTAATAAAGTTGGAGATAAAATTAGAACTATTTTCAAACAAGTTACAGGTATTGAACAATATAGAGATACTTTAATTGGAAGAAGTAATGTTGCAAAAAAAGCCTCAGATTGGGGTAAGCTTTCACAACAAATGGCTCACCTTCCATTAGCTACATTATCTAGTATTAGTGAACCTTTAATTCTTTTAAGTCGTGTAGGTACTCATGAAGTAGGAGAAACTGTAGGAAACATTGGGACAGCTTTGAAAAAAGAAGGTGCTAATATAATAGATAGAAGTATCAAAGGTATTAAAAGAATAGGCACATCTAAAATTAAAACTATTGAAGAAGCAAAAGCTGCTGGAATACAAAAAGGTTTTAAAGATTTAGAAGATTGGCAATGGGAAGAACTTTATCAAACTGGATTAGCTTTAGAACAATCTGTTCAAGAAAGAATTGCTGGTCTTGCTGGTGAAGCTTTACATGATAGTACTTTTGCTGGAGTTTTTACAGTCAAAGAAGCTCAAAATGCTTTTTTTAAAGTAAACTTATTAACACAGTGGACTAAAGCTGTACAGTTAGCTTCATTTACTACTGGTAAAATGATGATTAGAAATAGAATTAGAGATTTATATAATCATTCTACTGGTGCAAAAGTTATTAAAGATAAAAAACGTATTGAATATTATGAAGGTCAATTACAAGAGCTAGGAATTGATAAAGCTACTGCAATGCAATGGTATAAAAATTCTTTAAACCCTGACGGTAGAATGAATAGTGCTAGAGCAAAAGGATTATTTGAACCTAAAAATGATGCAGAAGCTGAATTACAATTATTCCAACAAAGATTTTATAAAAGAAATGTACTAGGTGGTGCTAATAGATTTACTAAAGAAGTTATTTTAAATCCAAGTGTAGCTGAAGCTAATAGACCTTTATGGTTTTCAAGTCCATCAGGTTCACTATTAACACAGTTTGCTGGATATCCTACAGTATTTAGTAATACTGTTTTAAAAAGATTTATAAGAGAAACAAGGACTTACCCATTACAGGCAGGATTACCTAAAGTTTTACCTACTGTTATGTTAATGACAGGAGTAGGAGTTATTGGTAATTTAATTAGAAGCCAAGGTAAATCTTTACAAGACTATGAAACAGGTCAAGATTTACCAGCAGGTAGAGTTATATTAGACGGTGTTAGACGTTGGGGTGGATATGGACCTTTTGATTATGTAAATAGAATATCAGAATCTAATGCTAGAAAAGATGGATTAATTGCAAGTGGATTAAAAGGTATATCTGGTCCAATAGGTCAAGATGTAATTGAATCTGTACAATATAGACAAGGTTTAACAGAACTACTTGCTAAAAATTTACCGGGATATGGTGCTTATGATTTAATATTTGGTGAAGGAACTAGAGCTGAATTAAGAAAAAGAGCAAGACAAATAGATAAAGGTAGATTGTTACCTGAAGATGAAACATCAGATATAAATTTATTTGCTACTGGACCAAGAAGAGGTAGAAGAAGAAAAGATGATTTTAAACCTTTATTCTCAAAAGGTGGTATAGTTAAAAATGTACCTAATGTAACTGACGAGCCTGATGAAATGCAGAGTAGAGTTACAGGTATACCATTTAATGCAACATCAGAAGCTGCACAAGATATTGAAGATAGAGAGCTTAAAACACAAATGCAAGGATTAGGATTAAAATGAATATAGAACTATGTAAACAAGAAATAAAGCGACACGAAGGTGAAGTGTTAGAAATTTATATGGATAGTCTAGGCTATAAAACTCTAGGAGTTGGACACCTTTGCCAACCTAACGACCCTGAATATAACTGGGAAGTTGGAACTAAAGTACCGCAAGAAGTTGTAGATATGTACTACGAAGATGACTTTGATAAACACTATATGGAAGCTATACATGTCTTTGGAAGCAATGAAGATTGGGATAAACTACCAGAAGTTATACAAAGAGTGTTAGTAAACATGTGTTTTAACTTAGGAGGTTCAAGACTTTCAAAGTTTCGTAACATGTTAAAAGCTTGTAGAAACCATGACTGGAAAACTATGGCAGTTGAAATGGAAGACAGTCGTTGGTTTAAACAGGTAGGTAGAAGAAGTATTGAATTACAAAAAATGGTATTAGGAGCCTGAAATGAAGAACGTATTAAAGAACATAGTTGGAGCTGTTGCACCTACATTAGGAACTGCCTTGGGTGGACCGATGGGAGGAATGGCAGCAAATATGATAGCTGATGTATTGGGAGTACCTAATACACCTAAAGCTATAGAGAAAGCTGTAGCAGAAGCAACACCTGAACAAATGCTAGAACTCAAAAAAGCTGAACAAGCTTTTGAAGTTCAGATGAAAGAGTTAGAAGTAGATGTATTTAAGTTAGAAACACTAGATGCTCAAGATGCTAGAAAGAACTTTAGTAAAGATTGGACTGCACGTATTATGGGTATAGCTACCGTAGGTGGATTCTTAGGATATATATTCTTAGTTACTTTACAACCACCAGAGCAAAACTCTGAAGCTCTTATAAACTTAGTACTAGGTTATCTTGGTGGTTTAGCAAGTGCTGTTATATCTTTTTACTTTGGAGCTTCTAACACACAGAAAGACTAATGGAACAAGTAGTAGTCTTTATTCAAGAAGTTGGATTTCCTATAGCAGCAGCAATAGGTCTTGGTTGGTTTATTTATAAGTTAGTCATACGTATTGTTGATGGTATGGAAGCAAAGCTAGATACTGTTGATGCAAAAGTAGAAGCACAGATAGCAGCTATAGAAGAGAGACTAGGTGTAAAGTTAGATACACAACATGGCATCTTAGTTGCATTAATAGACAGAGTAAGAAGTCTTGATAATGAAATCATAAGACAAGATACTATGATTAAAACTATACTAGGAGTACCACAACTAATTGATACTGCTAAAATTTCAAAAGCTAAAAGAGATGATAAAAGAAAAGATTAAATTAGAATTACCTCTTATAACTATATTTATATTTTTATTTATAGTTAGTGTATTGGAGCAACTACAATGAACTTAAACGATTTAGAAAAAGTACATCCGATGAAACAAATTACTGTAGCTTCTATAGTACAGGTATTAGTATTTGGATTTATGTTGTTAGCTTTCTGGGGCAACTCTAAACTCTTTGCAGATGAAATGGTATTTAAATTTAACAGTCCTAGCTTTAGCGGTATAGGAACTTCATCACATTACTTGACAATACAGAACCAAGAGTTTAATCGTAAGGAAGCATTAAAGGCAGAGATAAAAGCTTTGCAAGACCAGATAAAAAGAGACAAAGAAAATACAACACTTGCAAGATTTATAAGAAACTTAGAGTCTAGAATATATGCACAATTATCAAGACAGTTAGTAGAAAATTTATTTGGTGAGACTCCAAGTGATAATGGCGTACTAGAATTAGAGGGCAACAGAATAGAATATAGTGTTGTCGATGGAATAATAACTTTAAACATAACAGACAGTGATGGGAATACGACAACTATATCTTTGCCTATCGGTAGTTTTACTTTCTAGTTGTGCTGTACTAAATCAGAATCAAGACTTAGTATTAACACAAGATATAAAGCCTAGTTCTACATTAGACTTACAGTCAGAAGAATTAAAAAACTTACCAAGTGCAAAAGTAAGACCGACTATAGCTATATACCCTAATAGCTTTAGAGACTTAACAGGTCAACGTAGAAGTAATAGTTCGTTTGCTTTGTTTAGTACAGCTATTACACAAGCTCCTGAAGCATTTTTAATTAGAGCTTTTAAACATGCAGCAGGTGGTGAATTTTTTAGAGTAGTAGAACGTGTAGGTTTAGATGACCTAACAAAAGAAAGACAGTTAATTAGAAGTACTCGTAAAGAATTTAAAGAAGATAACAAAATGAAACCTCTGCTGTTTGCAGGGTTATTGGTTCAGGGAGGAGTTGTTAGCTATGAGGCTAACCTCAAATCTGGAGGTGCTGGTGCTAGGTATCTAGGTATAGGTAATAGTAAGCAGTATAGAGAAGATACAGTTACCATATCATTACGATTAGTTTCTGTATCAACTGGAGAGGTGCTAATGGAAACCTTAGTTTCTAAAAGCATTATTTCTACAAGTGTTTCTCGGGATGTCTTTCGTTTTATAGAAGCCGGTACTGAACTGGTAGAAATAGAAGGAGGAGTTGCTGAGAACGAAAGTGTTTCTATAGCTTTGCAAAAAGCAATAGAGACTGGAGTATTAAATATAATATATACAGGAATAGAGAGAGGCTATTGGGAATATGAAAACATTAAAATTGATGAGCCTAGTTGTGATGACGAGTGCATCGCTGCTATACGGGGCTGATAACGAAATATATGTTGACCAATCAGGTGCTACAGCAAATATTGATTTAGAACAACTTGGAAACTCTAACATTATTGGTGGATTAAATTCTGTTGCTGGTACTTTAACAGCACTAGACTTAGACGGTTTAAATCTTACATTAGATATAAATCAAATAGGTAATACCAATAAATTCTTAGGTGATATTCTTGGTGATAACATCACAGGTTTTTTTGAGTTTGATGGAGATAGTAATACATTTACTATTCAAGGAGACCCAACAGATACTTATGGAATAGACAGTTCTGATTTCAATGTTGATGTTACTGGAAGTTCTAACACATTTACGTTAGATGTAGGTACAAGTGCTTTAGCTGGTACACTTGATTTAGACTGGATTATCAACGGTGATAGTAACACTTTTGATTTTGATATTAACTATGATGGAGCTACTAACTACGTAGATGTAGATGGTGATAGTAACACAGTAAACTTTACAGGAAGTGGATATGCAGATGGATATTTTTACCTTGACCAAACAGGTGACAGCAGAACATTTAACATTATCCAATCTTCGACATTGGTTTCTGACTGGTTACAAATCAATTCTACCGGTAATGGTGGCACTATTTGTGTTGTTCAAAATGACGGTGGTACAAGCACAAGCTGCTAATATTGGAAACATAACAGAACTTAATGGAGCTGGTAGAGTAGTCAGGGATGATACTTTTCAAGCTGCATTAGATTTTAACATAGAAAGTTACGATAATGTCCAAACTTCTAATGGGAGATTGGGCATTACTTTTTTAGATGACAGTCAAGTTAGACTTACTGAACATTCTGAATTAATAATAGATGAGTTTAT
>Ga0213858_10000625_pt1 | contig 16799 bp, 20 predicted proteins | sample PICome_FD_160122 | JGI IMG/M metagenome (GOLD analysis project Ga0213858, IMG submission 160122) | Coastal seawater microbial communities near Pivers Island, North Carolina, United States - PICO245 | ecosystem: Environmental > Aquatic > Marine > Coastal | place: USA: North Carolina | collected... | reverse complement strand
AATTTTAAGGACTCTCGACGCAGGGCAGAACGGTTATCTAAACTTGGCATCGCGTATATTGACTGCGGTACTAGTGGTGGTGTTTACGGTCTGGAGCGTGGATACTGTCTTATGGTTGGTGGTACAAATACTGCAGTATCCATCTGCTCTCCTATCTTTAGGGCACTCGCCCCAGGGATTGGTTCAGCACCAAGAACTGATCCAACAACAAGGGCAACAAGTGCTGAGTATGGTTGGTTGCATTGTGGAGGACCAGGCGCAGGTCACTTTGTGAAGATGGTCCATAATGGTGTTGAGTATGGCATCATGCAAGCATATGCCGAAGGTTTCAACATTCTTCACGAAGCAAATGCAGGAGCACAATATGTCAAAGCAGGAGACGCAGAAGTTGCCCCAATGGACAACCCTGCCGATTATTGCTACGACATTGACTGTGCTGAGGTTGCTGAGTTATGGCGTCGTGGTAGCGTGGTTGGGTCTTGGTTGCTTGATCTTACCGCTGATGTACTACGGAGCGATAGAGAACTTAGCAAGTTCGATGGGGGAGTATCAGACTCTGGTGAGGGTCGTTGGACTGTTCACACTGCTGTGGATCTTGGCGTACCCGCTCCTGTTATCAGCAGTGCGTTGTGGTCACGCTTTGAGTCACGCCGTCTGGGTGCTTTCGCAGCCAAGGTTCTAAATGGTATGCGTGCTATGTTCGGAGGTCATGATGTTCGCTGATGTTCTCGCCTGGATTTCAATACCGTTTGTATTATCCACGATATATTTCGGGATACGAAAAGGTGAAAATAATTACTACGAAACAGACAAGTACGATGGAAACGGCACCGCACACTAGTGGAATAGTAATCTTCGGAGCAACGGGAGACCTTTGTAAGAAGAAACTAATTCCTGCATTATTCAATCTTTGGAAGAAAGGTTTACTTCCAGAAAACTTTGTTGTTACTGGTTCTGCTAGAAGAGAACCAACAGCACAACAGTGGAAAGAATCATTAGGTGAATATCCAGAAGAGTTTTTGCATCATCTGGATTACATTTGTGCTGATCTTTCAATGCCAGATACTCTGACACACCTACCAGACTATCTGGAGGATAATACTTACTTCTTATCCGTACCGCCAGAACGCTATGAGAATGCTATCATCAACCTCAAAGCAGCAGGAAAACTCGAAGATCCAGACAGATCCCGTGTTGTTATTGAAAAACCCTTTGGGTACGATTATAAATCTGCTGATCATCTATCTTCTGTGGTTAGCAGACATTTACGCGAGAAACAAGTCTATCGTATTGACCATTATCTTGGCAAAGACACTGTTAACAATATTCTTGCTACACGGTTTAGCAACATTTTGTTGGAACCTTTATGGAACCGCAATTACATAGACGAAGTTCAGATCTATGCAACTGAAACTTTTGGTTGTGATGGTCGAGCACAATATTATGATACTGCTGGTGCAGTTCGTGACATGCTCCAGAACCATATTCTTCAGGTTCTGGCGTTGATTGCTATGGAACCTCCCAGTAGAATGGATGCGAGGGAAGTTCGTCGTGAGAAAACTAAAGTTCTTGCTGCTACTCGTTTAGGGGAGGACATTATCCTTGGACAATACGAAGGTTACAAATCTGAAGAGGGCGTTGATCCTCGCAGTCACACTCCTACCTATGTTGCTGGTACTCTATTCGTCGATAACTGGCGTTGGGAGGGAGTTCCTTTTCGCGTTATGACGGGTAAAAACATGCCCTATGGGTGTGTTGAAGTTGTAATTAAATTAAAGGCACCACCGCTAAAATTATATGACGGGGAAGTCAACGACCGTATTGTCATGCGTCTTCAACCTAATCCTCATCTTGATATTAGGATGGATATTAAGTCCCCTGGGTTATCAAACGAATTGGAAAGAGCCACACTCTCCCATGTTTACCCCCAAGACAGGGCAATAGATGGATATGAAAAACTTCTCTATGACGCTATCAGTGGGGATCAGTCACACTTTGTTCACGCCGATGAGGTAATGGAATCCTGGAGGATTGTCGATGATTTACTTTGCACTGGGGATTCTTGCCCCATACGCACTACTCCTTATATCTATATGCCTGGTTCCTGGGGACCACAATACAGAACCGACCGAATAACTGATTGGGATTATCCAGCATGACACATGTTCAATTGTTCGTTAGGTCTGTGATGCAAACCCCATGGGCATTAGGCATCATGGGTTTCTTTCTTGTATTTGTTCCTATTATAGGAATGCATTTGGTTCATAAGTATGGATGGGAGCATTGGGAACCATTTGACAAGAAGCATAAGTAGTAGTATAATTATCTTGTTGATTCAGTCAACTGCGGTAACCCCCTTCGGTAGTTCAGGGTTAGCGGCGACAGGAACTACCACTACGGGATGTAGCTCAGTTTGGTAGAGCACTCGCTTTGGGAGCGAGTGGCCGTAGGTTCGAATCCTATCATCCCGATTTGCATACATACTACAACTATGCAGGTTTATTCCGTGGAATACTGGGAAAAAAATTGGGATGAATTGATTGAAAGAGTAGAGAATGGAGAGCATATAGGAATTAGAAACGAAGAGAGTGGACATACAGCGGTAATGGTTCCAGCGGATGATGAGTTCATACGAATACACACTGAACTCAACAATGACGCTGACTGATTTTGGGACTGTCGCATATTGGTTAATGCCCACTGCTTATAACGGTGTGAACTGGGTTCAATTCCCAGCAGTCCTATTCGCTCCTTTAGCAATCTGGTGAATGCAGCGAACTCATAATTCGCCTAAGGTGTGTTCGATCCACACAAGGAGCACTTGACAGGTTAATTCCTGTCCTCTATAATAGACAAGTCAACACACGGAAAGATGTCAATCACTGAAAAATTCAAGAGCAAGGATATCGATATCCTTCGTTCTGCTGCATCAGGGGAAATCTATTTGGATGTAAAAAATCCAAAACTTTTCAAAAAGGTTCGTCGTTTTTATGAGTCCACTGGTGTAGTATTCTCAGGTGAACCATTGGATGACTACGAAATTCTCGTAGATTGTCTGGCACAAGATCTTGAATCCGTTGAGGTTGTTTGATGAAAGTTATGAAGAAACCTACCATTCTTTTGGAACGGTTCCCCTATCGTTATATTCAAGTCGGTAAACTGGAAATCAATGGTATGCCAGATTGCCGCATTCAAAAAGTAGATTCATATACAGGTCGATACAGAGACATGTATCTTTGTGATAATGAAATGCAGTTGATGACTGCTATGGAAGATCATGATTACACTTGTTGGTTAGATCCTGACAATGTTCCTGCATACAGAAAGGATTGCGTAAAAGCATGATACAGGGGGGTTGCACAAACCCCTCTTTTTTTATAAATAACTAAAAAGTATTTGTAAAATGGACTCAAAAGAACTTCTCAATCTCCAAGAAGCATATTTGGAAGTTTTTGATAATCAGCAATTTGATGAAGCAAAAGCAGATGAAGGATTGACTCCCCTCCAAAAGATTAGAAAAAGAAATAAGGCATATGCGATGCCTGGTGAAAGAGCAGGTGATCAAACCAGCAACAGAAGATCTCAAAGAGCTTCTGCTAGGGGTGAGAAAAAGGAAAAAGGTGCTAAAAAAGATCTGCATCTCACCATGAAATATGTGGGTGGACCTTATAAAGGTGATAATTATTCTAGATATATGGGAAAAACTCAAAAAGAACAAGTGGATATTTACGACATCATCCTCTCACACTTACTTGATGAAGGATATGCTGAAACACCAGAAGCAGCAGAAGCAATTATGGTGAATATGAGTGAAGAGTGGAGAGAAGATATTGTTGAAGAAACTCTTGATGAAAGAAATAGAGGTGAGCAGGGTATGAGTGATAGAGAAGTTACCAGAAGAAGAAATCTTGGTGGTAATGTAAGATCTAAGGTAAGTGCCTCTTCATTAGGAGATCACGGACCACAATCGGCAATTCAAAAATTCCACAAAGCAAAAGCAAATCAAAGAAGAGCAATTCATAAATCTGGTAGATATACCAGAGGTGATACGGGAGAAAGTGGAGGTCAAGGTCGTTATCAGGCAAATAAAGATCATAGTGACGGATATCCTTCAATCACTAAAAGAGGTCAAGGTCCTGGTTGAGACCAATTTTCAAACTGTCCACTCGGGGGTTGCATAAACCCCTCTTTTTTTGTATAATACATAATATAGTTCAAAAGTTATCATGGCACAATATGTAAAGAAGGCACTGGTTCTCGGTGCTGGTGGTTTCATTGGAAGTCATATGGTCAAGCGCCTCCGCTCTGAGGGATACTGGGTGCGTGGTGTGGATCTTAAAGCACCTGAGTTCTCTGCAACTGAAGCAAATGAATTTGTTTATGGAGATCTTCGTGATGTTGATTTTGTCCGTCGTGTTCTAGAGTACAAAGGTGACCGAGGTAATTTCTACAATTCGGTTCCTTATCGTTATATCCAGTGCTTTGATGAAATCTATCAGTTTGCTGCTGACATGGGTGGCGCTGGTTTTGTCTTCACTGGTGAAAACGATGCTGATATTATGCATAATTCTGTCAGCATTAATTTGAATGTGCTGGAGTGTCAGCGCAAGATGAATGAACAAAAGGGTAGAAATACTACCAAGATTTTCTATTCTGGATCTGCTTGCATGTATCCTGAGCACAACCAACTCGATCCTGATAACCCTGATTGCCGTGAAGAATCCGCATATCCAGCAAACCCCGACTCCGAATATGGATGGGAAAAACTCTTCAGTGAGCGGTTGTATTTCGCTTATCATAGGAATTACGGCATTCCTGTTAGGGTTACTCGCTACCACAACATCTTCGGACCAGAAGGAACCTGGGAAGGTGGAAGAGAGAAAGCGCCAGCTGCAATCTGCCGTAAAGTCGCTTACCTCCCAGAGGAGGGTGGACCCATCGAGGTGTGGGGAGACGGTTTACAAACTCGTTCCTTCCTGTACATTGACGAATGCATTGAAGCGTCTCGACGACTCATGGACTCCAACTTCATTGGACCTGTAAACATTGGTTCTGAAGAGATGGTCACCATCAATAAATTGGTTGATATCGCTGCAAAGGTATCTGGTAAAACCGTAGAAAAGAATCATGTTGACGGTCCCTTGGGTGTCCGTGGTCGTAACTCCAACAATGATGTAGTCCGTAAAGAACTCGGTTGGGACTATGCTCAGACTCTAGAGGAGGGAATCTTCAAGACTTATCACTGGATTGAATCTCAGATCAAACTTAAGCAAGCAACAAAAAACATTGAAGTAGGTGTTTGAATATGAAAATTACAGTTCTAGGTTCGGGTGGGCAGATCGGTGCCTATCTGACTGAATACCTTCGTGAGAAAGGTCACAAGGTTCATGAGTTTGATGTTGTCAATGGTGCTCACCAGGACATGACAACTATTCCTAATCCTGAATTGCATCGGGTCATTATGGATACAGACTTTGTTTTCTTCCTTGCATTTGATGTTGGTGGATCACGATACCTGAAAAAGTATCAACATACCTTTGATTTCATCAATAACAATGCTCGCATTATGGTCAATGTATTTGACTTGCTGAAGAAGTATCGTAAGAAGTTTGTTTTTGCATCATCTCAGATGAGCAACATGAGTTACTCTCCTTATGGTGTGATGAAGCGTGTGGGTGAGATGTATACTCAAAACCTGAATGGACGCATTGTTAAGTTCTGGAATGTCTATGGTATCGAGAAAGATCCAGAGAAGTCTCATGTTATCACTGACTTTATTCGTAAAGGATTTGAAGAAGGTGAATTTGAAATGATGACTGACGGCACAGAAGAGCGTCAGTTCTTGTATGCAGAAGACTGCTGCAAAGCACTTGAAACAGTGATGGAATGTTATACTGATTTTAGTGTCGATGATTCTCTTCATATCACATCATTCAGATCTGATACTATCAAGAATGTTGCAGCAATTATTCAAGGATGCTTCCATCGACTTGGAATGTATGATGTGAAAATTAAACCTGGTCTTGCAAAAGACAGCGTTCAAATGGACAAGAGGAACGAAGCAGACAATTATATCTTGGGATGGTGGATGCCAGAAACTGGTATTGATAAGGGAATTCAAAAAGTGTTCGATGAAATGAAAAAGGAGTATGTGAAAGAATGATCGGATTTAATCATCTTGGCAATCTCGGCAGACTGGGAAACCAGATGTTTGAGTTTGCCGCTCTCCGTGGAATTGCAGAAACACATGGATATGATGTTTGTATTCCACCAGCAGAACACGAGGGAATCGAAAACTATAGTCTTCATCAATGCTTTCAGTTAGATCATATTCCAACTGGGTTTGTAAAGACAGAGACATATGTTCAAGAACCACACTTTCACTATTGTCAGGAACTGGTTGATTCATGTCCTGATGATACTAGTCTGTATGGATTCTTTCAGACTGAAAAGTATTTTGTAAATGCAGCAGATACAATTCGAAAGGACTTTACTTTTCATGATGACATTCTTCAACCCTGTTCAGATTTCATGAGCAAGTTTGCGGGACATGAACCTATCATGCTCCATGTACGGCGTGGTGATCCTGGTCTCACCGATCCTCGTGGATTCAAATGGTCTTATACACAATGTGGTGATCAACATCCTGTGCAACCTTTGGCATATTATGACGAGGCACTTTCTCACTTTGATGATGAACAACCAGTCATTGTATTCTCAGATTCTCCTGAGTGGGTACAAGAACAAGAGTTCTTCTCTGATGATCGATTCATGATTTCTGAACCACAAGAGAAGTATGGAGATGGTTCTTACACCCCATATACTGATCTGTGCTTGATGAGTCTGTGTTCCCATGCTATAATTGCAAATAGTTCCATGAGTTGGTGGGGCGCATGGTTGCAGTCAAATCCAGATAAGAAAGTGATTGCACCTAAAATGTGGTTTGGTCCTGCATATGCAGACAAAGACACATCTGATTTGTATTGTAAAGACTGGATGGTTGTATGAAAATCTTTGTTACTGGATGTGCAGGCCTGCTGGGATCTAATTACAGCAGACACCTGCTTCAAAATGGATATGAAGTTGTAGGTATTGATAATCTCTCTGGAGGGTACAAGGCATTCGTACCTGAAGGGGAGAACTTTACTTTTGTAAAACTAAATCTAGAGAGACAAAAGAAACTTGCAGAACTCTTCGAAGAACACAAACCAAAAGCACTTTTTCACTTCGCTGCCTATGCCGCTGAAGGTCTGTCTCCTTTTATTCGCAATTTCAATTATCGAAACAACCTTATTTGTTCTGCTAATTTGATCAACGAATGTATCAATCAAGATACGAAGATGATCTTTACTTCAAGTATGGCAGTGTATGGTGAACAAGAACCACCATTTACTGAGGACAAGAAACCACAACCTATCGATCCGTATGGTATTGCAAAGTTTGCAGTAGAGACTGATCTGCGACTTGCAAGCAAGCAGTTTGGTCTTCGATATAATATTGTCCGTCCTCACAATGTTCTTGGTGTTTATCAGAACATCTGGGACAAGTATAGAAATGTGATTGGTATCTTCATCAGAAAGACTCTGAATGGTATCCCTATCCTTGTATATGGCGATGGTGAGCAGACTCGTGCCTTTTCTGATATCAAGTATTACATGGAACCGTTTGACAAGTTAATTGATAACTATGACGGTGAGATCTTTAACATTGGTGCCGACAAGTATTTCAGTCTGAATGAAGTTGCAGAAACTGTTCAGAGAGTTGGTCGTAAGTATGGATATGATGTTCCTATTGAGCATGGTGAAGGTCGCCATGAAGTGAAGCACGCATACTGTGATCATACTAAGGCAAAGACTATGCTTGACTTTAAGGATGATACTCGTCTTGAAGAACTGATTGAAACGATGTTTGTTTGGGCGATGAAGCAACCAAATCGTAAAGTCAAGATGAGGGATTACGAAGTTTCTAAAAACATTTACGATTATTGGAAGGAGTGATGAATCTGTTGGAAGGTGTAGCACTGTCCAGACTTTGTGATTATTCTTTTGTTGAAGAGTCTGCACAGTGGGGTAATATCTTCTCTCCATTTATGAAACCGAAACCCATTGGACTTCAAAATCATGAGTTTCAGAATAAATGCAGAGAGGTCAAAAAACAAAGAGACTACATGACTCTTTTTGTTGACAACATTAGATTGTATAAACGGGAACTGTATGATCTAAATGATGATGATAAGCAAACATTTGAACATCTAATGCAACAAGGAACTGTATTGGATCTGTGTAGCAAACTAAATATGAATTTTATCATCTTTACAAACCTAGAAGATGTTCCTATTGATGATAAAATCCACGATTTAATACCGAAAAATGTTCTTGCTATTTCTGCAATCAATGCTGTTTCTTATGGCGGCAAAGTATATCCAGCACCGTATGGTCTCCAGAGACAAATGCATCCTGGTGACAATCGAAAACAAATCATCGAGGAGATACTGAGTCACGAAGATATTGAACCTACAAATCTTTTATACATAAACCATAGCACATACACTAACCCGAAAGAGAGACTCGGAATTAACGAAATCTTTGAAGGAAAGGATTGGGCACTTGTAAATAAAGAGCGAGTAGGTTATGATGAATTCCTGAGTCACATCAGAGATCATAAGTTCATGGTTTGCCCGATTGGCAATGCCTTGGACTGTCATCGTAACTGGGAAGTTTTATATTTACGAAGAGTTCCTGTGATGCGAAAGCATCCATATCTAGAGGAATTATACAAGAACTATCCAGTTCTTTTTGTGGACAGATATGAAGATGTAACTGAAGAACTATTGATTCAGAACAATCATCTTTATGAATGGGCAAAGACACTTGACTTTACTGAACTGTCCCTACCATATTTTTACGACAACTTTGTGAAACAACATGCTTGAAAAATTTCGTGACAAGGCACTGTATGGTGACCTTGATTCTGATAGACACATTATTACTATCTTCTCGATTGCATTAGCATCAAGAGGTAAAACTTTTGTGGAACTTGGAGTCCGTGAAGGTCACACAAGTGAACCTTTGTATGAAGCAGCAAAGTTGACTGGTGGTCATTTGTGGTCTGTAGATCTGAATGACCCTACAGAATACAAACCAAACAATGGTCACTATACTTTTTGTAAGAGTGATAGCATCAAATTCCTAGAGGAGTGGCCAAAGGACAAGAAGATTGATGTTGCTTATGTGGATGACTGGCATTCATATCCTCATGTCAAAAGGCAACTCGAACTGCTTGATGAATTGGTAGGACCGAGCAGTGTCATTCTTTTACATGATCTAATGTATGGAGTAACTGATCCTTTCTACCATTGTGATCTTGCTCATGGTGGCGCTCAATGGGATGGTGGCGGTCCTTATCGTGCCGTAGCAGAACTTAATCCACAGTTCTGGGAATGGTCAACACTTCCTTGGAACAATGGACTCACAATCTTGAGAAAGAAATACAGTAATCGTTATCATCGGAGGTAATATGTCCCAAGATCTACAAATCCCTATGACTGCTTCTGAACTGGAAGCATTTGAATATTTCAAAGATGATATCAAAGTATTGGTTGATATCGGGTGCAGAGAGAACTTTGAGTATTCTGAGATCAAACCTGCAGTAAAGGCATATCTGTTTGATGCAAATGAATACTTCATCAATAGATTGAATGAAAAAGTCAAAGGAAAGAAGAACATCAAGACTTTTGCATTTGGTCTCTCTAATCGTAATGAAGAAGTTCAATACGATGACGACAGTGAATCAATCCAAGAACATCGATTCAGAAAGAGTAATCTAACTACAGTCAAGATTAGGAAGTTTGATGAGGTAATGAAGGAGTGCAAGATTCTAGGTAAGATTGACTTTCTGAAAGTTGATATTGAAGGATGTGAACCTGATATTCTTGAGCACTACGATGTCATCAAAGATATTAAGTATGTTCAGTTTGAGTTTGGTAGGGGATGGGCAGACTTAGACAATTATAATGTCTGGAGTGTTATTGAACAGTATAGTGATACTCACAAGTTCTACTATCTCAAAGATCCTAATCATAGTATTTGCAGAGAGTATGATCTTGATTTGTTTACTCTGATTGATAAAGATTTTCATGATCAACTTCATCGTAAACTAGTTGGTGGTCCATACGGTGAAGGTGGAAATGTTTGGATGATCAAAAAAGAAATTGCAGAAGAACTTGGAGTTTAATTATGTTAGCAGCAAGTATTCACGAACACGCTGGACTTGGTAACCAGATCTGGAGAGCAGTTGTCTGTAGAGTTTTTGCAGATCGTCTTGGATATGATTATGGAATCAGTTATCCAGGATGGAGAGGTAAATTCCTTGACTTTGATTGGGGAAAGCAAGTAAATTTAAATGTTGAAGAGGACTCACACTTCCAACAATCAGATGAGTTTCAACATTATTATAAGGAATTGTTTGAACCTTTCCCTGAAGTTATGGGAGAGATTGGTCGAGCAGATAAGAATCTTTGGGAACTGAAGGATAATACTTATATTAATGGCAACTTTCAAAGGATGTCATATATTGAAGATTACCGAGATAAGATTTGTGATTGGTTGTCTTATGACGACAAGTATAAGGTAAGAGACTATTCTTCCGAGAATGTTTGTGTCATTCAATTGAGAGGTGGAGATTATACTACAGGACACTCAATGCTTCCCCCTGAGTATTATCGTTCTGCAATGACTCATATGCGTGATAATAATCCAGACATTGAGTTTGTGATTGTGACTGATGATCCGAACACAGCAAGGAGAATGATTCCTGGTGTTCCCATTGTTGGGTCTGCTGCTTCGGATGAAAAGGATCCCGATCAAAAATTCATCTCTTGGTATGAGTACACTGGCGGTCCTGTTTCAATTGATTACAGTATTCTCAACACTGCCAAGTATGCTATAATATCATCATCTACCTTCTCATTCTGGCCAATTTGGACAAACAACGAATTGGAGAATGTGATTGCTCCAATGTATTGGTTTGATTGGTCTAGGTCAACTGGTTGGTGGAGACCATATGATTCAATCGTGAATGACGAGAGATGGTTGTGGTTAGACAGGTTTGGTGATCTTTACCAGAGTGACGCTTGTATTGAGGAGAGAGATCGTGAAAGTAATTGATGTATTTCCATTTTTCAATGAACTTGATATTCTGGAAATTCGACTGAATGCATTAGATCCATATGTGGACTACTTCATTCTGAGTGAAGCAACTAAAACTTTTTCTGGTCTTGATAAACCATTGTACTATCAAGAGAACAAAGAAAGGTTTGCTAAGTTTGAGGATAAGATTATCCACAATATTGTGGAAGACAATACTGATCCCAATCTCCACCCCTATGAAAGAGATATCTTTCAAAAGAATAGCATCAAAGAAATTGTTATGGAGAAAGCATCAGATGATGATGCAATCATCTGGAGTGATGTAGATGAAGTTCCCAATCCAGAAGCAATTGAAGAAATCGATAGTTATTTTGAGAAAGATGTCATCTTTCACTTTGCACAAGAGAATTGCATTGGATATCTGAATCTAGTCGAAACCACTGGTCAGATTAGAGCGATGACTCCTGATTGGGGATTTGAAGATCATGCTCGATGGATGGGTACGAAACTTTTCAGTAAGTCAATTCTGGAAAGGTATACGATGTCTGAACTGCGTAGTAAGCAGGAAAGAGAAACTAACTCTAGGATCTTCCCAGGTGGTTGGCACTGGAGTTATGTCGGAAGTGAAGGACTCTCAGTTGAAGATCGTATTATCAAAAAACTAGAGTGTGCAGCACACTTGGAATCAAATACTGATCAAGTGAGGAGTCAAGTATCTGTTGTCAAGGATAATAAGGATCCACTCGGTCGATACTATGCAAACTATAATGTTGTGGATGTTGATGAATCTTACCCACAATATATCGTAGAGAATAAAGAGAAATTTGCTTACCTGATTAAATGATTGAACTCTCTGATGTTACTCTAATCTCAATTGATACTACTGATAATCTGGAAGGTACTTTGAACGGTATCTACACCAGCATGAGTGGTATCAACTTTGGTGCTATTAAGTTGATTACAACTAAAGAACAGATTAAAAAGAATACTGATCTGAAAGAGGAAGGTATCACATTAGAAGAACCTGTTCGAGAGATTAAAAATTACAATGACTACAATTATTATGTCATCTATTGTCTTCACAATCATGTAGAGACTTCTCACTGCCTTCTAGTTCAACCAGATGGGTTTGTTTTGTTCCCAGATAAATGGGATGATGAATGGTTGAAGTATGATTACATTGGTGCTCCATGGCCTTTGGTGAAGGATTCATACATTGATCCATTTGGTAATCAACATCAAGTTGGGAATGGTGGATTCTCTCTCCGTAGTAAGAAACTGCTAGAGGTTCCCACAAAAGTTGAAGTTCCATGGGAAACAAACAATAGTGACTTCTATTGGATGCCACCTGGAGTTGTCAACTATCATGAGGATGGAAATATTTGTGTACACAACAGGCACATATTTGTTGAACAAGGTTGTGAGTTTGCACCAGTAGATGTTGCAGTAAGATTCTCACAAGAGAATAGAATTCCAGAGTGTGAAGGTATTACACCATTTGGATTTCATTATCGGTTACCACCAGGAGTTGAACTATCATGATTGGTTCCAATTACATTGGCAGGAATGGACGCTTTGCTAATCAAATGTTTCAGTATGCTGCCTTGAAAGGTATTGCAGCAAAGCATGGGTATGACATTTGTGTTCCTTCTGGTCCTAAGACTGAAGAAGAGTTTACTGATGAAGAGAATCAGCATAAACTCTTTATGGCATTTGATCTAGATGTTCAAGAGGGTGCTGGGTTTATTGATTATAAACAAGAAAAGTCATTTACTTTTGATCAGGAATTATTTGATACTTGTCCTGATCATGTTAGTCTGTATGGATTCTTTCAGACAGAAAAATACTTCAAACATATTGAAGGTGAGATCCGCAAAGACTTTACCTTCAAAGAAAGTATTCGTAAGGTATGTGAGGAGTCATTCCCATTTGAGGATGCTATCTCTTTGCATGTTCGTCGCAGTGACTATGTTCAGAAACAAAGTTATCATCCTCTCTGTCCTCTGGAATACTATGAGGCAGCATTGGAAAAACTTCCTGAGGATGTGCCAGTTCTCATCTTCTCTGATGATCCTGAGTGGTGCATGAAACAAGATCTGTTTGAGTCTGATCGATTTAATGTTTCTGAGACATACGATAATTTGGTTGATATGTGTCTGATGACAATGTGTAGTTTTCATGTTGTTGCAAACTCGTCATTTTCTTGGTGGGGTGCATGGTTGGCAGATAGTGCTAAGGTGATTGCACCAAAGGTTTGGTTTGGTCCTCAAGCAAATCTTGATGATAGTGATCTTGTACCTGAGTATTGGGAGAGAATCTGATGCCAGAGTTTAGTATTGCCATTCCCACTCATGATCGTGGGAAGAATGGTCCGAAGTGGATGAGGCAATTGCTGACCACTTTGCAGAATCAAACCTTTCGTGATTTTGATATTGTCGTATCTGATCAGAGTAAGAATGATAATATTCTAGATGTCTGTAAAGAATACTCTGATGAGTTCGATTTCACTTATGTGAAGTATGAAGGAACGGTTCCCTGTGAAAATATCAATATCGCCCTGAATGAGTGTACAGGGAGAATTATTAAGATTATGTTCTCTGATGATGTTATCGTTGATAACAACGCCTTAGAGATCATTCAGAAGGCGTATAATGACACTGGGTGCAAGTGGGCATTTAGTGGGTTCTGTGGCACTCGTGATGGAGAGAACACTTATGAACACAAAGTTCCTATGTGGACTGACTATATGTTGGAGGGTAGAAACCTTCTTAGTAGTCCATCTGTAGTCTCATTTTTGAATGAATGCAAACTTGAATTTGATGAGAATCTCAAGTTATTCCTTGACACAGATTTTTATCATAGGATGCGATGGGAACATGGTATGCCACACATTATCAAAGATGTATTGGTTGCTAATCGAGATCACAATGAACGGATCAGCAGTCACGCAACCTCACAGTATGACGGCATCTTTCAGCACCCTGAAGGGGGTTGGCAAATCAATATTAGTGAGTTAAAATATCTACAGTCCAAGTATCCAGAATTCTGCCAGAATAGGAAATACCCAGATGAGACCTGACCTCAAAGACACCACCTTCATCATTCCGATTCGTATTGAGTCGGAAGACCGCCTCCGAAATGTTATCACAACGACATGTTTCTTGCTTGATAACTTTAATACGAATATTCTGATTCGTGAGGTAGATGCAACCTCTGTTTTTACTGAGAGTGCTCTACCTCAAATTTATGAGTTCTGTGATGATATCTCTGGACTCAAGCACTCATTTGTCAAATCTGATTCTCCTACTTTCCATAGGCAGAAAGTATTGAATGAGATGATTGACGAATGCAGTACTGATATTGTTGTTAATTATGATTGCGATGTTTTACTTCCTATCCGTAGTTACTGTGCTGCTGTGGATGCTATCCGCGAACTGAAAGCAGATGTTGTCTATCCGTATGGCCAAGGCATGTTCCAGAGGCAAGTAGAAACAAATGATGAACTTGTTTCTATGTTCCTGTCCAATGACTTTAATTTTGATATTCTAGACAAGAGTTCTAGAGTTCATACTTCTGACTTTGGATGGGCACAATTCTTCAGACGCTCTGTGTATGTGGAGGGTGGAATGGAAAACGAAAACTTTGTTGCTTATGCTCCTGAAGACAAGGAACGGTTTTACAGGTTCACCACAATGGGGTATAATGTCTCTAGAATCAATGACTTCGTTTATCATCTGGAGCATTCAAGAGGGCAGAACTCCTGGTTCAATAATCCCCACATGAACGGTAACAATAGCGAGTGGGAAAAGATCCAGAAGATGGATACCAAAGCACTCTTTAAATATTACAAAGATCAAGATTATCTCAAGCAGTATGGAAAAAAATAAAAATTATTATATTTACATGATTAAATTTGAAGATGGAAGATTTTATATTGGATGTCGTCAATCAAAAGTTCCAGCAGCAGAGGATACAAAGTATTGGGGTTCTCCTGTAACATATAAACATTTATGGGAGGATGCCTCTTTATCTAAAACTAAGCACATATTAAAGGTATGTGATAGTGAAGAACAAATGAATGAGTTAGAACCACAATATATTAAAGATGCCTGGAATAAATATCCAAATCTGTGTTTGAATAGAAATGCTGCACCTGCTTTTCACCATGAAATTAGTAAAAAAGCAGCACCTCTTGGTGGGAAGAAATCCAAAGAACTGGGTTTAGGTATTCACGCAATGACCATTGATGAAAAAAGTTTAATTGGTAAAAAATGTGCTGAACTAGGATTGGGTATTCATTCAGAAGAATATAAAAATTCACCAGAGACAAAGGAAAGACTTAAAAATATGGGAAAAAAATTGGGCAAACATATGTCGGAAAATGGTTTAGGAATTCATTCAAAAGAATTTAAACCAAGAAGAAGAAAGATTAGCAAAAAAAATGGAATAGAAAATGTTAAATCTAAAAAAGGTATTTTTAGACCAGATCTACAACATAAACGCAAAGAATGGGCGAAGGCTGGAGGTGCAAAAGGTGTATCTTATAAAAAATTTAAGTTTATATCTCCAGAAGGCATAGTTCATGAAGGAATGAATTATCACAAGTGGTGTAGAGATATGGGATTTAAACCGCAGGGATTTGCTGATATTAAATCTGGCAGACAAAAAACCACACATGGTGGATGGAGGTTAGGAGATTAATTAAATTTATGGACAAAAATAAATCGGCATTCAAACTTCAAGGTATGCCTCCCATCTATTATCTCAATCTGGATGGGCAAGAGGATCGTAAGATTTACATGGAATCTCAGTTCAAGTATTGGGAGATTGAAAACTATACTCGCATCTCTGCTTATGACGGACGAGATGATGATTTGAGTGGTATTGTCAAAGGTAGGTATCCTGACAATATGAATTCAGGTGAGATTGGATGTACCACATCTCACTTGAAGGCAATCAAGCATTGGATGGAAACATCAGACTCTCCATGTGCAGTCATCATGGAAGATGATGTTGATCTTCAGATTGTCAAAAATTGGAACTTTACTTGGAGGGACTTCTATGGTCATGTTCCTTATGATTACGATGTGATTCAACTTGCAATCATTTGCACAGGAAATCTTCATGTAGCATTACATAAGAGATTTGTCAATGACTTCTCAACTGCTTGTTACATGATCACTAGACACCATGCTGAGAAACTTCTGAAGTATCATGTACGGGGTGACAAATATAAACTGGATCAAGGTGTCAAACCTCGTGCAGTTGCAGATGACCTGATTTATAATTCAGGTAACACCTTTGCAATTCCTTTGTTCTTGTATAGGATTGCTCTAGGGTCTTCTATTCATCCAGAGCATGTTGATCTCATCCATAAGCAGAGTCATGATGGTCTGCTAAACTTCTGGACACAGAACGGTCCAAATCTTAAAATTGAAGAATTGATGAACTATGATCCATATTTGGGACGAATCACTAACCCAGGTGAGTGATCCCTGACGCCTCCCCTAAGGGAGGTTTTTTTGTGAGTTAAATTTAGGTTAAACTGTGCAATATACTAAAGTTGTCTTAAATCAAGTTAACTTGATCTTAAATACGGATTCCTTTAATGATGTTATAATTACGGAGTCTTCGGACAACTATCAAACCTTT
>Ga0213858_10000624_pt1 | contig 16811 bp, 20 predicted proteins | sample PICome_FD_160122 | JGI IMG/M metagenome (GOLD analysis project Ga0213858, IMG submission 160122) | Coastal seawater microbial communities near Pivers Island, North Carolina, United States - PICO245 | ecosystem: Environmental > Aquatic > Marine > Coastal | place: USA: North Carolina | collected... | reverse complement strand
CGCTAGTATGTCTGCCTCTGATAAATACATATCTAAGCCATAGTCATTATTACCTGCCAACATAACTACGGTCAGCTGTCGTGTAGTGTTATAGCCCATTTGCACCCACTGTGCATTCGCGTCATAAAATAACGTCACATCGTCAGCGTGCGTGTTATTGTTCTCAATACTATCTTGCAAGAAGGTGGCAGCATCACTCGCTGCTACGGCTAAATACACGGCTGCCGCATTGGCATTCGTTTCTATATCGTCTGTAGCTTGATTAAATTCTTCGGTTTGTTGCTCAGTGATTACTAGCATTTCTTCATTGGCTTTGACAAATTCTTGCACTTCAGCCTTGTCGGCAGGCGTACTAGCTTCTGCAACCTTCTCATTGACCTGTATAGCTGTGGACATTGACACGACCACATCGGTGAACACATCTATACTGTTGTTCATGATAGATAAATGCTCTTCTGCTTTTTGCTCTAGTACCTGAGTGATGTCACCGTGCGCCATAAAGTTGTTAGCGTAGTCGTATAGTGCATCATTATAAGCATTTAGCATATCTGTGCTGATATGTGCGGTTTCTGACAGGCTGCCGTCACTGATGCCTACACTGTGATGTGAGTATTCAGTAGCTGCTCCAACTAGCTGTATTGCGCGATCAATTTGACCTACAATCTCACCGCTACTGTTCAGTAACTGTTGATGCTGGTCGCTTTGAGCTGCGGTACTTATCGCTAATAGAAATATAATCCTCTTCAACATCGTCTTCCACCTTTTTGCCAATGCCTAACACCCCATTATACCAGTCTTTATGCTCCTTATAATCAGGAATATAAAGCTCTGGCTGCTTCTTTATAATCAACAATCCTTTTCTTCCTGCCACTAATTTACCATTCAAGATCAGTGGACACGGACTACCAGCTGTCAGCATAGCCCTGTAAACTAGCGGTGACTGGCAAAGACGCGATACGCTAGCAACCTTAAGATTCAGATCAGCTAGCATTTTCGCATCCTTTCTGCGATTGCACTCTTCATCAATTACATAACCACCAGACGAAAAGCCAACTGCTACAGTCTGCAAAGCTCCTGATGTACCCTGTAAACAGGTGTCAGACCCGCTACTCATGTAGCTTGGACTGATAGCGCTGCCTACTGGTATTTCAGAGCTACTGCCTGCACCGTTATACGTATTACTTGTAGAAGTATCTGTAGTAGTATTATTACTATTAACCGTACTGTCTGATCCGTTATACGTGTTTAGTGACCCCTGCTGGTCGTTGGCTACAGCTACAGTGGCTAGCAGCCATAACCAAACAACTCTAAACATTTACTTTTCCGAGTTAGTTACTTTACGGATACCTTGTGCAGCCGTCTCGGTAGTGTACGATACCGCACCAGAAACATCTTCACCAACAGCTGATGTTAGCCCAGCAACGCCATTGCCTGCTGCTGTCAATGTTGAATTAACTACGCCTTGCGCCCCATCTACTGCTGCGTTAAATGATGCACAGCCGAACAAACTGAATGATAATAAAACTAATAAATATTTCATGTTACACCTAATCCTTTTTTAAGAGTTTTTGGACTGTTTCTGATTCATAGATACGAATACCTAACCATACAATTGTAAAAATTGAAGCAACTGGCGGCAGCCATGAAGCCAGTGACATGATACCTGTTGATGCTGCTAGCACATCTACTGCTTCTTTCGTTTCTTCTGTAACCATTGTAGTTTACCTTTAGATTCCGCTGAGCTTTGTATTAATTTCAGCAGTTGTATAATTAATCGTGTTATCTACCTCTGTTTCTGAAACAGTGATAGATGTATCTGTGATAGTTGTAGGGTCAAACGTTATATCAGGGTCTAAGTAAGCTATATTGCCTGAATACCCTTTTAAACCTGCCCAATCAAGGAAGTACGCAGGGTCGCCATGTTTGCTGCCAACTGCAGGCTGTATGCCTGAATCGTACAAAGTATCTGTCCCAACAGCATGGTCTCTAAAATATTTTCTGAGTTGCGCTGGGGTTGTTGTTGGATATTTTTCCAACACCAAACATGCCATGCCACCGATTTGCGGGCTAGCAAATGATGTGCCAGTCGCTTCGTAGTACCCATTAACATGCAAATCCATGAATATTTTATCTCCAGCTGCCACGCAATCGACTCGCGTTCCCCTACAACTGAAACCAGTCAATGTTTCTTTGCCGCCATATTCGTCAGATTTATAGCGAGACGCCATTGCGCCTACAGCGATAGTATCGCCAGCTACAAGATATGGTGGGCGCTGGTACATATATACATCTTCAGGTGCTTCTTCAAACGACTCTATAGTTGAATCTGTATACGTAGTACCAGTAAAATATGCATTGTTGTAGTCTGGATGCCCAGAAATGTGTATCGCATGCGCATTGTTACCAGCTGCAGAAATATGATGTACGCCTGCTTCTATCATGTCTTCTATCGGCTCAATGTAGGTCGTATAATCTGATGCTCGCGGATAAGCAGCAATTGCTTCACTCATAATTGTAGCCCCACTGTCACCACGCCAATTACGAGATGCCGTGCCTGAAAGCGGATGCTTATTGTCATAGTTAGTGCAGCCGTAGCACAAAGAGGATGAGTTTGCTTCATAATCACTGTGCGCGTTTATTGGTCTGTCAGATGAGCCTGCTGGGGCTATTTCCGTGTAATAATCATCTCTAAACATAATAGACCTTGCATAATGAGTATTAAATAATGACTCTTTGTGATAAGTTATTGCATCAACTACTACGGTTGGTCTGTTGTTTCCCTTGTTTTCATGAAACAGACGCATACAGTCCCAGCCGTAGTCTTCTAAATCTATTTGGTCTCTGGGCATAATATATATGCTAGCGCCTGTCGCCCAGCCATAGGTATTTCCAGCAGTAATATAAGCTACTGCTTCAGCATGTTCGTCTATGTTTGATGGATGACTAGTTGGAGCATAATTTACTGTAGGTACATCGCCCATATTTGGCAGCGTATTCCACTGAAACTGATTAATCCTAGTTGCGCCACTTGTCATAAACTCTGGATCAGCCAAATCTAAAACTGATTCTAGATTTAAAATAAGGTCAACCCCAGTGCCGTCATATTCATACGTGTAAGTGCCGTCATGTTCAGTATCAACAGAAACGTTATTTATTTGTGATGTGTGGCGCACTAACCCATAGTTGCCTTTATTCTTGCTAAAGCCACTAGTTGAATTAGTTGCCTGTGACATGCGGTAGTATTCAATGTCTCTAGTTGCACAGCTTTCAATTATTGTCTCGTTTTTTAACGCACGGTAATCGCAAATATCTTCTACGTTGATGTCGCTTTCAAGCGCTAGTTTTTGCATCTCGCTTAACGTACAAATTAATTTTCTTGGGCGGTGAGGCTGAGGTACAGTAATTTCGCCTACTTGCGATATGTAATCTGCCTTATCAACGCCTGCTTTTAATACAACTAAATATTCTTCGCTCATTATAAAGTACCTAATTTTGTGTTTATCTGCGCAACCGTGTAATCCATATTTTCTGTAGTCAAAGTTTGATTATTAGAGTCATATAAGCTACGACCATCAGAATCAACCAATCCAATGTATGTCTCAGTAGTGTCTTGCAATAAATTACCAGACGAATCTGCAATATATATTGTTACTGGCATAGCGTTAGTAGCATTGCTTGCATTATCTGTTGCAATCACAGACATTACATATTTATGTTGCGTTGCTTGCACTGGATTATCCGATAGGATTACAGCGCCTGTTGTTGAATTAATGCTCAAAGCTGAATCGCTGCCAGCACCTAAGCTAAATGTTATAGGATTACTAATTACATCTTCATCACTGTCTACCGCTGTCGCTGTGTACACAACCTGTCCTGCCCCTGTGTTTTCAGTAATTACAGCAAAATTAGAAGAAGTAACTGATGGCGCGCTATCATCTACATTATTTATGTATAGAACAGATATTCGGCTGCTACCCTGATTCCCCGCAGCATCTATCGCATAGCTATAGAAGTAATAAGCGTTTCGTATTTCATAATCAGCGGTCAATAAAAATGTCAGCTCGCCAGTAGATGAGTTGAGAGAAAAATCAGCCGCATTGTTTCTGTCTTCTAAATAATAAGTGATGCCCTCTGTGATACCGTCTGCATCACTTGCGGTTATAGTTCCTACAACTTGGTTTGGCTCATTGTTTTCATCAAGATAGAAATATAGTGTGCTATTTATTACAGGGGCATGTTCATCAAGGTTGTTGATATGCAGAATACAGTCTTGCGTAGTGCTGCCATAAGCGTTTGTGGCTACTAGGCTAAACCCATAGCTTGATACGCTCTCATAATCAGGGTTTACCGTCAAAGTAACTTCGCCTGTAGCAGAGTTGATTGATAGCTCGCTTGAGCTTGTAGCGCCTAACGAGAAAGTTGCATTACCATCTTGTGTTGTAGCCTGATATACAACCTGTGGAGCGCCACTGTTTTCATCTATGTAAACAAACGCTGGAGAGGTAATAATTGGCGCATTCCCAGCAGGCGCTTGTATGTTTAAAACAACCGCGTGTGGGGCGCTCGCATGGCCTGCCGCATCAGTAGCAATAACGCTGAAATTATATTGGCTTTTCGTAGCATAATTAGGGTTTTCATTAAGAGTTACAACGCCTGTTGAGCTGTCTATAGATAAAGCATTATCACTGTCATTAGACAAGCTAAAGGTTATGTTGCCAGAAACTGTATCTGCATCGACAGCTGTAGCTGTATACACCGATTGATTGTCACCAGAATTATCTGCAATATTTACTGCTGTATCACCTGAAGTGATTGTAGGAGCAACTTCATCTACGTTATCAATGATTAAAAGCAAGTCTAATGGGGCGCTTGCATTCCCAATTGCATCTGTTGCAATAACTGCAAAATTATACTGACTTTGTATTTCATAGTCAGGGTTGGTCGTCAAGGTTACAGCACCTGTCGTAGCGTCTATTGTCAAGGCATCATCACTGCTGGCTGCTAGGCTAAACACCGCGCTTTCTGAGGCTGTTACTGTATAGATAACTTGACCTGCGCCTGAATTTTCAGCGATAGCTGCAACAGAAGAGCCAGAGGTGATAGTTGGCGCGCCTTCGTCTACATCAATGATATTGAGCGTTACTGTCTTTGCAGCGCTAGCTGTGCCATATATGTCAGTCGCTATGACATAGAACGTATACTGAGCTTGCGTCTCGTAATCTGGGTTTGTTGCTAGCGTTACTTCACCTGTATTAGCGTCTATGCTAACAGCGGCATCGCTACCTGCTCCCAATGAAAATGTGAACGGATTTGGCGCAGTCGCTACAGCTGTATAAATAACACGGTTAGCACCGCTGTTTTCAGCAATAGATGCCGTATCGTCAGATACTATAATTGGCGCTGCATCACTACCAACAGAGCTAACAGTTGCAAGTCTGTTTAATTGTGAAGCCGCTGAAATGCCTAATCGAAACATAATTACACCACTAGTGCGTGAATACCTGTTGCAGTCGTACCTGTGCTTAAAACTCTCTTAACCGAGCAAACTAAATTATAGTTAGCAGGCACTGTCACGGTGCGAGTGTTGCCGTCTTTGTTTTGAAAAGACACATTGCCAGCAGTTGTGATATACAAGCCAATAGCAATATTGCCATCGCCAACATTGTCAGTGCTATCGCTCACTGACACTGGGATCATATCGTAAACCAAGCCGTGTAGCTCTACTGGTGAGCCTTTAAATGGATTTGCCATTGTTTTACCTCTTACGTATTATGCGTTTTCTTCTAGTTCAGCTACGCGAGCGCGCAGCGCTTGTACTTCTTTAACTAACATAGGTACTAATCCCATGTAGTCAACAGTTAAACTTTCTTCGTCATGACCCGAAACAAGTTCAGGTAATACTTCCTCTAACTCTTGTGCCACAACACCGTAGCTTTGATGCTCGCCATTACGAATCCAATCGAATTGCCTAATTTGCACTGAGTCAATTAAACTACCCGCATCATCAGCGTCTTCAATGTTTTGCTTTAATCTACGGTCAGAGCCAGATTGTAAAGAAACACCTACTGATGTACTTTGTATTTTACCTACAAAACTTCCTCGATTATAAAGGCTAAGAACAGAGCCATCATTTCCCATTCTGTTAGCAGATAAAGGCGCAGACTGATAAGAAGCCGCTACAATTTGACCATTGGGATTACACAATATTCCGTTTGCGCTAGAACCTGATGAATTATTAGTGTGCAAAGAAGTATCAGTAGTGCCTATTAATACGAGTCCACTACCGTCAATACGCATACGCTCTACATCACCAACGCCTACAAACCGTAGCATAGCACCTGCTACAGAGCTTCCGCCCCAACGTATAAAAGAACCATCTGTGTTTGTGTGGTCGTATTCAGGGTTCAAACTTATACTAGCACTGCCTAACGAGCCAACTGTATCGTTACGCTGTACCATCAGCGGATGACTGGGCGTTTTAGTTCCAATACCCACGTTACCTGAGTCATTTATCGTCATTCTTACGGTACTGTTAGCAAGGTTGTTAGGGTCGGTTATCCCGCCAGTAGCAAATTGAATATCATTGTTACCATTGAAATCTTTTGTATCAATGACTAAAGCGTTCCCAAGAGAACCCGATGCGGTTTGGTCAGCGTCTCCTTCCAAATATATTGAACCTTCAACCTCATGTCCATCTTGTCTCAGTTCCATTCTTGGATTATCAGCTTCACTACCTAATTGGTCTGTATCTGCCTCAAGGATTAATGTAGCATCACCATCCGTGCCTGCACTGATATGTAAATTACCTGCTGGACTATCAGTACCTATACCTACATTGCCTGATGCATCGATACGCATCTTTTCACCAGCATCAGCACCTTCTGACTCGCTACCATCAGACGTTGAGAAGGTTAAATATCCACCAGAACCTGTAGCTGTGTGCGTGTATGCTCTTATGATTGCTGCATTGTTTGGCGCAGAATCACTAGAGTCTGTATTATAAAAGTTCAATGATGCCAGCTCTACATCTGCTGCATCATGGTCGCCAGACGCACCTAAGTTAATATCACCAATAACGTGTAGAGGTGCTTGTGGCTGATTAGTGCCGATGCCTACATAGCCAGAAAAAGTTGCTGTAATGTCTGCTGCTGACGCTGCATTACACACTAAAGGGATAGTTGTGTTAGTTGCTCCAATACCAATGTTAGATAGCTGTGTGGCGCCTCGCAGTAAGCTGTCAGTAATATCCCAGTTGCCATTAAGCATATCGCCCCAGTTATCTGAGTCACCGCCTACTTCTGGTTTTTGGAAGTTATACTCTTGAGTGTTAGTTGCCATGTTTTAGCTCCAGCGTACATGTGTTGGTTGTTTGGAACGGCTTGTATCTAAGCCTAGCTTACGTGTTCTTAATCTGTCGTGCTTGTATTCAGATTCATCAGATGATGCATTTACTCTCTGTACTGCTGCGCCATACATCTGTGAGAACAGCGCCAGTCTCTCGTCATCTTTTAAGTAGATAGCAGCGTGTATTAGGGAGCCGTATAAATATACGTCAGACGCAGCTTCTATAAGCCAGTTTGTTTGATTGCTTTCGTCTAACTGGTTTTCTGCTAGATAATTTAGAGTTAACGTGTTAGTAGTATTGACAGTTTGTTCAGTGATTGGAAAGAGGTATGCATACATTAAGCCTGCATTTGCAACTAGCGTGTAATATTTTGGGTCGCCTGTTAGTGCATGGCTGTTTTGCTTTCTTTCATCAAATGTGTTTTGTGAAATGTACTCTACTGCGTATGTATCATTAGCAGCCCCAATTACATCTGTTGCAAACTTCAATTCTTTTGTTTCTAGCCAGTCAGTTGGTAACTGATATACACCAGCACTTGTTGAAGCTAGGTTAACTTGCTTTTCCATCTTCCAGTGACGCACATCGCGATTGATTTGACCTTGCGCCATATCAATAAATGTTGGAATAACACTTGTTAGGTCATCACGATTCAAGAAATCTGCAATGCCAGACTTCAATGTGTCATATGTAGATATTGCCATTATTGCGCTCCAGTTATCCTGCGATTATAACAAATTTAGACCTGTCACTGTTGTTTAGTTTAACAAGCCTTGTGGCATCATGTTTTCTGTGGCTGCTTTCACTGGCGTGCGACCAAACAAGTATGGCACAGACAGTATACCCGCTGCCGTATATCCAGCTGCTGGCAATAAGTTTTCCTTCACATAACCCTCTGGCAGTTGCTCATATCCAGATTTGGCAGTTTGTACAATGTCTTGTATAGATGGAGCGCCTAGCAGACCGCCTGATGTGTATGCCTCTTGTGCATAAGGTGCAGCTGCTGTTAATGCATCCATTAAGTTAGATGTTACCTGATTGCGTATCATCTCTTCTTTTCTGTTGCGTGGCTCAGATTTATATAGGCTGCTAAAACTTTCTGCAAATCTATCACCCAACCCTGTTCCCTTTAGGGATGGCACAGCAGCTTCTACTGCCCTTACACCTAATTCTGGCAACACTTGGAACGCACCACCAATAGTATCTGTAATAACGTCACCAGCAAGGTTCAATGCGGTTCTAGGCGCATCTAGCACGCCAGTAATGGTTTGACCTAGCTCTTCCCTTCTGCGCGTCTTAGCGTCTCTGGCTAGCATATCTTCAATGGCAGCTCTATTCTCTTCTCTCTGCGTGTATCTATCATCGTAGATAAATTGTAGTTTCTCATCCTGATTATCTACGCTTGCACGCATAGCATCAATTGCAACTGGCGTAAAACCTATTGTTGAAAACAACTTCAATCCGTTTTTCTTTACATCAGCTTTCATTTTGTCAGTGAAAGGCAGGTAGAAGTGGTCATCAACAGCCATCATGCGCTTGTCATAATATTCTTGCGCCTCACGCAAATTATCAAACTCTTCCATGACCACGCCATCTTCACGCACTACAGAATGATAACCATCGTCTGACTCTATTCTAAACTCTTCAGTGTTCTTTCTTTTTTCTACCTTTACGCCATACTGCTTGCCAAGCTGCTCTAAGTGCTTGCGTAGCGTCTTGTTGTAGTAAGGTCGTAGCTTTTTGCCTTCTACTTGAGCGTTAAAATTAGACATTATGCCGCTTTCTTTGCCTGCTGCTATGTCTGCTCTAACCTGATCTATTATTTCATCTGCTTTGCCTTTTGGCAGCAGTTTTCTAAAGTCTTCGAGGTCGCTTTTAACATTCATACTTAACTGCGTATGAACCTCGCCAACATCGCCCTGCCTATTGGTGATACCACTAAAGTCAAATAGTATATTAGGCTCTTTATCGCCTTCTATCTTGTGTTTCTTCCAGCTTATGTCATTGATAAACTGAAACTGGTCTTTTGCTACTAACTGCGTTTCACCTGTTACAATGCCTATACCATCCATGCCTTCTTCAACAGCATCAATGATTGTCTGGTTGACTAACGGTATGTGTGGCTTAGCTATTGGCGGTGGTGGTACTTTACTGCGGTAATCTTTGCCAGTCCCTAGCTCTTCTAAACGCCTGCTAATATCTGCCTGTTCAGTTATGAACGCATTGTACACGTTAGCTTTGTCTTCAGGGTTTGCGCCAGCCATTGCCTTGTACTCAGCAACCTTGCTTTCATACATAGCGTCATACAGGTTATCCATCTTCTCTATATCTTTAACGCCAACATCAGGGTTTTCGGCTCTCTGCACCCAATCTGACTGCACTTCTTCTATTAGCCTGTATTGTGTTTTTTTACCAGTTCGCCAATCAAAACTATTAATACGGTCAGTTGTTCTAACGTGACCTGCTATATTTAACTCTGGAAAGTGTGACGCTTCTACAAATGTTCTGTTCTCAGCTTGGCTTCTTAACCTTTTTAGGTGTTCTCGCTCAATCTTCTTTTTCGTGTACCTAGATACCATCTCATCCATTGGCACTTTTACTAAGTCATCGCCAACCCTGTCTAACACAAAGCCGTTGTTTTTGATAGCATAATGTAGCTCTCTTAACTCTCCAGTAAGGCGTTGCTGTGCAGAAACATTATTGTTGATATAATCATTGATCTGCATACCGCTGGGGTCTTCTAGCACCTGCTCTCTGTAATTTTCAATGTTGCCACTAGACCTGTCGCCCATATGCAATGGCAGGCTTTCCTGTATATAGTAATCAGTAATTTCTGAAATCTCTGCATCCGTTACGTCAGGGTTTTGTTTTCTTAGCTCGCTGGCAGCATTTGCGCGCATAACGTCAATGTCTAAGTCTGTTGGATATTGCGAGCGCAACGTTCTTCCCAATTTATACTCATTGTCTAACAGGTATTGTGACACTTCTTCTTTGCTAAGCTGCCTGTCAGTTTGTATCAGGTCGAGGTTGTACTTGTCGATTTCAGTAGATTTTGCCCCTTGTTTCTCTAAATAGTTTGCCCAGCCTTGCGGATTATTTTTCTTTGGCGTGTTAGGGTCGTCTATCATCTTCCTAGCAATTGTTGGTACTGCTCCAACCAACCCTGACGCTTCAGTCTCTTCTGATGACCCTAATGCAATTGGCATACCTACTGCTGTCATCAACGCTTTTGCAGTGCCTTGTGGGTTCTTTCTTATCCATTCAGATACACTATCAACCCACTGTGGCGTAGCGATCTGGTACATATCGTGTCTTACCGCCAGCGCATTAATCATTTGTGCAGCAGTATAGTTTTCGCCTGCTTTTGTTTTAGCTTGGTCTAATATTTTGTATGCATCAGGGTACATCACTCTACTTGGTACGCTCACTGGGAAGCCACCTATCACACGACCCATGATGCCAGTGTCATATGATGGATGATTTGCATTAGGCGACAAACCAAAGTCTTTGCCTATTTGTCCCATAATGTAGCCAGAATCTCCTACGTTAACATTAGCTAGGTCTGGCTCAATTAGCTCGTTCATCAATGGCTGCAACAGAGGAAAGCCCTGATTCTTATAACCAGCCTTATCCATTTGAATTACATATGCACTACGCAAGTTGCCAGCGCCTTTCTGTGGGTACCCATCTGTGCCTAATAGTTGTTTTCGAGCATCTGGATGTCTTAGCCCTACCCAGTCTTTTCTGCCATGCAGTGTTCGCATAGCATTATCAAAATGATCTATAGCATCCTGTGGTAAGTCTCTAGCCTCTACTTGTTGATGCAGCGCATCAGCGAATGCCTGATTAAAGAAATTAGCATCTCTGCCCATAGCAGCATATACGCCCGCTACTGGCATATCAAACATCTCTTCTAGCCCTTCTGCTGCGTTTTGCAATGATGTAGAGGCAGTTAAATTAGAACCCCAGTAATTAGCTGGTGGCGTTAGTGGGCTGCTACCATAACCAACCCCACCTCTACTTTGTACTGGCTCAGGAAGGTCAACACCCCCTATGCTTTCAATTGTTTTATCTGTTACCGTTCTGTCGCCAAGATGCGACTTCATAACCATACCTTCTAGGTCTTCAGGCATGATGATGTTGCGTGGTGGCTGCGGTATTTGTGATGTTACAGTAGGATTATTCATGAATCCCATTTCGCGCATTAAAAACTCTGGCGATTGTATGGAATTTTTAAGGTAACGATTTTGCGCGCCTTGTATTGCTCTAATGTTGTTAATTTGTTCTGGCGCTAACAAGCCTTGTTGAATGAGAAAATTAGGGTTTGTTCCTTGCTGAATATATTGCTTGGCAGATACTGGCTCATCTATCAGGTCTACTATCCCTTTCGCTAGCGCCTGACCTCGCTTCCCCAAACCACTAAATATACTCATAAAACACCCCTGTTGATTAACGGCTGATTATACCACTTTTAAACGATTCCTTGAAGGTTTCGTCTAATAGGTTCACCCCAGTTGGTTGTCTCCTTGTAACCTATGGCTAGATACCTCATTGCATCAGCACAATGGCTTGTCCAGTCGTGTAATGGTCTGCTACGCCATGTCATACCTTTCTCATCGTATTCACGCCTATATTGACGTAAAGCATCTACACCACGCTCACACCTCTCTTTGTCAAACCAGCATCGTGGTATTAGTGACCTTACAGCCTGTATGCCATCATCAACATTTAGCTGCGGTGCAATATGTACTGGTCGCACCCCCAAGCCATCTAATGTCTCTAACCGTGATCTACCAGTGCCTAGCTCCCTGACCCTGACATCATGTGGCAGTATGTGCTGGTCGTATATGTAGCCCTTCTCATTTAATACCCTAGCGTAATGATCTAAACCTACACCGCTGCTTTCATAATAGTCTATAAGGCGCACCTCAGCCCCTACCATCTGTGCAAACCAGATAGAGGTACTATCGCCTACCCCTAAATCCCAAGCCGTTACAACGCCAAGAGATCGGTCATATGGCACATTAGTAATACGCTCATTATGTGTGGCTTCACGCATCTCTACAGCATAGTATGCACCCTCTGCATGAATGAGCATCTCACCTTCCCAGATATGGTCATACAGGTCTGGTCTGTTCTTTTTATCTTCTAAGCGCTCCTTCTCTAGCACCTTCGGGAAGAAAGGGTTGTCACGCCAGTTGATCTCAGCAATCTTCATATCCTGCGGTGGATGCACCCTGAACCGTCTGTGCGTAGCTGAATGCTTTGTCTCTGGATTCCACGTAACCCATATCTCAGAGTCGTCTTCACGTACAGTTGGTATTAGCTTCTGCCATGCACTATCGGACACGCCTTCTGCTTCATCTACCCAGCATAGGATAATACGTGCTTTAGATTTGATTGAGTCTAGGTTGCGTCTTAACCCTGAGAATACGTAATTGATTCTACCGTCTTTTGAGCGTACATACTTCTCACCCAGCTCATAGTAGTCAGAAAGGAATTTAACGCCTCTAATAGCGCTTTTAACCTCTTCTAAGGATGATTCATCAAGTGAGTTGAGGTGTTCCCTTGCACAGAGTATTTGTCCCTGCTTGCCTTCCATACCCCATTGGTAACCACGTATAGCAGTCATCAATGCAAATGATCGTGTCTTAGCTGACCCTCGACCACCATAGGCACATCTGTATCTGGCTTCACCCTCAAACAACTCTACAATCTTAGGTGGCAGCTTAATAGTTACAGAGTCACTCTGGCTCATGCGTTTCTGCTACCAGCTTAATTACTGTTGGCTTAAACGAATCGTCTGAAGATGTATGATCTATCTGTTGCTTATCACCATACTTGCGTGGTGACATTCTAGCCACCTTCCACTTGCGTGAATCTATCTGTAGTTTAGCTCTAGCTAACTCACTTGCCTCTGCTGTCTCTGATAGCTCATCAGCAATGTCTACAATCTGATCTGCGTAAAAGTCTGCCTGACAGTCCCTCGCGCGCGCGTACTGCTCCGAAAACTGTACTTTGTCACTATCATTCAGCCACTTCATTAACGTGCTCATAGCAGGCATACCTTCATCCCTACAGATTTGTCTAGCACTCTCGCCAGCTGCTAATCGTCTGCATATGTCATCGCCTAACTCTGGAGTGTATTTACTGGGTCTCATACGTTTACGTCATACTCTTCATAAGTTGTTTCTAACCGTTGCTTAGCTAAGTATATCACCTCATCGAGTAAGGTTGCATCCCGATCTGAAATAGCCTGAGCAAAGTCATTAATCAACTCTAGGTCGGCTTCATGAATGTCATCGTCAATAGTAACTCTAATCATAAGCCCGATTATACCTTATTTTGTACCGTACTCTAACTCCAACAGTAACTCACAGTAGTGGATAATCTTCTTAATATCCTCAGCACCGTTCTTGTTTCTGTGGCGTGTTGCGTACTTAATTATGTTGCCTTCAATGTATGGCAGCTTGTTTTTTGTTATGTATTCAATAGGCTGTATAGGCATATCGTAATGCTTACCACCTTCTTGCTTTTCTAATGCGCTCATCACTTACCCTCATAACGGTTTCTAAGGTAGCCCAGCGTAATCGGCATCTCTTCGCAGCTACCATCATTCACTTCATTGAGCATCCATATACCACGCCATGAACCATTAGTCTGTGCAGTTAGATAGTCTTCATCGTGTTGATAGAATATCCCAGCAAACAATCCTAAGACGTTTTTACCATCAGCTCTACGTGCAAAGGCAATGTCCTTATCTTGAACATGACCCATTACACAACTCATCATCTTCTTTGCTAACATATTTTTAGCATTAGTTACTGGTCTACCCAAAATGCCTGATGTGAAGTAATGTGAGTAAGCAATGCCATCTATAACAACTACATCTAGGAAGTCATACACCTCAAACCCAAGCTCATTGAGCTTTAGGTCTTTATAGCCTATTAACCCTTCTAGCTTTGCATCTGATTCGATAGCGCGCTCTATACGCTGCTCATGGTTGCCTAAAGTGAACACTAGGCGTGGATTCCATTGTTTCTTCTTGTTAGCTATTAGACGCTTTTGTTCTGCTCTTATTGGCTCTAGGAATAATTCCATAGCATCTAAGCCCGCTTTTATGTCGTCTTTGTACCTGCGACCTTCAAATGATTTCTTGCCTACATCCCAGTTTGATAGGCTAGGCATATCCCAGTGATCGCCAATATGAATAATTACATCTGGTTTCTTCTTTGCTGCATACAAACCAGCCCACCGCAAATGTTCAGTAGGCTGATTTGGTTTTACCTGCGTATCTGGTATTACTAAGTGCCTTGTCATAGCTTACCTCGCTAAGTTTCAGCACCAGTATACACTCATTTATTTAATATCAAATTAATCTCGACAGCTTGCTCTTCAGTCACCCAGATATGCATTTCTTTAAGACCTTCCTTAGCTCTCCTTTCTCGCATCTCACGCATTAACTGTGCTTTTGGCTTTGGCTTCTTCTTACCGAAGATTGCATCAAAGTTATCTTCATACGTTTTGCGATCAGGGATTGGTCTTGGCGCTGAACCTTTACCTGACATTATCACTCTCCATAAAGTATTCAACTACGCTGCACTGCTCATCATACCTGTTGGTTACTTTAATTCGTTTGCTTTTAACATCATGACCCTCTTCTTTTAATTCATAGATTCTGGCAGCTAGCCTTGTAATACCTAACTCATTAAATGCGTTAAGGGTCGTTATTGTATTGCCTGACTCTAAATAGTCCAGCACTCTTTTTGCTTGCGTCATAACTCTCTCCTAGTGAACGGATTTGTGAAACTCATTAAGGATTTCATTCTCAAGTCTTTTCTCAAGATAGAGGTAGATAGAATCTCTAAACGCCTCTGCCAGAGTATAGATCTGCCCGAAACTTACCTTCTTGTTACCAACATACTCTTTGAAGTTTGGCACTGCTAAGCACTCATAAAACAGCTCTGGCTTTTCCTTCTCGCAGACATTTTCTTCTTCAGCAAAGTGTTTACGACAGCCAGCCATTGCAGCATCAAACATATCATCAGTTCCATCTGCATAAAGTATCTCCAGCAACATATCCATGTCGTCATAAGCGCACTCAGGGAACATATCATACAACCACGTTTTATGCTCCTTGAGCCATGTGTAACACGCTACATCCTTGAGCGTGTCTTCCAATTCAGCCATGCAACCATCCCAGTTGTCGTCTAGTTGCACTATCAAATCACCAAAAATCTGCGTTTTCATTTTATTTCCTCGTTTGTGTGAATAATTATAATGAAGCCACCTCAGTGAAGTGGCTCGATATGATTACTCAGAATCAATAGCCTGCATTTTTTCTTCTATGAGTTTTTCAATGTAAGCATTTACTTGTGCATTATGCTTAATTGCTGACTCTACATTATATTTAACATTTTCGCTGTTAAGTTTTTTTAGCAGTTGGATCAAAGTCATTTTTATTTCCTCGTTTATGTGTGTATGGCATCTATTATACAGGAGTAACTGTTACTTGCAAGTAAGTTGGCACAATTTGTGTCATTTTTTGTGCTGTTTTTTTCCAAGTTAAGCTGTAGCCCAATAAAAAAGGGGCTATTGCCCCCTTTCTACTTTGTACTTTTCTATCGGTCTTCGACCAGCTAAGTCATCTATAGCTATCAAAGTTAGCGACATTAAAGTAAATAATATAATGTAGTTCATTGCACCCCCAGTAGTTGAGGTGCGATTATATAGACATAGGACAGGTGTCCTGAGTGTTATTTAGTAATAGTGGATATGATCTTAGGTAATGATGCGTTTCGGTCACCAGTGCATCAAGCTGGTTCACATAGGGAGAGGAATCCCACAGACCTTTTGGGGGTATTAATCTACAAAGAGTAACAACAACATGATAGCTGCTACACCCAGCGCTTCACCTTTTGTGAAAGTGCGCCATTCACTGTCAGCCCATAGCTTAAACTTACTCCTGAGAAACTTTGCTCCTCTCTCAGTTTTCATCATTGCCTTGTCAGCAAAGGTATGTGCGTCTTTTACTGCCTTTTCATAATCAGTCATATCTGACTCCTAGAACGGTATATCGTCTTCTAAAAAGTTACTTTCTTGCTGCGGTTTTGGTGCTTGTTGTTGTTGCGCAGCCCCCTCTGGTTTCTTGCCAAAATGCACATCCCTGACCATACAGACTGGCACGCTCCTTGCATTGCCTTCCTTGTCAGTCCACTCATCCATCTGAAACTCACCAGCTACTGTGACTGGCGTACCTTTAGTTAGGTATTGAGCTAGCCTCTCAGCGCGCTCTCTAAACATGGTGCATCTTACCCATGTAGTCTTTTTGTTATCACCCCAACCTGACGTTACCGCCACGTTTACAGTTCCAATAGCAACACCTTTAGGGGTATGGCGGATTTCCATATCAGCTCCGCAGTTGCCTGTAAACACCATTTGATTAATACTCACCTTATATCATCAATTG
>Ga0213858_10000622_pt1 | contig 16854 bp, 19 predicted proteins | sample PICome_FD_160122 | JGI IMG/M metagenome (GOLD analysis project Ga0213858, IMG submission 160122) | Coastal seawater microbial communities near Pivers Island, North Carolina, United States - PICO245 | ecosystem: Environmental > Aquatic > Marine > Coastal | place: USA: North Carolina | collected... | reverse complement strand
AGAGAACTCCAGCAAGGGTGACCCCGTCTATGTCCAGGGAACATTGAGGATGAATTCCTGGGAGAAGGATGGCAAGAAGGTCACCAAGCATGTTCTCAGTGTAGAGAAAAGCCAATTACTCAAAGGTAGGCAAGGATGAGATTAGCAAATGCCGTCCGCCGTCGTCGGGTGCGTCGTTTTGCTCGCGTTGTCTGGGAAGCCATTGAGAATAACGATGGAGACCCAGACAAAGCCGAGACTGAGCTTCGCTCAAAAATTACGAGCATACCTGTGCTTGTTGAGCTTGGCCTTATTTTGCTCAAGCTTCTTCTTGATTATTGGATCAATCATCGCCGTGATGAGCGTACAGCAGTTATTGAGCTACTGTCTACGACAGCTGTTCTTGAAACTGAAGAGATGTACATGATCGCAGAAGACCTTCACGATGAAGGAATGGGGCCATTGGCCAAGGCGGTAAGATGGATGGCCATGAATTCTGATCAGTTAAATGATCCAGAAACTTTTGGCGAACAAGAGATAAAGGATTGATATTATGAACTCGCCCGCAGACTCAAGCGTGAAAAACAACAACTCAGGCTTGCAAAATCGTGGTGTAAACCTGAACACGGTCATGATCATTGGGTTGGCTGTGGGTGGGTTCTTTTATGTTCGTAGCATTGAGCAGAGAGCAAATCCATCTCCGGTTGCACAGGTGATTTCCAAGCAAGAGGCTGACTCTTTAAGTGACATGTTCAAGCAAGGGATTCCTGTCATTAAAAGCGGAGTTCATAAGAATTGCGTTGACCTGGGGAACTCTATTGAAAAGTATTTGTTTTTGTACTTCGAAGACCTGAGTGATCCAGCAAAGGCCTGGGTGGATCAGGCTCGTCTTAGGATTGGCGTGACATTAGGGTCACAGAACCTCGAACAATCCAAGCAGATAACGCCACAGGACCGTGAAGCGTTATCTGTTCTTTTCCAGCAGTTGTCCGATGAGGCAAGCACTTTGGCAAATTAGGAGTGCCATATGGCGGATCTTCCTTTTGGTTGGGTACCAGATGAGGATGGGCTTCAGGAGCAGACAGAGCAAAGGTATTGGTATGATGAAGCTCGGCAGCAAGTTCAGTCGTTGATTGAAGCAGACGACAATGAAGATACATTTCATTACCGGGCTCTCCAGCAGTTCCGGCCAGCCCAGTATCGTGATACTCGTCTTTTGTCTTTAAACCAGGGGTCGGTGGGTAGTTGTGTCGGTGTTGCAACTGCAAGGCTTATTGATCACCTGCAAGCGTTAGACATTTCTTTTAGGAAACAGAATGAAACATTCTGCGGGTTGACTTGCCCTGAATGGTGCTATGCCACGGGCAGGGAAGCTGGCGGCATGCTTGGTGGTGGAGATGGTTCTACCAACTCTGGGCAGCTCAAAGCTCTGGAGCGGTTTGGCGTCCTGTTTCAACAGGAATATCAAGGCCATGATCTAAGGAAATATGAGACAGGACGGTGTCGTGACTGGGGCAGGCGTGGTGTTCCCGAGGCGTTAAAAGCCGAGGCTAGGAAACACAAGTTGCTTAAGTCGTATCGTGTTCGGAGCGTGGCTGAGTGGTGGTCTCTGGCCGGTGCGGGTTACCCTATAAACCTTTGCAGTGGCTGGGGTGGCTCGGGATCTCGTGATCGCGATGGGTACATGCGTAAGAGTCAGCGATGGTCGCACTCGATGGGGAATCCTGGGACGAGACGCAGTCATTCAAGTCGAGGCAAAAGCTTTCTCATATGTAATTCATGGGGAAGCGGTTGGGCTAAGAATGGTGCTATTTGGCCTGACGATATGCCTTTTGGTTCATTTTGGATTGGTGAATCGGATGCATCATGGATCATCAGGAATGGTGAAGTGATTGCCTATGCGGATTTCGAAGGTGGATTCCAAAAACCATATGAATGGAACAAGGAAGTCGATTGGAGTAAGGATGATGTCAACATTAAATGGGATGATGACAGTCCTCAGTTCTAACTTGTGTAAGGAGTGTTTTAGTGTTGAACTGGAAGGGTAAGTTGGTTTTGTTTTTAGTGGTTATTGGCGTTGTTGCTGGCCATTTCGCTTTGCAAAGTGGATTTGCTTCAACGGATGTCAGTGATGCAAGAAGCCAGTGGAGTTGGGTGCTAACTGACATGGGTGATGTTGATGGGGTAATCCCATCTCCTAGTTCCGATGTTTGTGCCGATTGCAATGGTGATGGCTTTGTCGGTGACGGCAAAATCAGAGTTGATTGTGAAACCTGCAATGGGACGGGAAAAGCAACGTCATTGGAAGCATGGTCGTTTGTTTCAGCTGAAAAGGCTGAAGCCTGTGCCGATGGGGCATGTTCTTCTGGTTCGATCATTGCGGCTCGTCCAGTACGTCGCATGATTGCAAACCGCAAGCATCATCCAGTGCGTTTCGTTCGAAATAAGTTGCGTTGTCGCTAGAGGGGATTGTTCAATGAGAGAAGAGACGAAGGCCTATAAGTTGGCTCAGGAAGTCCATGCTGAATTTACCAAGTGGGCTGAAGATGTGCATGATGTTCCATTGTCGCCCAATTTTTATTTAGCGCTTGAGAAGTTGATTTCTTTTGACTTCAGCCAGCTGGAGGAGGCTTTTCGTCCTTCCTCATTGATCACTTATCTCGGAAGATTGTCCAAGCTGTCAAGTGAAGTGTTTGAGGCAATTCAGTTGCGAAGTCGCTATCGACCGAGCGTTGATTTCTTTCAGGCATTGCACCGAGTCACTAGTGAAATATTTAGGTGGCCCGACAATCACAAGGACGAGAAGAAGCCTGAGTCGATTGAAGCCCTTCTGAAAAAGGGGCTGACCTATTCGCAGATTGGCCTGAAGTATGAGTTAATCAATCCGGCAAGTCGTGAGGGTGACGGCGATGCTATTCAACGCGAACATGAAAAGCCAGGGTCTGTGTTTGGTTCCAGTTGGGTTTATCCGCCTGAGGCTAAGCGGCAAGAGCTTCGTTCGCAGGTGGAGTCGTGGCTGAGCGTTGATGAAAAGGCGATTCAGGATGCGAGCAAAAAAGATGAGCCAGTTGACATCGAATCAATCAAGACATTGTCGGAGGCTTATCAAGCTAAGCTTTCTATTGGTGCTGCTAGTGATCTTCTGGGTCTTCCTGTAGTGCAGGTGCAGGAGTTTTATGAGCGAGAGGACTCTGCTGAGGACGAGATTCGCGATGATGACACGGACGACCCTCCTTGGGCTAAAGGTATTGCGTTTGACTCTCTCTGCTTAAAGGCGAGCGAGTTGGGGATTGTTACTAGGAAGAACATGAAGAGGGCGACCGTAATCCAACGTATTGAGGAGGCCATGGAGAATGGAAAAGGTAAAGAATCAGCAGTATGAAAAACTGCTAAACAATCCTGAGGCGCGTAAAGCACTTGATGCATTTATTGAGTCTCAGTTTGTTGAAAGCTTTGATATTGAAGCTGAAAAGTCACATTGTCCATATGTGCTACGAGATGCTCGAAGTAGCCTCCCTGGTGATCCTGTTATCATGTGGACAGGCCTCGATGACCAGACTGTAAGGATCGTAAGGAACGGCAAGGTGGGAGCCATCATCCGATGGGACAACGATTATTACTATGCTGTTCATTACAGTCGTCGTAGTAACATGACTGAAGCTGAGATGATGCGATGGGCGGATTTAAAGAAATGAATGACAAGGACAAAGCTAAGAATCGCCAGAGAAAGCAGGACTTTTTGTCTGCGTTGCAGCAGACCAAGTCTATAAAAAAGGCGTGCAAGCTTTGTGGTTTCAACGTCACTCATGTCAGCAAGTGGGCACAGAATGACAATTGGTTTGCTGATGAGCTTAAGCTTATGCAGCGAACCATTTTACTGGAGCTAGAGTCTCTTGCATTCGATCAAGCTTTAGACGGAGATAGTCGGCAGATCCAGTTTCTACTGAAAGCTTGGGCTCCTCAAAGATATTCTCCAAATTCTAGTGTGAACATCCAGATGCAAGACAAGACTGATGTTCGCGTGGCAGGTCAAGATCCTGACAAGATTAAAAGTGAGATTGCAGATAAGCTGCTCGAAACCATCAAGAAATTACCGGGAGGGCATGAACTGATGGGGAGGGTGGTAAATGATGAGTCCCGTAAAGAAGACTCATAAAGATCAGTTGATCATTGATTTGCTGTGGGATTGTGGGATCACAGTTGGCCTGTCTGGTTCAAGCTCTGATAAGTTTGAATTGATTGTTCATGGAGGCATTAATAAGGGGTTCGCTGAGAATGTTGTCAATGATAATCGAGATGAGATAGAAAATGAGCTGCGTCTTTTGCAGCAGGCTGTATTTTTTATTGAATGTGCGGACAACCTTGGGTTTTATTTTCACGGATGTGATGAAGAGATTGGCGGCGAGGTTTTGTTCGCGTATGACATTGATGATGATTTCAGTGACGAGATTTTTGATTCGGCCCACTATTTAAAAGAGGCAATACGATTCCTTTCTAAATCCGGTTTTCTAGAGCCGAGAATGTTGGGGGACAATGAAGAACGGCTCGAAGCATGAGCATCAGACAGTTAGGGAGGCTGTCGGAGCTTTAGAACGAAAACTTGAGCGAATGTATTTCAATTTCCAGCCGAGACCTGATCGGATGGAAGATTGGGATATGCAGAGTAGCTTCTACAATTCCAAGCACAAGGGAATCACATTTCTGCTTGGTGGTAATGGTGCTGGAACGACCACTTTGGCTTTGGCGAAGGCAGTCAAGTTTCTTCTTAGGGATCAGCCGCCACCACGACCGGCGACTCCGTTCTGGATCATTTCGGAAGGCTATCCGATGGTCATGGATGTTGCATGGAACGAGAAGCTTTGTGGGCGTGGATTGCTGCCAGAAGAAGAGGTGCAGTGGGATAAGATTGACTGGTACAAGCCTAATCAAAACTGGCCTTTCAGGATTCCATTGAAGCCTTGGCCTGACCATGACCCTAACAATTATTGGGTGATTGAACTTAAATCTTATGACCAGGGACGGTCAAAGATGCAGGCGTCGTCGATTGGTGGGTTTGTCTTTATTGAGCAATGTCCGTTCTCTTTGATTGAAGAGGTGCTTCGTGGGTGCCGAGACTATAATTACTCAGGTGCTAAGCTTGCTGAGTTTACTCCTATTGATCCTCATCTTTCTCGCCCGCTCGAAGACATGATTAACAATGGTTCACTGCCCGATGATTGGGCCGTGTACTATTGCAATACCAAATGTGCGATGGAAGCTGGCCATGTCAGCAAGGAATGGTTTGATGAGTTCTTCGGGCTGGTGTCTGAAGAAATGCGTGAAGTTAGGATGCGAGGAGCATTTGCTAGCTTCGAAGGTCTGGTTTACCCTACTTTTAATCAAAGAATCCACGCAGATGATAATTTATATGAATCATTTACTCAGGGAATGTATCATTACAGGTCGATAGACTGGGGCTCCGGTCCTGAGAATGCTTTCGTTTGTTTATGGGCAGCACAGGATTCTGTGGGGACTTGGTACATTTATGATGAGTATTATTCGACAGACCAGTCGATGACTTATTTAGATCATGCTGAGCTTATACAGAGAAGGCACCCATGGCCTAATGATGTATGGCACGGGCCAACATATGGAGATCCAGCATCACCGGGCCTAGCCCGGCTTTTTGGCCAGCACGGGGTTCCTGTTAGTTCTGCTAACAATCAAGTTCTCGAAGGAATTGAGAGTGTGAGACTTGCTTTGCAGTTGCAAAATGGCGATGCAAAGTTGATTGTTGACTCAAAGCGATGTCCGAATCTTCTTAGGGAAATGCAAACTTACGTTTGGGAAAAATCCAAGGGCGGCAAGTTTAACAGGAATGCTGCCCCACGCCCTCTGAAGAGAGATGATCACTCATGCGATGCTCTAAGATATCTGATACATACGACAGGGCAGGTAAAGGCGAAGAACTCAACGTCCAGCTCGAAGATAATGCCAAAGAATCTGACGAGGTTCGTAAAGTCGTAGAGGTGCATTCATTGGACAGGGCGGTTTATTTGGATCGCAAAGAAGCTTCGGACTTTTTAACAAGGACGACAGGAAAGGTCATTACTCCAGAAATGATCAGCAGGTTCTGGAGGGTGCAGGGCAATAAATATGGGGGACTGGTGAAGTACAAGTCTGTCCTGTGGATGCATGAGTCCAGCTTAATCAAATTGATGAAGTCAATTAGGGCTGGGGCAGATCTTGAATCTATTGAGTCTGAAAAGGACTTGTACAAAACATCAGGCTTGGAAAAGCTTGACAAGGTTTATGTCAGCGAAAAGAAAGCTATCGAGAACAACAGGGACATTGTTCAGGAGCTGGCTCCAATGCACTATATGGTTTATCTCGACAGGCTTAGCAAGGGTCTTATTCAATGAATCGTGAAGACTTGGAATTTGACAGTGAATGGCTTACTCGTTTGCATCAAAGCACATGTGACAAGTGCCGAGATGTCATGGCCAAAAAGAATAGCGATTACGCTAATCCAGATCATTCTCAGAATGTGTTTGCCAACTTCGAGGCTAGCCGGGTGTTTAATATCCACCCGGTGATGGGGCTGCTGCTTCGCGTGCAAGATAAGCTAAAGAGAATTGAAAGCTTTGTGGAAAAGGGCAGTTTGGCGGTCAATGAAGAAAGTTGGGCTGATGCTTGCGATGATGTTGTAAATTACATGATCCTCTGTAAGGGACTTTTGATAAAAGAGTCGTCGGGAGGTTCTGGTGACGATAAATAATTTGACTTACTTGAAGTCTGTTGCCACAAGGCTAGAGCTTGACGGTGACTTGCAGTCGCACACTGCGTTAGCTTTGGCGGTTCTTGAAATATCAATGCTCAGGAAGATGCTTGCAGACTCTCTTGATGGTTTGATCACAGAGAATGACCTGGGTGAAAAGATGATGCATATTATCGATGAGGCTCGTCGGAATAGAAAATATTACGACTGGCTTTGATCGTCTTGTTTTTGAAAATCCAATAGGATGCAAAGAATGGTCGAGAAAATACGCATCCTAGACAAGATTTGGATTTTTAAGCGAGTTAAGAATCTTTCCGAGAAGAAAGGGGTGTTTGGTTTAATAGATCATCCGACCGCTAAAAAGAAGACCCTGTCCATTGACGCTGATCTGAGGGACATGCATGAACTTGAGATCCTTATTCATGAGTTTTTGCATGGAGCAGATTGGACAAAGGATGAAGAGTGGATTGTCGCTGCATCCACTGATTTAGCCAAGTTTCTTTGGAGATTAGGGTATCGCAAATGCGAACATTAGTCATTGGTGATATACATTTACCGTTTGAACATCCAGATTATCTTCAGTTTTGTCTCGATATCTATTCAAGTTGGAAATGCAATTGCGTTGTATTTATAGGCGATGTTGTTGATGCTCATGCTCTGAGCTTTTGGGATACTGATCCTCATGGGTATTCTGCTGAGGAAGAAGCTAGGGTTGCATCAGAGCATCTTATTGAATGGAACAAGGCCTTCGGCGCAGCTAAAGTATGTATTGGTAATCATGATGAAAGACACTATCGAAAGGCGAGAAAAGCCGGGATTCCCGATAGGTACTTAAGAACATACAATGAGATTTATTCTGCTCCCAAATGGGAGTGGGATTTTGACCACCGCATTGACGGTGTTTTATATACCCACGGAACGGGGTGCAGCGGCAAGGATGCCGCAATTAATCTCGCCATCCAAAAGCGTAGTTCAGTTGCTATAGGCCATACCCATAGCTGGGGTGGAGTTAAATACCATAGCAACGATGAGTCTCGCGTCTTCGGGCTTAATGTGGGGTGTGGAGTAGATTCCACAAAGTATGCATTCGCTTATGGAGCCCACATGCCAAGCAGACCCACTCTCGGGGTCGGTGTCGTTATTGAAGGCAAGGAAGCCTATTTCGAGCCCATGGGTATTCACAAAGGCGAGCCATACCACAGGAACAAGAGCAATGGCAAGAAACAATAAGATCTTCAATGCGGCAATGAATATTGCCAGACGTAAGGCGAAACCAAGGATTCCAGTTTACTCTGCCCTTGGGAGGATGTTTGGCCCAACTGGGAAGATGTTTGGTGCGTTGATTGATATCTTTGCTATTGGCGGGAAGGTGAGCGAAGATGACGTTGACCGCGCAGCGGAAGTGATGCGTGAGGCACAGCTCCCTTTGCGTCCAGCCGCCCTGAGACGGGTCGATCTGAGGCGGTGGGCTTCTCAGCAAGGGCTAGATCCAGACAGTGACTTCAGAGTCGATACTATTCCTGATCGCCGGGTTCGTTTGATTGAGCCAGCAAGTCCCGAAGAACTTCCTCCAACCAAAGGTGATTTACCTGGGCCTCGCGGAAGATCTGCCATTCAGGACATTGACATTGACCAAGCTCGCGATGCTACTGGCAATGTTAGGCGGGTCAGGCAAGTTGGGAGCCCAGGTTCTAGGCGGCGTCAGCAAGGGACTGTAGATCCATTGTATGGCGATTACACCATGTCAGGGTTGGCGGGTGGAGAGCCAGCGTGGTCTCCTGAAAAGGGTTACCACATTACAACAGACCCGTTTGAGGACGAGGTCTTTTTTGGCGATTCTAGCAACGTCTATTCGGCTGCTTACGATGAAGATAAAGGCATTCTTTATGTCACTTACCGGGCTCCCGGCAAGGAAGGAACCACTGGCGGGTCAAGCATCTGTACTGGCAAGTATCATGAGTATGACATTAGGCCAAACTTGCGTGGGCCTATGTATGCCTATGGCTCTGCGGCCAATCCGGTTCCCAAGAGCCTTTGGGCTGAGATCAAGTCAACACAGAGTGCTGGTAAGTTTGTTTGGGATCGTTTGCGTGTGTGTGGAGATTTTGTGGGCCATCAGTATCGGTATACATTGGTCAGCCCAAGCATGGAAGGATCATTGTATATACCGAGGAAAGCTGTTGTTTACAGAGATCCGGCTACCAATCAAGACAGGGTGGGCTATAGGGTCCGGGCTGTGCCAACAGTGGGCCTTGGGAGAAGGCCATACCTGACATCAGACGGAGATTATGTTTCGTAGGTTCGTTGAAAAATTGCTGACGATATACAATGCCCACACAAGTTGTGGGCTTTTTTTATTGGTGTTGTATGTTTTATTACGCTGACGAAGTTGAAGTCGACACGTGGAATTCCTTGCTAGATTACTCCTATGATTCTGGCTTTATGTCTGAAGAGGTTTTTGAAGAGCTTTTGGACGCAAAAGCTAGGCGTTACAGGCTTGTTAGCAGGTATGATTCGGCAAGGCCTAATGATCCAGAGGCGATTTCTGATTTAGTGGGCGTCCCTTCACTTTGTTGTGCTTACGCCAGAAAGAAGGAATGTTTCCTAGTAAAGTCCTTCTTTTCGGTTTCCAGATTCAGCAGGTCTGCTTTTTGCAGTTTGATGGGAAGCTTTAAGAGGCAGGCAGATCACAGTGATCGTTCTGTTGTCATTTCTGTTTCAGAGAGCAACCTAACGTGCCAAAAGCTTCTTAGGAGCTACGGCTTCAGAGCTGTGGCGGAGAAGGTCAGTATTGCTGCTGGCGATGACATAAGCAAAGAAGTGCATCGCTATATTTTCACTTACAAAACCAATAAGTCTTGAGGCTTTGCATGTCCATCAAGGTCAATGGCGTAGAATACGACACCGAGTCGCAGGTTCCAGATCAATATCGAATGCAAAGCGAAATGGGGTCTCGTCAAAGAGATCCTGGGAACTATAGCCCGGACTTAGCTCCGAATGTTGGGCGATCTATTGTTCCCCATATCACGACCTTCTCGGGCATGCTTTCAACGCTTGCTCGGACTTACCGTCAGCACGATGAAGCCATACGGCATAACGTGCAGAACGCTAATATGATGCGAAGAGACCCAATCATTATGGGGCCACTCTTTGCTAGGCAAATGGCAGTTTCTCTTTTGCAGTGGCGAGTCATCCCTGAGGACCAGTCAGACGCAAAGGAAGTTGAGGTCGCTCAAAAGCTTACTTACTTGATGAGCAGGATTCCTCGATTTAGAGAGTATTTGCGCAACTTGACTGAGGCTATCTGGTACGGTCGGTATGCTTGCCAGAACATATGGGGCTTCGAGAGAGACAAGGCTGGTCGTCGCTATAGAACCATCACGGACTGGATTCCATGTAATGGCGACAAGATTGTTTTTCGGTATGACGATGGAACTGGCAAATATGATCCCAAAGAGATCGGGGTCAAGGTTTCAGTGGCACACATCAAGGATGATATTTGGGCAGGGAAGCCCGATGTTGAATACAACGCAGAGGGTACTGCTTTGTTCTTTCGCAGGTGGGAACGAAGTCGTTTCACCTTGCATAAGAACTTTCTGATGGATGGAGATTACGAAGATCCAACCACTGCTGGAATGATTCATGGTGTTGGTCTTCGCCATTTTCTTTATTGGTCTTGGTATCAAAAGCAAGAGACCTTGGCTCAACTTGCAGAGGTGGTTGAGCGTAGCGGCATGGGTTTTACTGTTTATCACTACCCTGCCGGCAACGCACAGGCGAAGGATGAGATGGAGAGGCTTGCTAAAGAGCAGGCTCATAAGAACCAGATTGTTCTTCCAATGGAGATCACTAATCCTGATGCCTATGGCATTCAGCAGATCCCGCCCAATACGCAAGGCATTATGGCCTTGCAGTCCTTGATTGATGATTACTTTGGAAGCTGGATCATCAAGTTCATTTTGGGTCAATCATTGACCTATCGAGCCGAAGCTGGCACCCCAGGGATCTCCGATCTTCACCGCGATTCATTCTTGCAAATTGTCAAGTATGACAGCCTCGGCGTGGAAGAGACGGTGACACGCGAACTGCTTTCCATGATCTTGGCATTCAACTTCCCTGAGATGAGGAATGTCAACTTCAAGTTCAAGTTGAACACTGAAGAGGCGGTACCATTAGAGAAGCTTCAGGCACTGCAAGCTGCATGGAGTATGGGTGCCAAGATTAAGTCTGAGGATGTGATGGGCCTCATTGGACTTAACACGGCAGGTGAGACGGATGACAGCTTGTTCAATCCCCAGGTCACTTCTGCTTTAGAACAATACAAGCAGATGGTCGAGCAGGGTGGGGACATGACTGCATTTATGCCCGGCCCTGAGATGATGCAACCGTCTGGCGGCGAGGTTCCTGCGGAGGCCCCTGAGGGTGAAGTTTCAGTAGAGGGAGGTCCATCTCCTGAGCTTAGCCCGGAAGAAGAGCAAGAGCTTTCAGCTATGCTTGGCCCTATCATGCAGTCAAAGAAGTATGCCAAAGAATCAGGCAGGGCTGTCACGAGAAGAAAAGCAGAGCGTTTAATTAGCCACATCAAAAACCAAGGTGTAATTCCTGATGTTCATGTTGCCCAAACTGGGACGCACTATATCACTTTAAGCGGACCCGAGTCCCAGGTCAAAATCCGTGTTGCCGATCATGCAGATGCTCATGGCACTTCAGATTACACAGTTGACGACATTGAAGGCACATATGAAGGTGCAAAGCAACTTGTGTCAGACTGGATTGCTAAAGAAAGAACTGAGAGCAGTGATTTTGCAGAAGAGCTAGACGACTTCAATGACAGAAAGTCTGCATTCAAAAAGCTTAAGCTGGAGCATGCAGGGCTGGTTGAGCAGATTGCCGAAAAGCATGATGGCAACATTAAGACACCAGACGGTGAAGACTGGTATCCCGCCAGCATGGACTTGGACAAATTTAGCAACGCAGATCTTCATGACCCCTTGCTCATTGACAATATGTCTGAATATGTGCAGAGGGCGAAAGATACTTTAGGGGTCGAGCCTGATGAGTATGCCAAGAAGAGCGAAAGCGGGAACTACAAGCCAACTAAGGGAATGATTGGCAATGCTAAGAGAGGCTTGGAACTACGCAAGAAGCACGAGAAGGGCGGGACCGCAGTAGGCGTAGCACGAGCCAGGGACATTATGAATGGCAAGGGTCTTAGCTTCTCTACCGTTAAACGGATGCACTCATTCTTCAGCCGTCATGCTGGCAATGAAGAAGGTGGTGAGGACGACGCCGGCTATATCGCATGGTTGTTGTGGGGTGGTGATAGCGGGCGAAACTGGGCTCGCAGTATTGTTGAGTCTAAGGAGAAGAATTCCAAAGAAGATGTTGCAGATAAGTATGCTGGCCCAGCGGCAGCTCTGGCTGTTCCAATTGCAACGGCAGTTGCCAGTGCGTTGCCAGCAATGCTTGCGGGTGGCCAAGGCGGTCAGGCCCCGAAGGGGAAGGCGGAGTATCTTAAGTATGATGCTGACGAGCAGGACGCGACTGAAAGCTCAGCGACCGTTTCTTCTGACGGAATTATTGAAGACAGTGAATTGCATGATCGCATGCTAAATGAATTTGGCACGACAGATGACCATATGGAAACGGCATTTGTTATGCCTGATGGCCAGAGGATTCGGGGTCAGGCAACGACAAAACGAAGAGGTCAGCTGAGTCCGTTTGATCATTCTGCCATTGAGAGGCTCTATCCGCCTAACAGCCCTGACATTGGAAAGGTTAGCAAGACGGGGAAGACGACTGCCAATCGAAAGCTCAAATCGGTTCTGCATGCGGTCAATAGTGGTGCCATGTTCTTTAGCCCTAAGCTAGATGAAGATGGACATCATCAGGCAAGCATTAGTTCTTCAATTACGCCAGAGCAAAAGCGATTCCTTAGAGGCCTGATTCGAAAAGGGCATTCGGTCAACTTGTCAGTCCTCGATCCATCTCGTAAGGGCAGGGTCGTTAAAGACGAGGAGACTGGCGAGATGAAGACTATCGATGCTCCGCTTCCTGTTTTTGAAAGGCGGGCAAGCACGGCGGCAGAGATGAATCAGGTCTTCAAGGATGCGGCAAGCTATTTGCCAAGAGTAGGTGAAAGTCTTGATATCGATGTGCCGGAAGACGCTCCTGACACTTCCACTGTCAAATTCATGCAGGCTCGTCGCGAAGTTCGTTCAACGCATGCCCCAGGTCGCAAGCAAACCATGGCAAGCACTTATGATGCTTTGGTTCAAGATCATGGTCTGCGCTACGACATCGGAAATGAAGACCACCAGCAATCTCTTTCAGATGGCCTTGCACATGAGACGATTTACGCATTGAGTCGAGATGGGAATGCTGCTGAATGGTATGACAAGAGCCTGAAGCAAGCGGTCAAAAACATCGCGGCTATCCCTGGCTTCGAAGATGTTGCTAAGAAGGGTGCCGACCAAGATATCTTCAAGATGTTCCTTGCGTTGACATCGAACATGACCGATGTCCCAAATAACACATCTCAAGCTGTAGATTTGTTTTCGCACTGGAAAGAAACAGGCGAGATTAACACTGAGTATGCATTTAAGGGGCAAGCCAAAAATGCGATGAGCAAGCACATGGTCTTGCTCAAAGATATGCTAAATCATTTTGGGTATGAAAAGGATCAAGGAAAAGCCATCAGGAAGATGGCGAAATTTATGAAAGAGAAGGTTCCCGTAGGGAGCTTAAAGAAATACAAGTATGGTTCAGAGGTCTTGAATTTCAACGTCATTGATAGCAATGAAAATGTTGTTGAGACATTTAAAAGCGAGAAGGCTGCGAAGAAGTTCATTGCAAGTAACTTCAAAGAAAACCCTGACTATGAGATTGCCGAGTCTCCGACTGGCGAGAGGCGAGGCTTGACTGTTAGCGGAGAAGCCATGGCAGAGGAACTGCCCGGCGCTGTCATCTTTGGTCCTAAGCTTGGCTCGTTCTTCAATAATCTGTATGGAAATTTTGACACGGTGACCATGGATCGTTGGTTCATGCGGACCATCAATCGTCACGCAGGAACCGTTACAGATACAAGGCCAGGGGCTGCCAAGACTCAGGCTGCGCGATTGCTCAAGGAGCTTAAGGCTCAAGATCCTCAGGCTTTGTCTTATGACAAAATGATTAATCCTGATACTGGAGAAAACTACGGTACTCCAGAGCAAACCCATGAGCTGCTTCAGCAAGAACTTGAAAGGGTCATCGAGACAGGTGAGGTTGAAGAGTTTGGTTTGCTTGATCAATTCAATGGCTTGCATTATTCCAAGTATTCTGCGGATGGGTTCAAGGACCGAAATGATTTTAAGAATGCCAATAAGCAGTTGTTTTTAAATATCAATTCATTGAACGAAGCACCCGGAAACTCAACTGCTCGTCAGCACATGAGAAAGATCATGCAGTTGACGCAAGAGAAGGTTGAGCAGCAGACCGGAGTTAAATTGCAGCCAGCGGCTATTCAAGCTTTACTTTGGTACTACGAAAAAGACCTGATGCCCCAGTCAGGTTTGGTCTTATCAAGACAGGCAGGAACTGATTATGCAAGAGAAACAAGACGAATCGCAGAAGAAAGAGCAGGTGTTACCCCTCCGACCCGTAAACTTTGGCACAGCAGATCCAGTGACGGGGAGCGTGGATCAGATGGAACACAACGAGTTCTTGGAGAATCTCTCGGAGGAGGAGTTCCAGATGTTGAGGCAGAGGTTGCAGGAACTGTTGAAGGCGACATAGAAGATGTTGGTCAGGTCATTGAATTGTTGAAGCAGGCTTTGCCTGGGATTGTTCGTGCTGCCATTGAACAGTCTGTCCAAGAACAGCCTGAGCGAAATCAAATGGGGGCAGGACCAAGAGATCATAAGCCTTCTGACTTTGACATAACTAATAAACAGATCAATGGACCTGCCACGGCTAACCGTGGCACTATGCCGAGACAGGCTTCTAGTTCCACTATGCCTGCCAAGATGCCAATGCCAAACATGTCCACTAATCCTATGTCTAAGACAGGGATGACCATGGATGCTACCAGGATTGGCGGAAGTACGGGAATGGCCTCTAGCCAAGCAGACCTGCGAAAGCAGTTCATGAAGTATAAGAAGGTTGATTTGATTGAGAAGCTCAGGCCTTTTGTTGAAGCAGATCCCAACTTTGTTTTGACAGATGCCCAGGGAAAGAAGAGAAGGAGTAGCTTGATCAAGGCTGACAAGTATTCTCTGGCTAATACGCTGGCTGAGAAATACGCTTCGACACCGATCCCTGGTGGTGATCCGTTCAACCCAACTGGGGCAATGCCTGGGGCACCTGCACCATCGCAGCCTACTCCTCAGTCAAGTTCACAACCGACACCTCAGTCCACTTCCCAGTCTAGCACCCAGTCATCTCAGACGCCGCCGCAGTCGACTCCTCAGCAGGGCCAGTCGTCAACTCAAGCATCCTCTTCCCCCCTTGGAGCTGGGTTTGATGCTAATGTTCAACGTCAGCAGACAGGCGAATCTGAAGCAGAGCATGTAGCAAGAGCTTTAAATCATATCGATTCGATCCATGAGATTGATCATCCAACGCACGGCTCATTTAGCTTTGCTGGTGATCCATTTAGCGTGGGGGATGATAGCTCGTTCCTTGATACTTTGGTCGTCCGCCATAAGGATTCCCAGGGCAATATTAAAGAGATCAGCCACGACGACTTTAAGTCTATGGTCGGTGACGATGACTACATTGCTTTAGGCAAGCGGGCTATTGAAGCTGACAATCAGGCTTGGTCAGACAAGGCCCGTCAGATTGGCATATTCAATAATGCTGATTTTGTTGAAATGGAGCATGGGAGAGGCAACGCCTTCTTTACTCAGCAGTCTAAGCGAGACATGAATGATCTTGTCACCAAAATGATGCATCGAGTTGGTAAAGCTGATGGTGGGATCGATCTTAAGGATTACAGTTCTGTAGCAGATCAGCATGAAGCTGGGTGGAAGTCGTTTAACAAGTTCGCCCAAAAGACAGATAGGTATGTACAATCAGCGATTGATAATGGTTACAAGTACGACGATAACTTAACTAAAAATGAAAACACCTTAGAGGCAGCAAAACATCTTGGAGATATTGCCAAGAAGAAAGGCTTTGAACCAAGTCCCCAAAAGTCAGCTTTTGAGAATATCAAGGATGCTCACCAGTTCCTTGGTGAGTCAGACAAGGCCATGTCTAAAGCATTCATGGGGGTAGGTGCGATGTTGTTAATTGCTTACATGACTGCTGCCTTGAGGAATTAATGGTAATTCGATGGAAGACTATTCAGTTGCTCTTAGTGGGTTTATTGTTGCAGCCATAACGGCTGCGACAGCATATTTGAATCAGAAATTAAAAGTCCTTGACCAGCAGGTCAACAACAAGGGTAGGCACAATAGAACCGAGTCCTTGTATGAGCTTGCCCACAAGAATGATGTCATTGCTCAACAGCAGCTGGAGATGCTTAAGATGATTAAAGAAAAAGTGGGTATTACCGAGGAGTTTTGCGAAAACAACACTCGGAAGTTAGAGCAGATTGAAACCAGGGTTCAGGAAGAGCAGGCAGAGAACAAAGAAAGATTTGATGCTATTGATGTTCGTCTGGCTTTTTTTGATGAGCATTTGAAATAACGGAGTAAACCATGTCGGCTATTAATCGTCCCCATTTACGCAGGCCTGATGTCGTTGTCACCTCGGGTACAGACTACTCAACAGCTATTGATTTCAGAAATGTATCCGCAGGATGTCTTGTTGCTGCGGCTGGATTTGGTAATGCAAGTGTTACCATTGAATGGAATGGCAACTCACATTTAGACAAGCCTGACAACTCTGACACATGGTACGCATTGAAAGATCCAGACAATGCTGCTGTTGCTGCTGCCACAGTCAATGCCGGAACTGCTGACTATATGGAATTACCTGCTACAACATTCGGTAAGCCATGGTTGCGAATTAAGCTTGGTGGTAATGCTGCTGCAACGAAAACAATCAATGTTCACGCCGTTGGCTAAGGTTGAGACATGGCATATCCAAACGACCCACCTGCTCCAAGCGGGATGACCCTTACTGGCAATAGC
>Ga0213858_10000620_pt1 | contig 16855 bp, 4 predicted proteins | sample PICome_FD_160122 | JGI IMG/M metagenome (GOLD analysis project Ga0213858, IMG submission 160122) | Coastal seawater microbial communities near Pivers Island, North Carolina, United States - PICO245 | ecosystem: Environmental > Aquatic > Marine > Coastal | place: USA: North Carolina | collected... | reverse complement strand
CATGATTTAACAACTGATGATTATATTGAGTTTACTCCTTATAGCTTCACTTATACATGTGCTCAAGATAGTAATGCTACTGAACATTCATATCCAAGAAAAGGTGATAGCAATTACAGAACTCCAATGGCAATTACAAATGTTGCTGGTGATGATGTTACTGTTCAACTTGCTGTATCTTCTGGTGGAGCTCATACATTTGTAAGTGTTGAAAAAGACGCTGTATCCAAAGTTACTTATAACTCTCAAGGTCAATATGCTAGAGAGCAATTACAAAACAACAAAGAATTGTTGCAGAAAGAAGTAACTAAATATTTAGAAACACAATACTTCGTATTTAACGGAGAAAAATGTACTAGAGATTCTGGGTTTATATTAGATTCAGTACGAAGAGATATTGCAACTGGTTCCACATGGAATTCACAGTTTATGGGATTAGGTTACAGAACTGGTTCTGTTGGTGCTAATAAAGTTATTAATGACCAATTAACAGAAACAGTAGCTGCAGTAAATTACTTGAAAACACAAGTTGCTGCTGACCCAAGTGTTACAGGAACTGCATTAACTCGTTCTAACCAACACTTTGATAAAATTATCGACATCATGCAGAATGGTGCTGGTAATACTGGAACAGTTTCATACGGCTCAGATGCTGCATTAAGTTATAATCATGCAAATGCTGCTGATATCTTAGTTGCTAATAAAGCATTTATTATTGCTGAAACAACTGCTTATATCGCTGACCAATACCCATCACTAACATACAGTGTTGCAGATTGTGAAAGAGATACTGGTTACTTAGTTGACTCATTAGTACAAGATGTTAAATTTGGTGGTAACACATGTTCAGTTAACTTTGCAAGACTTTATTTTGAAAATGCAGTAAGCGTATTACCTGCTGACCAAAAAGACCCAACTTATAAAACTTGGGAGCACATTGCAGATGTAGTATGGAATATCGTTAGAGATATTGCTATAACACCTACAACAGGTAATGCCCAAACACAAGATACTTCAGGTGATGACTACGGAATTGAAGTTGCTAACCTTGCAAGAGATAGAGTTAATATCGTAACTCAAGCAATATCTGATGATACACTTGACCATTTACCAGAATACATCGAACCTAATGTTGAACCTGCAATGAAAGCTGCAGTTAATGCAATTGATGGATTAACAGAAAATCTATCTCTAGCAGTAATTGACTTCCTAAGAGATGAACATAACGGACTACCTTTTGACAAGAATGTTTGTGAAAGAGATGTTGGTCTAATGGTTGATGCTATCAGTAGAGATATTGAATACGGCGGAAACGAAAATACTCTTGAGGTATTTGATTATTACTTCAGAAGATTCAATTCCCAATCAGCTGATTACGAACAACAACGTTCAACTAACGTTTTACCAGTTGAAGTAAAAGGTCAATTCAAAACATTATCTGAATACGAAGATACAGCTAACGTATCTGGTTTAAGAGAAGCAATCAACGTTCTTCCATACGAACAGCGCATTCCAACTAAGCAAGCATTCACATTCCTTGCAGATGTTGCAGAAGATATTGTTACTGAAACAGCATATACTAACAACTATACTAAATTTACTCCAACAAATGCTACTTATGACCCAGCAACTGGTGTCTTCGTTGCAACTATTGGTACTCATAACTTAGACGTTGGTGACAAAATTTACATGAAGCCTGAAGCATTCACATTTAGTTGTGATATGGGTGGAGGCGCAGCAAACCACGTTTCACCACAGAAACATCACCCATTCTATAATAAGGCAGTTACAATTACAGCTGTAGCATCAACAACAATTACATTCAATGTTGGTGGAGGTGGTTCCGGTCAATATCCACATACATTTGTTTCTGCAGATGCTGATTCACTTAGCACAGGGCCATATCAAAATACTGATGGAACTGCAGCAAGTGCATCAACAGGTACACAAGTACATGACTTAATCGAATCTGTTGCCCAATTAGTTGATAACACAAATATCGAAGAAGCTGAAATGCCAACATTGACTAAGGCTTCGTTTGACCCTAACAGAACATTAGCAAGAAAGCAATTACAACGTAACAGAGACTTTATCATTGAAGAAGTACAAGGATATCTTAAAGACAGATATTATGTATTCGATGGTGATAAGTGTAAGGCTGACTTAGGATTTATTCTCGATGCTGTCAAAGCTGACGTATTAACGGGTTCTAACTATAATGCAATTTACGCAGGACTTGCTTATAATATCGGAACTACCAATACAACTAGAGTATTGGAAGAGCAATTAACAGAAACAATTTCTGGTATTAACTATGCTAGAGAATTAGTACTTGAAGGAATTACAGACGGTGCAATGAGAGTTTCTGCTAATGCAGCATTTAACGAAATCATCGATATTATGATAAATGGTAGAGGCGCTGCTGATACTATTAACTACACAACTAATGCTGCAAACGTAACAAGAATTAATGCAAGAGCTCAATTGCAAAATAACAAAACATTCTTACAAGCTGAAATTGTTGCTTGGTTAGCTGCTAACAGACCAAGTCATACATACGATGTTGCTAAGTGCGAAAGAGATACTGGTTACTTAATTGATGCTATAGCATTTGACGCTCAACATCGTGGTAACTTTGGTACTATAAACTTTGCTAAACTATATTTTGAAAATGCCATATTAGTTGGATTACCAGAAGACCAAAGAGAACCAACAGCAGCTGCATATAAGCACTTAGGAGATTGTGCTGAATTAATCGTACAAGACCAAGATATTGGTGGTCTTAAATCTTCAGGTAATGCTGAAACACAAGACTTCTCAGGTGGTAGTGCAGGAGCTGCAATCGGACTTGAAGTTGAAGTATTGTTTGATATTGTTGCTGATGCAATCACTAATAACACAATGTTACTTGCTCCTCGAGTTGAATTCCCAACACTTGGAAACTATAACGATGTAAATCAAACAGCATTCGGTGAAATTGAAAGTGTTAAAGCAACAGCTCAAGCAGGTGTATTAAATCACTTGACACAATACTTTGAAGTACTTCCATATAGCGAAGAAAAATGCAGAAGAGATACTGGATATATTATTGATGCTGTTGCTCACGATATTCAATACGGCGGTAATGCAGCTACAGTACAAACTGCTGGAATGTATTTTGAAAACGCAGTTAATACTGGATTACAAATCGAACAAAGAATGGGAACAAGAGATGCATTCTTACACATGGCAAAAATTGTAGAGCATGTTGTAGGAGCTAAAGACATTGAAACTAAGATGTTCCCAAGAGAAAAGAAATATTACACAGGTGATATTTTAACACAATATGACTACTGGAATGGTACAGAATCATATCAATCTGTTGAAGCTCAAGATATGCACATACATGGTGCTAATCCAAATACTTCAATAGCTGCAAGAAAACTTGTAGAGATTGTTGCTAACGCGGTTGATGATTCTAACGAAGTCAGAAATACAATACCTGATCGCATTGACGTTGACCAAACATGGATGGGTGATAACTTTATCACTGCTAAAGAGATAATGGAAAGTCAATCTCAAGTATTAGGTCATGCAGTAATTAGTTACTTATCACATACACATAACGGACTATCATTTAGAGACGCTAAGTGTAGAAGAGATATTGGATTCTTAATTGATGCAGCATCTCACGATATTAATAACCAGACTAACTTTGCAATGCGTCAAGCTGCAGGAATTTACTTTGAGAATGGAGTATCAGTATTACCTATTGATACTAGAGTACAGACTGCTGATATTTACGAATTCCTTGGTAATGCAATGGAGCAAGTAGTACAAGAAATTCCAGTGACCAACGCAGTTAATTATACGTTAACTCAGCAAAATACTGCAGGTACTGCTGCTACAGCAACTGAAGGTGCAAGAGTTAATGAGTTAATTGGTTACATTGAAAATGTTATTAGAGCAAACGATGTAGACGAATTACCATTACCTGAACTTACAGCAACTATTGATGCAGAATTTACTACTGCTGCACAAAGTATTGTTGATAATACTGAAGAGCTTGCATCTGATGTAACACAATTTATTAATAGTAACTTCAATGTACTTGACTATAACAAAGCGAAGTGCAGAAGAGATACTGGATATTTACTTGATGCATTTAGCTTCGACTTGAACTATGGTGGTAACACTGCTTCAAGATGGAACGCAGACTTCTACTTCTGGAACCAAGTATATAGATTGCCAGAAGACCAGAGAGTACCAACTGCTAAGTCTTACAGACATCTTGGTAAAATCTGTGCTGACATCGTATTAGGAGAATATGATGGTCAAGTCGTTATCGGTGAAGTTGCTACAGATGTAGAGAGCAAGAAAGTACAAAAACTTGCTGATATATTCTACAAGACACAAATCTTCAATGATACTAAGTACTTACCAGTTAAGACTGAGCCAGACTATACATACAGCAATGGAGTATTTACTGATGCTCAAGCAGTAATCGGACAACGAAGAAAGCAATTACAAAAAGATACAGTAAGATTTGTAAATGCTGCTTACGACTTCATTGATATTAATTTAACAAGACGTGATGCTAGAAACTTACTCACGGCAGTTTACAATGACTTTGCTTATGATAAGTTTGACCCAGATGTTCCAACACCAACATATAGTGATAATGGTTCACAAAATGCTGTAAGAACATATACTGCATCATTCTTCAACTATGACGGAACTCATGTATTCCCAGTATTTAATCCAACAATGCAAGGATTAAAATACAAAGGTTCAGTTGCTCAATTATCTGATTTAGCATCTATAACTGGGCAGAAACTAAACTGGGCATATATTGTTGCGACTGACTTGACAACAAGCTTCTACGCTGGTAATATATACTATTGGGACGGAAGTACTTGGGTATTAGAAGGAGCTAACAATACTGACCTTCTAGACGCATTCGTTGGAGCATGGGATAGAATGAGAGATTATATTGTTAATAATCTATCGCCTAACTCAGAGCACAGCTTGATGGTTGAAGGTTTATTTAATGACTGTCTGAAAGACAATATACTTAGACCTGAAACGTTAGTATTCGGAGCATTGGTCGAATCCATTGCTCACCAGTTTAACGGTGCATCGGCTGGTGTTAACAGAAATGCGTTACCACTTAACTTCAGAAACTTAGGTGCTGCTATTTCAGCGGTTGCTTCGGTACTTAACGAAGACGGCGGTAGAATACGATGGTCGGGTGCTGATGAATTGAATAACCAGTACTTCGCAAGAGGATTGAGGATTAATGGTAGAACAGGACGAATTGAAGGTCGACCATTTACATCATCTGTAAGAAAACTTGCAAGACGTGCTTCTAATAGTAGAGCATCATTATAAAAGAATAGGATAAAGAAAAAATGCCAATAAATACAATTACAACTTCTCAGGCACCTGACGCAAAACCAGTTGCCGTTAATAAGGTCGTATCCACTAACTGGCAAGTTCTTATTGAAGTACCTCAATACGAAGTACCTGAACTAGTTTTTGGTGGTTCGACAACAGTTGAACCGGGTGTTGGTGAAGTTATTTCACCATTAATTTTATGTAATACAACAGCTAATACAGTTAATATAGATGTTAGAACTCATCGTGAAAACGATGGCAATGGTAACTATATTAACGCAGAGTTTTACATATTAAGAAATATGCCCATTCCAGCATATCAAACAACAGCGATTCCTTTGAATGGCCAATTTTTAAAGAGTGGTGACACATTAGAGATTTTAGCAGATACTGATTTAGCAGTACACTCTACGTTATCGTTTACATTAGGTCAATCAGAAGAAGATGACGTTGTATAATAGCTGATAAATATATTAATAATGATACACGGAGAATAACTTAAATGTCCCAATTTGGAACAATCACAGGAAAAAGTCAGTTAATAGGGTTTGGTAATCCACAGCCGTTTCCTATTACTTTAGATGTCGGCTTCTATGAAGGCGCCGTCGTATATGCTGACAATAATAAAGTTTATTATTCCAATGGAACAAATTGGATAGAGATTGGGGCTGGACCTCAAGGAATCCAAGGTGCAACAGGTATTCAAGGAACACAAGGACTTCAAGGTGATTATGGTCCTGGTTTTACAATTATCGGTTCAGTTGCAGATGTTGACTCAGGTGGTGACCCACAAGCTACATTAAATGGAGCATTTGGTTCTGCTAATGTAGGCGAAGGTGTTATTGATGAAGCTGATGATGAATTGTGGATTTATGTTGGCTCAAGTACTTGGGTAAATATTGGTAACTTTAGAGGTGTTCAAGGTTTCCAAGGCCCAATGGGTATGCAAGGTATTCAAGGCCCATTAGGTAATGAAGGTATCCAAGGTGAACGAGGATTCCGTGGTTTCCAAGGTGAAGCTGGACCACAAGGTGTACAGGGTGTTCAAGGTGACTTAGGTATCCAAGGTATTCAAGGCCGAAGAGGACCTCAAGGTGTTCAAGGTATTACTGGTATCCAAGGAGATTTGGGTATTCAAGGTATCCAAGGCGTTCAAGGTGTTCAAGGCATAACTGGTATCCAGGGCGATACTGGTATTCAAGGCTTACAAGGTTATAACGGTGATGATGCCGGTCATGTCGTAGAATTTAGAATTGATGAAGCAATTACAGAAGCAGACCCTGGCACAGGTAACTTAATTCTTAACAGTTCAAATAGTCCAACAGACGACTTCTCATCTGTTACTAAAATGTGGATTGATGATGAAGCATTTTACTCCGTTAATTTAGAAGGTTTATACACACTTATTTCTCAGTCGACTGGTGCAAACAGAGGATTTATGAAAATCTCTCTTCGTGGTGGCCCAGACGAATACATGATTTTCTCAATCCAAGATGCTGTTGACCAAACAGGTTATTGGGAATTTGATTTAACATTTGTATCAGGTAGCGGTGTTCGTGGTGACTTCGTTTTAGAAAATACACCATCACCTGGCACAACAACATTATTACCAGTATTAGTTGCATTTAGTTTATCAGGTGATAAAGGTATACAAGGTGTTCAAGGCTTATTAGGTGTGCAAGGTAACCAAGGTATACAAGGTGTACAAGGGCAAATAGGTCCACAGGGAGTTCAAGGCACAACCGGTAGTCAAGGCGTTCAAGGCCTCCAAGGGTTATTAGGGCCTCAAGGAATTCAAGGGCCACAAGGACTACAAGGTATCCAAGGGCCACAAGGATTACAAGGAAATACTGGTGATTTTGGTGGTATTTCATACAATTACGATTACAGTAATGACACAGCTGATTCAGACCCAGGTTCTGGTAACTTAAAATTCAGCTCAACTAATTTCACATCAGCTAACTTAAAACTTTATATTGACGACGAAGACAATGGTGCAGTCAATGTAATGGACGGACTTCTTACTGAACTCGATGCACTTACAGGTTCTCCTAAAGGTTATGTTAGATTTATTGATGCAACAGATTATACAAGACAATTCCTAGCACGTATTGATGCTATCTCAGATAGTACTGGATATTGGGAAGTTGATATTACTCGTTTAAATGGTGCAACAGCATTTACAGATGGAGACAATTTAAGAGTAACATTCTCAAGAAATGGCGATCGAGGTTTACAAGGACTACAGGGTTTACAAGGTTTACAGGGACCACAAGGACTTCAAGGCTTACAAGGTATCCAGGGCGAAAAAGGTATTCAAGGTGACACTGGTATTCAAGGTATTCAAGGTATCCAAGGCGAATCAATCCAAGGTACTCAAGGTACACAGGGATTACAAGGTGTGCAAGGACTCCAGGGTTTACAAGGTTCTACGGGTGCAACTGGTGCTCAAGGTCTCCAAGGCTTACAGGGTATTACTGGTATTCAAGGTTTACAGGGACTTCAAGGTTTAGCTGGTCAATATGGTGGCTTGACATTTATTTGGAACTTTACTAATAATACTTTAGGTGGTACTGACCCAGGCACAAACAATTTCAAATTTAATAATTCCAATCCACAAAGTGCTACATTAATTACAATTGATGATATTCCGTTCGACCAGTATTCTCAAGAAGTAGATGGCTTCTTTGATTTTATTGCTGGACAACCAGGTGCAGTTAAAGGTTACCTAAAAATACAAGAAGGTAACTATAACGAAGGTAATGGACCTGCTGGACATCATTGGTTAATTTATGAAATCACTGATTGGACATGGGATAGTGGTTCTAAGAATTATGGTTACTGGGATGTTAATTTCGTTGATGGTAACGTAACTAACTGGCAGACTTCTGTTAATGCAGTTCACGGACCAGAAACATTAATCACATTCGTTCCAAGAGGTCCTGCAGGTATTCAAGGTGCTCAAGGAACTCAAGGATTACAAGGTTTACAAGGACAGACAGGTGCTGGTGTACAAGGTGTACAAGGACCTCAAGGTACTTTAGGTAACCAAGGAACAACGGGTTCATTTGGTGGTGTAACATTTGATTATACATTCGACTCAAGCACAGTTAATGGTGACCCAGGAACTGGTAAGTTAAGAATTAATAACAGTACATTATCATCTGGTACAGCAATGTACATTGATAATCGTGACGATAACTTTATTGATATTTCTACATTCTTAGCAACGATCGATGATTCTACTTCACCGATTAAAGGCCACTTCAAGATTACAAAAGTTGGTTCACCTGAAATATTCCATCTATATACAATCAGTTCAGCTACACCAATTGGTGGTTATTTCAACGTAGCTTGTGCTCATGTAGATGGTAATGGTACATTATCTAACTTAGACGATATTACAATAACATTTGCTAGAACAGGTGATGCTGGTGCAACTGGTGCTACTGGACCACAGGGTGTTCAAGGTTTACAAGGTGTTCAAGGAAATGTTGGACTTCAAGGTACTACTGGTGCTGGTGCTCAAGGTTCTACTGGAGCAAGAGGCCCACAAGGTGTTCAAGGTGTTCAAGGTACAGTAGGTGCAACTGGTACTGGTATTCAAGGATTACAAGGAACACAGGGTATCCAAGGTAACTTTGGTGTTCAAGGATTACAAGGAGCAACTGGTGCAGGAGATGCTGGTGCTCAAGGTACAACTGGTGCTCAAGGTTTACAAGGTACGCAAGGATTACAAGGAACAACTGGTGCGGGAGCTCAAGGCGCTCAAGGTATACAGGGTGTACAAGGGCAAATCGGTGTTGGAGCTGATGGCTCACAAGGTTTACAAGGTAACGACGGGCTTCAAGGTATTCAAGGTTTACAGGGTATTGCTGGAACAGGTGGTATCGGTGGACAAGGTACACAGGGCATCCAAGGTGTTCAAGGTAGCTTCGGTCCTCAAGGATTACAAGGTGGCGACGGTGGTGAAGGCCAACCAGGGCCTCCTGGTTCACAAGGTACACAGGGTACAACAGGTGCTGGTACTCAAGGTGTTCAAGGTCCTCAAGGTGCTGACGGATTTGGCGTTCAAGGTCCTGCAGGTGCAGGTTCACAAGGTATTCAAGGTATAACAGGTTCTCAAGGTTTAGGCGGAACTGGAGTACAAGGTTTACAGGGACCACAAGGACTTCAAGGTTTATTAGGTGCTCAAGGTCCTGGCGGAACTGGCCCACAAGGTGTTCAAGGTGTACAGGGTGAAATCGGCGATGGCGCACAAGGTGTTCAAGGTGACTTCGGTCCTCAAGGAACACAAGGACCTCAAGGTATTTCAGGCGTTGCTGGACTTGGTGTACAAGGTATTCAAGGGCCTAATGGTTTCCAAGGGCCTCAAGGTACTCAAGGTATTTCTGCTCAAGGTGAAGCTGGACCTCCCGGCCCACAAGGTATTCAAGGTTTAGATGGTAATGGTGGCCCAGGTCCTCAAGGCCCACAAGGTGATTTGGGTATTCAAGGTGCTCAAGGTCCAATAGGATTCCAAGGAACAATTGGTGCAACAAGTGCACAGGGTGCTACTGGTATTCAAGGTAACCAAGGCTTACAAGGATTTGACGGAGGCGGTGGTCTTCAAGGTATCCAAGGTGGCGAAGGTATTCAAGGTCCTCAAGGTTTAGATGGCTCGGGCGGTGGTGACGGACCACAGGGTCCAGCCGGTCCTCAAGGCCCTATTGGTATACAAGGTGGAAACGGTGTAGGTGCTGACGGACCACAAGGTCCTTCTGGTCCTCAAGGTCAAGTTGGTGCAGGTGGACAAGGTCCTGCTGGTCCTCAAGGTCCGGCCGGTTCTCAAATTGGTCCACAGGGTGCTACTGGTTTCCAAGGAGCAACCGGCTCAGGAGCACAGGGTGCTGCTGGTACTCCAGGTATTGGTGGTATTCAAGGTATTCAAGGTACTACTGGACTTGCTGGTAATCAAGGTGCTATTGGTTCTCAAGGTATTCAAGGTAATGCTGGAAGTAGTACAGGTATGGATGTTGCATCTTTACATACTTCTGGTTTACAAGGTACTGCAATGTTTATTACCATGGTACAAGGTGGTAGTGGAGTACGACCATTATATGGAACAACATCTCCTAACCCAGGCTCAGAACAGAACTTCTTCTATACAGCTAATGATGACGAATTAACATTAGAAAATATTAAGATTGACGGTTCAGCTACACTAAACGGTTCAACGATTACATCATGGCCAACAGGTGGAGGCGGTGCTTCTGAAATTAATGATTTATCTGATGCTAAGTATACTAATTTAAGAAACTTATCATTAGGTAATGGAGCAGCTGCTGCTCATACTGGTGCAAGTGGTGGACTATACTTAACAGCAGTCGGGCAAGATGCATTTGGCCAATCTGATGGTAGTAGTAATACAGGTGTCGGATACAAGGCTGGCTATGGAGTTACTGCTACGGGTAGTTCAGGATGTACTTATATTGGTGTAGCCGGTGCATCTACAAATACTAGCACCGGTACTAACAATACCACTGTTGGTGCCTACGCGCTAGCAGATGTTACCTCTGGTTCTTCAAACGTTGCACTTGGTGGTCTTGCTCTAAATAATCTAACAACCGGTAGTCTAAATACAGCAGTTGGTGTTGGGGCGATGGACAATGCCTCGGCAACTGGTATTGTTGGTAACGTTGCAGTGGGACATGGTGCTGCTGATACAATTACTTCTGGACAGAATAATATAGTAATAGGTTATGACGCACAACCTTCAAGTGGTAGTATATCAAATGAAATTACACTTGGTAATGCTAACATTACAAGATTAAGAATTCCAGGTTTAACTGCTAGTGCAACAAACGGTCATGTATTAACATATAACTCATCTAATGGATTAATTGAATTTGCTGCGGTATCAGGCGGTGGCGGTGGTTCACTCAATAATATTGTTGAAGATACAACTCCTCAGTTAGGTGGTGATTTAGACTTAAATTCAAGCGATATAACAGGTACAGGTAATATTGACATTACAGGTTCGGGCACATTCACAGGTGATGTTGCAGCTGCTAACTTTAATTCAACATCTGATGAGTCACTCAAAGAAAATGTAGAAACAATTGAAAATGCACTTTCTAAAGTTATTAACATGCGTGGTGTTAACTTTAACTGGAAAGAAAATGCTCAACCAGGAACTGGTGTAATTGCTCAAGAAATGGAAGAAGTACTTCCACATGTTGTTACAGAAAATGACGAAGGTATTAAGCACGTTCAATATGGCAACATCGTAGGTACGTTAATTGAGGCGATCAAAGAACAACAAAGACAAATTGAAGAACTAAAAGAATTATCACATCCTCCGGTTGCTCCAGGTGGAACAACAGAATTGATGGAATTAATTAGAGATATAGAATTCCGGCTAGATAATCTGGAGAATTAAATCCTATGGCAATGGGTGATTTTGTTGAGTTCTATAAAGGAAATTTTCATGCTGAACGGCGTGAAATAGAAATGAATGGCGTTAGATGGGCCTACGGCGAAGGGGCCGACCCGAGAGAAATAGCAGACGGTATGCGCTACTTAGAAAGGGTGTTTAATAGAGCTTCACCAGAAATACTTCCTGATAATATTTGGAGAGATTTATATAATACTGGCTCTTGGCGTGTAAAAACATTTGAAGACCTATTTCGTCTTCTTCAAAAAGATAACGAGAAAAGAGACGTTGCTAGAATTGTAAGACATTTTTTTAATGGAAAGCGCAGCGCTAAAATTAATAGGCCACAAGGAAAAGTTGAATGTCCAATTATATTATATGCGCCCAGTAATCCTCGATTAACTAGGTATAAATTGTTAGGTGGTAATACAAGACTTACAATGGCAAGAATTTTAGGTATTAGACCACGTGTTATAATATTAAGGACTGACTGGTAAGAAAATAGATAAATAATAGAAAATGTAGAAATTTTAAGGTATAGTATCTCCATGGCATCAAGAGCAAACATATACATAGACAAAGGAACTGACTTCAGAACAGCTATCGAGCTGTTTAATGATGAAGGCGCTGAATATTCAGAAGTTCAAATGTCTGTGTACAATTTTTATTCAAGCATCAAAAGAATATACTCAGACTCGAGTCTCGTGGATTTTACGATAGAAAAAGCCAACAACGATATAACTCTAGTTCTGACAGACCAGCAAACTGATTCTTTAAAACCTGGCAAATATCAATATGATGTTATCATGCAAAAACAAACGGGAGAGTTGTCCAAAATAGTTGAAGGCTTAGCAATTGTAGTCGATACTGTTACGGAGGTTGCGTGAGCATAAAGGTCAAGGTTAAGGCCGGCCGAAGTATAAAGGCTGTCCCTAAGGAAGGGTCTAAAACCAGTATAGTTGCTCCAGCTGAGCGAAAACCCCAAATCGTTCCAGATTCCGTTGTACTCGGCATTGATACTATCGGCGAATACGTCGTTTCTGTTGCTAATACCGATGGCATAATTTTATCACAAACAGTTTACGACCAAGGCGCAAACGTCGTTATTGGTCACGCTGACACATCCAACGCTGTCAGTACTACAAATCCAAATTTATCATATCCTAAAAATATCTCAATTGATACATTTGGTCATATTACAGATTTTGAAAACGTAAGTTTTAATCCATTAAACTTCAATGCAAATTCAACAATCATTTCTTCAAATGATATTACAATCGGTAATACAGCTCTTACATTAGGTGAAAGTACAAATACTCTTGTAGGATTAACAAGTTTAAATATTGATGGCCCAATATCATCTGATACAGCTACAATACGAAGCATTACAGAAGGAAGAATACTTTTTGCTGGTGCCAATGGCTTTGTATCTGATAGCTCAGGATTAACGTTTGATGGTACATCTCTTATTGCATCAGGCGGTGTATTCCTTGATGGATTACAGGTTGATGGTCAAGCAGATGTTGATAGTCTAAATGTTTCTGATTTAACACAAGGCCGTATTGTATATGCTGGTGCTAATGGTGAATTAATTGATAGTGCCAATTTAACATTTAACGATACAAGTATTATTGCTACAGGCGGTGTATTCTTAGATGACCTCGATGTAAGTTCTGGTCAAGCAACATTTGGTAGTGTTAATATTGTAGACCTTAATGAAGGTCGAATTCTTTACGCTGGTGCAAACGGCGAACTTATTGACTCAGCTAATTTATCGTTCGATGGTACAAGTATTGTTGCAACAGGCGGTGTATTCCTCGATGATTTATCAGTACCAGGCCAAAGTACATTAGGTAGTGTTAATATTACAGACCTTGCTCAAGGGCGTATTATTTACGCAGGAGCAAATGGCGAACTAATTAATTCAGCTAATCTATCGTTTGACGGTGTATCAATCACTGCAACAGGTGGTGTATTTTTAGATATTCTTGAAGTACCAGGGCAAGCAGAATTTGGTAGTGTACAAGTTAATGACCTAACACAAAATAGAGTCGTTACAGTTGGAGCAGATGGCGAATTAGTTGATAGCAATAATTTTAGATTCTCAAGTAATACTTTATATGTAGATGGTCATGCTGATATCACCGGTAATATCACTATTGGTGGTAATATTATTCTTGGTGATACTCCAGTCGATTCTATTAATGTAGTTGCTGACTTTACTTCTGATATTATTCCAGATGCTTCAGGTTTATACAGCTTAGGTACAATAAACAAAAACTGGTTCCGTGTATTTACTCCAACTATTAAGAGTGATACTGGTGTAGTTACAATTGCAGAAACAGGAGCGTTTACAATTCCTGTTGGTGCAACATCGGATAGACCGACAGCTGCAACTGGTATGATTCGTTATAATACTTCAGATGACAGATTTGAAGGTTATGATGGAAATGGTTGGTCAGAATTAGCTGGTTCAGTAAAAGACGTTGATAAAGATACTTTAATTACAGCTGAAGATACTCCAGGGTCAGATAACGACCAACTTAAATTTAAGACAGCTGGTGTTGAAAGATTAGTCATTGAAGCAAATGGTGACTTAAACTTTAAAGATAATTCAGTACGACTTGACGGTACAGACGGAAGACTTGAAGCAAATAATGGCGTATACATTAATGACTTACAGCAAGTTGGCGGTATTGTATACTCAGGTCCAAATGGTCATGTACGAAATGAAGCCAACCTTGCATGGGATGGTACTAATTTAACAATACTTGGTGGTATTACAGTTGATGGTGACTTTAGTACATCAGGTGGTTTATCAGGCGACAGCTTATCAGTAGGTAACCTTCAAGCGAACACAATGATGTTCGTATCAGATACTGGTGCATTATCATCGAATAACAATATTCAATTCGATGGTTCGCATATGAATGTGAATGCAACTTCTGCATTCTTTGTTGCACCTACAATTGAAACAGTTACACAAAATCAAGTTTTTGTAGCTGGAGCTAATGGAGCATTACAAGGTAGTTCTGGTTTAACCTATGATGGTGTAGACCTTGATGTTACTGGTAATGTTGATATTTCTGGTGGACTTACAATTGGTGATGACTCAGTATTTGGTGGTACACAAGTTACAGTACCAAGTATTAATGTTTTAGATTTAACATCAGGTCGAGTAACTTTTGCTGGAACAGATGGAGAGTTAACAGATAGTAATGATTTAACATGGGATGGTTCTACTTTCTATGTTAATGGTAATGGAGAATTTACAGGTGATGTAACGATCGCTGGTAATTTAACTCTCGGTGACCAAGTACAAGACACAATTAATGTAGTTGCTGATTTTACAAGTAACCTTATTCCAAAAGATGATGCAACTTACGATTTAGGCCAAACAGGTTCTAATTGGAATACATTACACATACGAACACTTGATAGTGATACTGAAGTTATAACAGTAGATACTACTGGGGCATTTACAGTACCGGTTGGTACCACAGCAGAAAGACCAAATCCTCTTGCTTCTGGTATGATTCGCTTTAACGAGACTGATGGAGTATTCGAAGGATATAGTGGAACAGCATGGGCTTCACTCGGTGGTGTTAAAGACGTTGACCAAGATACATTTATTGAAGCAGAAGATTCACCTGGTTCAGATAATGACGAATTAAACTTTGTTACTGCAGGAACTTCAAGATTTAAAGTTGGTCCTACTGGTAATATTACAACCGCAGCTTCAACTAATCTTACTTTAGACTTGGGAACAGGTGGTGTATTAGATGTAGGTAATACACAGATTATTGGAGTCACCGACCCAACTGCAAATTCACATGCTGTCAATTATAACTATTTAGAAAATGGTGGATTCTCAAGAATATTCACTGTTACCAAAGCTGCTAATACTTATAATTTAGATTTACTTGAAGATAATAATAGAGCTGCAATTGAGATTGGTACTGCTCTTACAATTGAAACATACGATACTGGAAACAACGTTGTACAAATTGGATTAGACCCAGTATGGCAATCGTTTACAGGTTTAAGAGAAGCTGGTGTTGAAGGCACAGTTCCAAACTTTGAATTTGACGTTTATGGTCGTGTTCGTTCTCTTGTTAATATTCCACTATCTGTATCGTCCAACGCAGTTGTTGACTTTGTTCCATCCATTTATGGTGTTATCGAAGACGCTGTTAGAAATGGTAATCTCGAACGTGGTATTAGAGTTACATCAAATAATGCTGCGCAGAAACTTGACTTTGTTACTAACAATTTTGATATTAATTTAACAGGAGCTGTATCAGGTAGTGGTACAGTAATTAGTAACTCAAACGTTTCTATTCAAACGACATATGATTTACTAACTCTCGACCAAAGGTATTTAAATGTCCAAGGTGGAGATACAGCAAACGGTGCATTGGGTGCCACAAGATTCCAAGACAAAGAAGATACAAATTACTTTGTTGAACCAGCAGCAACTTCAAGATTAGCTGATTTACATATAGGTTATAATAAACCAAGTACTACATTAACATTTGGTACTGGTGCTTCAAATATGTATATGTATGCTCAGGGAACAAAACTTGGTTTCCTAAGTGGTTCGTTTAACTTTGGTACATATTTTGATACGACGAATAATAGTTGGTACACAACTGATGGTTCGGTATTCTCAAGAAACTTTATAGATAGTCAAGATGTAAACTATCTTTTAAATCCTGCTGGATATAACTCTCGTATTAAGGGATTAAATGTTGACGGTCAGGTAGTTATCGGTAGTAATCTTACTCTTGCCAATAATACTATCTCTAACTCTAGTGGAGATATTACATTATCTTCTAGTGGTAATTTAATTGTTGATAACAATATTATAACACAATTAGCAGACCCTGTCAACCCCCAAGATGCAGTAAATAAGAGATTTTTACAAACAGAATTAGAAACACTCACAACAGATGGTATTAGTATTGCTGCTGAGACTGGAACTGTAGATACAGTTGCTCTTGGCGAAACAATTACCTTTGCAGCCGGTGAAGGAATAGATACAACTGTTGCGAATAACCAAAT